>Ga0247610_10007478_pt1 | contig 11217 bp, 8 predicted proteins | sample 174DNAGHGhighgp2_FD_193483 | JGI IMG/M metagenome (GOLD analysis project Ga0247610, IMG submission 193483) | Sheep rumen microbial communities from Palmerston North, Manawatu-Wanganui, New Zealand - 1742 DNA GHGhigh gp2 | ecosystem: Host-associated > Mammals > Digestive system > Stomach > Rumen ...
AAATTTTAATTTAATATATAAAATTATATCTTAAAAATTATAAAATTTTAATTTAATATATAAAATTATATCTTAAAAATTATAAAATTTTAATTTAATATATAAAATTATATCTTAAAAATTATATATTAAAAATTTAATATCTAAAATTTCAAGGATCAATATTGAGCATATGAGTGATATTGTCTAGAATTAATTCTAGGTAATATCACTCGCATGTTCGATCCTTTTTTTAAAAAAAAGTTCCCAATCCAAAAATTAAAAAAAAAAATAATTAAAATAATTTTTTTTATTTAAAATTTATAATTTTAATTAATGATAAACATTCTTCAAATATATCACTCATATCAGTAACATTTTCAGTATCCCATTTAGAAATATTAGGTAAAGATACTAATGATAAACATCCACCAAACATGCAGCACATATCAGTAACATTTTTAATGTTCCATTTAGAAATATCAGGTAATGATAATAATGATAAACATCTACAAAACATTCTATTCATATAATTAACATTTTCAGTATCCCATTTAGAAATATCAGGTAAAGATACTAATGATGAGCATCCATTAAACATATAATTCATACTAGTAACATTTTTAGTATCCCATTTTGAAATATCAGGTAAAGACAATAATGATGAGCATTCATTAAACATAAAAAACATACTAGTAACATTTTTAGTATCCCATTTAGAAATATTAGGTAATGATGTTAATGAATTACATTCATGAAACATAAAACTCATATTATTAACATTTTCAGTATTCCATTTAGAAATATCAGGTAATGATGATAATGATAAACATCCATAAAACATTTGAGACATATCAACAGCATTTCTTGTTTTAAAAAAAATTTTTAATTTTTTTAATGATGAACATCCACTAAATATACCGCTCATATTAGTAACATTTTGAGTATTAAAAATTGATAAATCTAATGATTCTAATGAAGAGCATCCATAAAACATATAACTCATAATAGTAACATTTTGAGTATTAAAATTTGATAAATCTAATGATGTCAATGATGAACAATTTTCAAACATAGATCTCATATTAGTAACATTTCGAGTATTAAAATTTGATAAATCTAATGATGTTAACGATGAACAATTTTCAAACATAAAACTCATATCAGTAGCATTACTAGTATTCAATTTTGAAATATCAGGTAAAGATGATGATGTGCATCCCCTGCACATACAGCTCATATCAGTAGCACTATCCCATTTTGAAAAATCAGGGAATTCTTTTAATGATGAACATTCTCTAGACATATCACTCATATTAGTAATTTTATATGAAATAAAAAATAAAACTCCTTATATATTAAATTAATTATTTTTTTTGATCAGAAATTATTGTTTTTTCGCGCAAGAGAATGAATACTTTCCGATCAAAAAAAAAAAATTAAAACCAATAAGTTTTTATAGTTTTTAATTTATAATATATATTATTTAATGAGTCAAAATATCACGAAATACGATAAGTTCATTGGATACACTGCAATATTTTATAAATGTGTACCAGTAGTTCGAATCCCGTATACACCATTTTTTTATCCCCAATCCCCAATCCCCATTTTTATATATTTTTTTTAATTAATTATTAATAAAAAATGGCTGCTGATTATATATAATTAATATATATTAATTAATAATATATTATTATAATCGTATCTAGTTTTTTATGATTTTTTGAGACCAGAACTAAATATATCTACAGAGACCCATAAAACGTAGATGCTGGTAAATCCACAGTCTTAAAGGAACTAAATTAAGAAAATTGTAGGGTATCCCCACTTTCATTCAAACAAGGTTCATTCAAAAAAAAATCACCTTTTTATTTTATATATTTAAAATGTAACCGAAATTATAAACAAATATTTAAATGATTAAAAAATTAATATTATATAAAAATGACGAAGAAACAATCAAACAAAAAAAGAAACTATAAATGTTCGCAATGCGGAAGACTTTTCACTGGTTCAAGATACCTAACTCAACATATTAACACTCAACATAATAATAATAATAATAATAATAGTGTTCTTGAGGAAGGAGGGAAAAAAATATGCAGAAAATGTGGAAAAGTTGTATCAAAGAAGCATATGGCTGAACATAAAACAAAATGTGGGGCAATGATGAAAAAAGAAGAAAAAAGAAAAGAAAAAAAATCTTTTAATTTTTTCCTTAACTTTTTGATTAAGTTAATATCAATATATAACGAAAAAGTGGAAATAGCAAATTTAATCGGAGACGAATTTGATCAAAGAAAATATCTTTATAAATATAAAAATAAAGAATTAATAAAAGAAGAAGATGATGAAAACAGCAGTCTGATCCTCCCTCCCCCTAAATCAGAAGAAAATTCTCCAATGCCTTCAGAATCAGAAAACGAAGAAGACAACAAAGGATCGCAAAACAAAGAATGTAACAATAACGAAGAAAAGATAAGCACAATAGCAAAATATTTCAAAAAATTAAGAAAAAAAGAAATAAATTTAAACAACAAAGCACTCAGAAAATATTTTGAAATAAAATCAACAAAAATAGATCATAATAAAATTAAAATAATAACAAATAATAAAAAAATAGAAGAAATAAGAAAATTAAATTATTATAATAATAATAACGATTTAAAAATGAACGACGGAAACACAGACCTATTCTTGGAATGCATAAATCAATACGCATTCACAAAAATATCATGTAGACAGGTAATTAGATACGCAACTACCGACAAAGAAATAATAAGAAACGCAGACAAAATAATAAACAAAAAAATAAAAGATTACCCGACAGACCAAGAAATAAAAAGTAAAGATGAAGAAATATCAAATAAATTAGCTAATATAAGAAACAATAATATGTTTTATAATGAAAAAATAGAATTTTTTACTCTACTAGTCAAAAACTTTTTAAATAAAGAACAAATTTTTTTAAAAAAAATACAATGTGACTACTGCTTTCACTTCGTCTTGAACAAAAAAAGACATCTTCTACAATGTAAAAAATTTAAAAATACATTCGAAAAAAATAAAGGTGCTTTGTTGATGAAATATCTACTTCTCTGTTACCCTCTAATCAAACCAGAAGTAAAACTCAGGGTAACAAGATATCTAGAAAAAAAAAGTTTAAAATATATTTATAAAAAAACAAGAGGAATTCTCAAATTTGGTTTGCTAAAAGCATTAGAAAAAGAAGAAGAAAAGAAAGAAAAAAAGAAAGAAACAAAAAAAATAAAAAAAAAGGACTGGCTTGATAACTTTTATAAAGAATTAAAAGAAGAAGAAAAAAGAGAAAAAATAAAAAGACATATTAAATTTATATAATTAATATATATTTAAAATAATATATATTTAAATAATATCATCTTTTAATATTTCTAATATTTTTTTAAAAACATATAAAGTAATTCTAATACCTTTTTTCGTTGGATATCCTTTATAATATTTTCTTATATCAACAAATGTTCCATTCACATTACTTATCACACGAATAACTATATTTTTATCTAAAGTTATCTTTTTAATTTCAATATCATCTAAATTATATGATGCAGTTTCTTTAGCAATTTTCTTTGTTAATAGTTCTGTTTCAATATTCTCCTCTTTTTTCTCTTTTTCTTCATTTGATAAATCAGCTAAAGACGATAAAGAATTTGCTTTTTCTTTTTTATCTTCTAAGTTTACTTGATTCATACAAACTTTTGTTCTTGATTTAATCATTTTTATTTAAAAATTAAAAAAAAATCATATATATATATTATTATTATTAAGCGCCTAATTTTATTTATATTTAAATTCATAATTATCTATAATATCGTTCATATTATATGAACAACCATTAATATTAGTAAATAAATTTATATATTTAATATTTTTTATAATATCATAAAATCTCTCATTTTTTTTTTGATATTCATATAAATCAATCTCCATATCTTTTTTTGACAAATAAATATCAAAATCATATTCTGAAAAATAATATTTATTATAAAATATATATCTACTATAATAATAAGAATCATCAGAAACATTACCTTTCAAACAATTGATAGAATTGAAATACGGATAAAAATAAAAACCATCTTTTGTTATTTCCGATTTTTCTTTAATAATACTTACAATATTTTCTCTTGAAAAAAGATAAAACATTTATATTTTATATTTTTTTTATATATTTATATAATAATTATATATAATTATTAATTATTTATTTTTTTTATCATCACTTCTTTTATATCTACTACTACTTATTTTATAATATTTCTGAGATTTTTCATACATTTTATTCAATGCTTCTTTATTGAATACTTTTTCTATCATTTTTTTTCTCTTTTCTTCTTCTAAAGGAATACCAAATATATCAAAATAAGCTTCAGTCACATAAATTTTATATTTTTTATTTTTACATAAATACCAAACTTTATAAATATAATTATTATATTTAAGTAATTTCATAGAATTTTCATCAAAAAAATTGGCGTCAAAATCAACCGGAATATAAATTATGTTATCCTTAAACTTTACAGTTTCAACATTTACATCCAATGCAGATTTTATTTTATAATTTAACTTCACGGCATTCCCTACAATAAAATTCGTTTCTGACTTAACAGTATCCGATTTAATTACATTCGTAGAAAATATTCTCGGAGTCAAAATCGGTACATTTTTTTTCTTTTTATATTTTTTATTTATATTTATTTTTTTAATTTCACTTATATTTAATTTTGGAATATCTCTTCAATTTTCTGTTTGAGTTGTTTGTGCTGAACCAATTTGAACTTCTTCTTTTTTTTCATCTTCAGCCTGTTTTTGCCCTTGCTCTTGCTCTTCGTTATTTCCTTTGATCCTTTTACTCATTTCCCTAATATCTCTAAATCTTTTCAATCCACTATACTTCTGTATTCTACGTTTCTTAATATTTTCTTTATTTATATAATTATCCATATTTGTATTTATCTTTTTAATATTTTCGTTAATCCTCTTTTCTCGAGTTAAATCTCCTTCCTTCTTTTCATCTAATATAGAACTATATAATTCATCTAACTCGTCAGCAGTATTACTCTGCATTTCCTTACTTAACTCTCCGTTTTCAATCTTTAAATCATCATTACTTTTTGCAGATGTAACGATTTTTTTAATATATTTTGTTAATGCTGGTATCAAACTAATATCTTCTAAAACACCATATTTATTTTGCATGTCTTTAATAAACGGTTTTTTCATATATTCCATTATTTCCATCACTATCGGATTTTTTATAGCTTTATCAGTATCAATAATTTCATAAATAGTATTAACATCCAAGTTTTTGTTTTGCTTATTAACTTCATTTTCAATTATTTTTTTTACTAGAGTGCTTACCAAGTTATTAACCGTTTCATATTCATCGTAACTTTCTGCCATATTTGTAATTTCAACTGCTTGCATAAATTTTTTTGTATCTACCAATTCTTCTATTTTCGCAACTATTTCAGTAGCTTCAGGAGAATTTTCTAAACCACCTAAAAAACCACATCTCGGTCTAATTTCATATATAGTACAAATTCGACCATCCATTAAATTACTGAAACATAAAGTTCCTGCACTCCTCAATACCAAATCTAAATCATTAGAAATACATTTATCTACTTGATAACAAGCGTTACTAACCGCTTTAATTGTATTTAAAACATTAGTATCAAAAAAATTATACATACTAATACCTGAATCATTTAAATAACTGAGTAATTTCATTACTTCAGAATTTGGTGAAAATATAATTAACGTAGATTCGTAATCCTCTATCAACTTTTTACTAATATTATACATCTCTCCAAATTTTTTAAATACAAACCTATTACTCGAAACATTATCAATAAACGATAAAACAAGTTTTTTAAATGTGTTATATACTTTTTCGGCATCTTTATAAATATTCTTAAATCTATTATAAATATTTAACAATTCCATTAATTTTTCAGTTTCTTCTGATTTTTCGACACTGATAACATAAACGAAACAAAGTCGATAAAAAATATCTAAATCTCCGAACGTCAATGAATGAGGAGGTAAACAAAATTTTTTCGCTTCAATACATTTTGATAATAAATAATCTAAATCGACACTAGCTTTAAATAAAGCACCACATTCTACATTTTGTTCTTTAAAAGCAAGAAGAGCTGGACAAAATAATACCGGTTCGAAATCACTATACAAATAATAATATTTATTTGAACCATATACTTTTTTTAAACCACTCGACAAAATATTACTTTTTACATTCTTATCTCTTTCAAAATGAAGAAACTTCGAACTTTTAATTTTATTAAGAAGTGTATTTTCTTGCGTAGTATCAATAATAGTAACTGTCTCCCAATCTAATTTTTTATCACCAAAACTATTTAATTTAAATACTTTATATTTTACACCTAAATAAACAAAATCTAACCCGTTTTCAAAACCTTTTAGTTCAAAACCAGGAAAATTTTCTTGCAAATAAAATACATCACCAGCATACATCATAGGATCATAATCCTCGAAATAACCCCCAACTACTTGATTATTAATTTTAAATGCCGCATCACTCATTATTTTAACAGATAATAAATCATTACAAGGTACAAATTCGTTCTTAAAACATTCAACAAATTTTTTATAAACTTCGCTTTTACTTACATTTTTCATAAACAAATCACATGATTCTTTAAATTTATATGCCCAAAATAACTTATCACTACATAAAACCGGCTTTTTCAAACAATCTGAAACAAAAATATTACATACTAAAGTCTTTCGACCCATGAAACTCGATAATTTAATAACTCTGTTTTTATCTGCTTTAGTAACAGCGAGAGTTTGCAAAAAATTTGTCATATCGAATCCAATTTCAGACTCTTTCGCTAATTTAGTGATTATCCCTAACATATTCTCTTTTGTTTTATCTTTTAAAATTAGTAATTTATCGATTATAGTTTGTAATTCACTTTGTGTTCGTTTTTTTTTAGGCACTCTTAAAGAAATTCTTTTTTTCTGTTTTTGATTTTTTTTTTCAAATTCAGCTTCGTCTTTTAAACGTGCCATCCTAGCATCATACATTTTTTTAACCCAACTTACACCATAACCATTTTCAACTGCATCATTTTTATTAAAAAAAACATTTGCAACACTTTTTTCTTTTCTTTCCATTTTTTTATAAAAAAAAAAAATATATATATATATATAATAAATTTAATAATTATAATAAAATAATTATTTTAATTATTTTTTTTTAAGCTTAACATTATATCTAATTCTATTACTTAAATTCTTTTCAGCTAATTTATTTACATCTATTTTTTTAATATCCTCAATTTTTTTATCTATTTCACCTCGTCTAATCATACCATTAGTTTCATTATTTTTTCGTTTTTTATCATTTATCTCTTCTATAACATCATAAACAACAGACCAAACGTCCATAAACTCATTAGTATTTGTATCAAGCATCTTATCTATCTCGTCATAATGCTCATCGATATAACCAATAATACTTAATATGGCATTATTTATATTGCTATCCAATGGATAATTAGAAAGAATACTATTAGTATTTTCAAACCTCATAACATATTTATCTTTTAATAAATCGTTAACTTCATTTAAAATATAATTATAAATTTCACTTATATTTTTTATAATATAAAAAATATTATTAATGTTCTTTTCATCTAAATTTTTAATATTATTATTTTCTTTATCATTCAGAACATTTCTAATAGCATTTCTTATTCTACTTCCAGTGACTTGATTAACCAATTCAGCTCTTTTAAAACTATTAGTTTCTGTTTGTTTTGCCATTTCATCTCTATGCTTTTTCACATCAACCAAAATAGAAATTTTATTAAATATATCATCTTGTTTTTTTGTATTTTCAAGACCACCCATAAAAATACAATGTGATCGAATATCAGGTATACAGCTAACATAACCGTCCATTAAAACCGAATAACACAAAACACCGGCAGTCCGCAAATATGAAGCAACATCTTTACTTAAAAAATTAACAACTTGATAGCATGCATTATTTACACCAGTTATAACATCTAAAATCTTTCGATCTGTAAAATTTTTAATAGGAACAGAAGCCAATCCCCAAAAATCAATATATTTTAAAACATCAGAACCTTCATAATAATAACTCATTATTTTTTGGTATTCTATGATTAATTCATTACTTTGCTTATATAACTTAACATACCGACTATAATAAAAATTATTTGACAATCCATCTATATATTCTAAAACCATTTTACGAAATTTTTTATATACGACAGATGTTGCATCAAAAATATTTCTATTACGTACATAAATTAATAATATATTTTTCAATTTTACCAAATAATCTATATTATCAGTTTTTTTCATTTTAGAAATAAACATATATATTACACAAATATTATAAACACTTTCTAAATTGTTAAAATAAATAGATTTAGCAGGAAATACTAAAATTTTAAATTCCAGACATCTATTAATAAACTCATTAAAATCAATAGAACATTTATAAAATATATTATATTTAATTTGATTATTAAACAATATACACGAAGGACAAAAATTAATAGGTCTGAATTTAATATTTAAATAAAAATAACTTGTTTTATTATTCAATTTTATATATTTTAAACCTTCTTTCATTTCATTTACTCTATCATAACCCTTCTCGGAAAAAAATGTAAATGCATCTTCATAACTATTAATTGCTTTGTTAATAACATCATTATTATCAACACAAATAAAAACAGGATCAGGCCATTTCAAAAATTTTGATTTAATAAATTTAAACTTAGATGATTCTATTATATAAACTCGATATTTTATAGAATTGCAAACAAAAATAGTGTATTTCGTTTTATTAACGATTTCATTGAATTCTTTTTTAGATAAATTCAAAGCAATAACATCACCCAAATAATAATCTTTCGCATAATCATGAAAATAACCAATATCATATCTCTCGGATATAGGAATCGCTTCGCTAACTATCCGAACCTTCTCTAAATCTTTATATAAAGAACTATCAGACCAAAAATCCGCTAAGTTTTTATCAATGTTTTTTATTGCCTCAATATCGCTATTTGCGGCTCCTGAAAACCTGTATTTCCAATAAAGATCATCAACAGATAAAAACATTGTTTTTATATTATAAATATATGAATAAAAATAAATATTATCGAAATAAAAAACTTGTTGAATTTTTATTTTACTGACTTTTGTATCATACTGCGAAATAATATCATAAAAAAAATTAACTTTTTCTTCATCTAAATTATCTTTCCAAATATCAGTAAATACAACTTTATATTCATCTATATTATCTTTATCATCTAATTTCATGCAAGCATCTATAAACTTTTGCTCATTCTCATACGGATCAACAGATTTTAACCTTTTTTTAAATAATATTCTATCAATTTTTTTTTTTCTTAACTTTAATTTATTCTTCAATATATCACCTTTGATTTCAGCATTAACTTTATTCCAGGGTAACTGATTATAATTCCATCTGTTACCAGAATCTTCAACTTCCATATAATATTTATATATATATATTTTTTAATATTTATTTATATATTTAAAATATTTATTTTATTAAAAATAAATAATTTTTATATATCCATATCAACGGTTTCAGCATTTTGCATATTAGCCAATGTACCAGCAACACCTAAAGCGCTTTTAAAAAACCTTAAATTATTCATAACACCACTAGAAAATATTTTATCAATTCCAGGCATACTTGTTCCTTTAAACTTTTTATACAACTTTTCCCAAATACTAGGCACATAATTCACAATCTTTTCTTCTTCATTTAATTTCATAATAGGTTTTTTTTGAATAATTAAATTACATTGTTGTTTTTCTTGACTTGATATATGATAAGGAGAAATACTTAAAGGTAAATAATTTAAAAATTGTGCATTAGGTAAACATTCAAAATTACAATATATATCTAATTTAAAACAAGGACTTGAAGCAGGTGCACTCATTACATATGCATAAAAATTAAAACCACTTTTATAATAATTTTCAGGTACACTACAACAATACAAATCAGTACCAGTTACATAACTTGCTTCACTTAAATCATTTAATTTAACATATTCTTCATATGAATTATCTAAAGGAAAATATAACATTCTTAAACCTTCTAAACATAAATTTTCTTGATGATAAAATGAATCCATAGCTAAATCAAAATTACCAAATTTAGCTAAATCAGGTGAATCAGAAGATGTATTAGTTGAAGAACCTGAAATAGTAGTATCCCAATTCATACCTAAATACGGACTTTCATTAAAAACTATTGCTCCACCAATAACTCCACTTACAATATCAACTCTTCCAATATATTTAACAACTACACTTGCAGAAACTAATCTATATTGATCATAAACATTAGGTATATCTTGCCCTATATTAACAGGTTCCCAATTATTATCAGAAGAATTACCAGTTAAAGTTGCTGAATTATTTACCCAAAAACTACTTGTATAATTTAAATCAAATGTAGCAGGATTACTTTCAGTATTAGGCCAACGTAAAGTAACAGGAACTGTAGAATTAGCAAGATAAAAAGGATTAAAAACAAACGATAAATTACCATTTGCATTTGTTGATAACGTTATACTATTATGTAATTGAAAAGCACAAGATGGTATAGGTATATTAGATGGTATTTTAACACCTTTACATTTTTCAGGACACATTAAATTTTGTAAATAATTATAATTTTGTTTATTATTATATTTAGCAAAAGATTTTAATTCATTATGTATAGTAGGTATATCTAAATTATTTTTATTTAATGTATTCTTTAAATTATTCAAATCATTCAATAACGAAACATCGTCTTGATCTAATTTTTTTAAAACATTCTCATCATCAGGTGTTATATCTACTTTTTTATCTTCAGTTGTTCCAAACATTTTTATATATAAAAAAAAAAAAATATATATATATATATATAATATTTATTTATTTAATAATTATTAATTTATTTTTTTTTAAATTTCATAATTGATTTTTTTTGTATTAATAAACTACATTCATGTCTTTTTTCATCAGAAATAACATAAGGAGAAATACTTAAAGGTAAATAATTTAAAAATTGTGCATTAGGTAAACATTCAAAATTACAATATATATCTAATTTAAAACAAGGACTTGAAACAGGAG
>Ga0247610_10007480_pt1 | contig 11216 bp, 14 predicted proteins | sample 174DNAGHGhighgp2_FD_193483 | JGI IMG/M metagenome (GOLD analysis project Ga0247610, IMG submission 193483) | Sheep rumen microbial communities from Palmerston North, Manawatu-Wanganui, New Zealand - 1742 DNA GHGhigh gp2 | ecosystem: Host-associated > Mammals > Digestive system > Stomach > Rumen...
TGTTAGAGATGATGCAGTTATAACAAAAACATGTACATCTTGTATTATCTTAAATGAAAAGAAGGAAAAAGAAGAACCATGTGTTAGATGTGGCTCATGTGTTTATTCTTGTCCTGCTGGTTTACATCCAGTTCAAATTATGCAAGCTGTAAAGAATAATGATCAAGATGCATTAAAAACTAAATTAAATATCAAATCTTGTATATTATGTGGTATGTGTTCATATACATGTACATCTAAGATTCATTTAACAGATTATTGCCGTAAGGCAAAGAAAATGGCTATGTAGGGAGGATGAGAGTATGAAATTAGTTCCACAATCAGCTCCTTATATTAGGAAAAAAGTATCAGTTTCAAGAATGATGCTAGATGTTATAATTGCATTACTTCCTATTTCGTTATTCGCAATGATTTATTATAAATGGGATTCAATTTATGTATTTATAATATCAATTTTAACGATGTTATTCTTTGAATTATTAATTAATATGTTTATTAAATGGCCTAAGGGCATGAAATTCAAAGAATTATTTTCAAAAGATGGATTTAATAAGGTTAAGGAAGGATATACAATAAATAATATTCTTGCTCCACTTATTAGTTCTATGATATTCGCATTAATTATGCCAGCTGGCTCTAGACCATTTATTGTATTTGTTGGTGCTGCATTTGGTATCATAATTGGTAAAATGGTATTTGGTGGCTTAGGTTCTAATATCTTTAACCCAGCTGCAGTTGGTAGAGTATTTACAATGATTTGCTTCGGTAGTGATATTGGTAAAGCAAATGTTGAATGTATTAATGCTGGTGCAACACCTTTAGGAACTGCAAATGGTGTTGTAATGGATACACAAGCATTTAAGCTTATTGATTTATTTACTGGTAATGATATCGGTGGTACAATGGGCGAAGGATGCAAAATATTGATTATTTTAGGTGGATTATATTTATTTGCAAGAAGAAGTGCAGATATAAGATCTACATTAAGTTATTTATTATCATTTATGCTAGTTATGTTTGTAGCATCTGTAAGCTACTTAAAGGTTGATAGTGACTTTAATGTATTCAAGAATTGGTTATATCAAATTCTTGCTGGTGGTGTAATCTTTGCTGCAGTATTTATGATTACTGACCCAGTTACAAGTCCAACATCTAAATTTGGTAGAGTATTATTTGGATGCACTGCAGGTATGATAACTGCTTTAATAAGAGTAGTTGGTTCTTACCCAGAAGGTGCGGCATTCTCAATTTTAATTGTTAATATGCTTGCTCCAACAATTGATCACTTCATGCGTGGTAAACCTAATACATATACTTGGAAGCAATGTGTCTTCTTATCATGTGCTTTAATATTAGTATGCGTAATTGTATCTAATCAAGTGATGGGAGGTTGGTTCTAATGAAATATTTAAAAATATCATTAATATTAGGATTAATCTCATTAGTATGTGCAGTAATCTTAGCTGGTACTAACATGCTAACAAAAGATAAAATTAAAGAAAACGAAGAAAAAACTAAAAATGATACTATTGAAGCAATTTTTAGTGATTATGATAGTAAACAATCAATTATTCAATCTAAAAAAGATTTAAAACAATATGAAAAATATGATTCTTGTATTGAAGAAAGAATTGTTGCTAAAAATAGTAGTGGTGAAGAATTAGGATATTTATATACAGTATCTGGTTCAAATTCATATGGTGAAATATCATTAATGGTTGCATTAACTGAATCAGGCGATGATGTATTAGTTATTCAAGTTGAATTCTTAAAGAATACTGAAAGCTTTGCATCTACAGTTGATACTTGGTTAAAAGGTAATTTTGTATCAAAGGGTACTGAGGTTCACGAAGGTGGATTTAAATCAAAAGATTCTTCAGGATCTATTATTAGTTATAATGATTTATACACTGTTGATGTATCTTGTGGTGCTACATATGGTGCTAGAACATGTATGGAATTAATAACTGCTGCATGTGAATTAGAAAAGGTGGTGGATTAGTATGGAAAAGACTGCTAAAAAGCCTTCTGCATCTAAAAAGGCATTTATTGCTGGTATAATTTCTGAAAACCCAACATTTGTTTCACTTTTAGGTATGTGTCCTACATTAGCCACAACTAAATCATTAGAAGCAGCTGTAGGTATGGGTTTATTAGTTATACTTACATTAATTTGTTCAAATACAATTATTTCACTTTTAAGAAATATTATTCCTGGTGAAGTAAAAATCCCATGTTATATTTTAATAATTGCTACATTCGTAACAATTATAAAATTAGCTACACAAGCATTTTTACCTGACTTATATTCAAGCTTAGGTACATTTATTACACTTATAGTTGTTAACTGTATAATCTTAGGTAGAGCAGAAGCATTTGCGTCTAAGAATGGTCCTGTTGCATCATTCTTTGATGGTTTAGGTTCTGGTATAGGATTTACTCTTGCAATATGTGTAGTAGCGATTATTCGTGAAATATTAGGAACTGGTGCTTTATCATTTGGTGTTTATTTCCCAGTTGGAGCACAATATATATTCCATTTATTCCCATCTAAATATGCTTTATCTATATTTATTCAATCTGCTGGTGGCTTTATTACACTTGGTTCTGTGTTAGCATTCCTAGCATGGAGAAAAAATGTAAAGGAAGATAAGAAGATTGCAATGGAAAAGGCACGTATTGAAGAATTAAAGGCTAAGAAGGCCGCTGAATTGAAGGCACGTGCTGAAGCTGAAGCTAAAGCTAAGGAAGAAGCAAAAGCAAAAGAAGAAATAAAAGAAGAAGCTAAGCCTATTGAAAATGAGGCAAACGCTGTTGCAAATGCTCCTAAAGAGGAAAAGGTTGAGGCTAAAGAAGAGTCTAAGCCTGAAGCTAAAAAGGAGGTAGAATAGTATGAATGATACAAATGTTGTTATTGCGTTTTTATTAGCAATTATTAATGCTATGATTATTAATAACGTTACTCTATCTCGTTTCTATGGTATTTGTCCTTTTTTAGGTGTATCAAAGAAAACTAGTGGTGCCTTAGGTATGGGTATCGCCGTTACTGTAGTAATTATTATTGCTGCATTAGTATGTTGGCCTATATATCAATTATTAAAGGCTGCTAATATTGAATTTATGGATACAATTACATATATTTTAGTAATCGCATCTTTAGTTCAATTACTAGAAATGATTATTAAGAAATATTCACCATCTTTATATAAGACACTTGGTGTTTATCTTCCACTTATTACAACTAACTGTGCTGTATTAGGTGTTGCTACTGATAACAATTCATTATCATTTAGTGATTCTATGGCAAATGCCATTGGTACAGGTGTTGGTTTCGCATTAGTTATATTTATTTTCTCAACAATTAGATATAGACTTGATTCATCAAATACTCCAAAAGCATTTAAGGGAATTCCTGTTGCTTTAATTACAGCCGCATTAATGGCTATGGCATTCTTAGGATTCTCTGGTATGATTAATTAATTATGTCGAGTACAGTTGCTTTAGTTTTATCTATAATTATAATTGCATTCTTTGTAATAATATTTATAGTATCATTTGTCATTAATAGAAGAACCCCAAAGCCTAAAGGCTGTGAGGATATAATGATAAGTGAAGAAAACTGTAGCGGATGTCAAATAGAATCATGTTCTATAAAACAACGATTAGATATTGAAAAAATAAAAGAAGAACTAGAGGAGGACAAAAAATAATATGACAATATTATGGGCAGCTTTAATATTAACAGGTTTAGGCTTACTATTTGGTTTAGGTTTGGCAATAGCTTCTAAAGTATTCTATGTAGAAGTAGATACTAGAGTTGAAGATATTACTAAAATGTTACCGAATGCGAACTGTGGTGCTTGTGGATTCCCGGGTTGTTCTGGTTTTGCAGAAGCTATCGTAGAAGGTAAGGCTGAAAACTTAAGTCAATGTAAACCTGGTGCTAAGTCAGGTAAGCCTGAAATGATAAGAAAATATTTGGATGAACATCCAAATCCAGATGGAACAGTTAATCCGATTAAATTAAAGTAAAAATAAATGGTGCTATTTGATAGCACCATTATTTTTTCTATTAAATTCAAATTGGTCTGAGATTATATCGTTATAATCAGTATCAGTTTCATCAATTAAATCATATTCTAAAGCTATTTCATAGAAAATATCTGTTACTAACTCTAAATCGATTCCTTCAAATAATTCATCAACTATATCATTTAATAATTGAAAATATTCATCTGGAACGATTTCCTTTTTATCAATCATGTTATCTACATTAGATTCTAAATCAATTAGCTTTTTAAATGCTTTATTTGGATTTTTTAAATTTAATGCTTCTGATTTAAATTCATTAATATATAATAATAGATTAATAGATTTAGCACATTTTTCCATTTCTTTATAATCTTTATTGAATTTTATTTCAAATAGAGAATATAGAATATGTATTTGGTCAAATATGAAATCAAATCCTGTTTCGAAAAATATTTCTTCATCCTCAGATAATGTTTTAACATTATGTAAGTCATATAAATGCTGACATACCTTAAAAACATGTGAGAATCTTTGTATTGTTTTACTGTTTGTTTTTATTAAAGTTGTAATGAATTGATTATTTTCTTTAATAAAAGCATTATAGTCATCAAAAACTGAAATAATATTATTTTCCATATTATCTTGTCTTCATTTGAGGGAATAAAATTACATCACGGATAGAAGAAGATTCAGTTAAGAAAATAACTAATCTATCTATACCAATACCGATACCACCAGCAGGAGGCATACCATATTCTAATGATTCGCAGAAATCAACATCCATTTCATTAGCTTCATCATTACCCTTAGCTTTTTCCTTCATTTGTTCTTCAAATCTTTCTCTTTGATCAATTGGGTCATTTAATTCTGTATAAGCATTAGAGAATTCTTTTCCACCAATGAATAATTCAAATCTTTGAACAAATCTAGGATCCTTAGGATCTTTTTTAGTAAGTGGTGATATTTCAATTGGATGTCCCATTAAGAATGTTGGTTGAACTAATGTATGTTCACAGTATTCTTCAAAGAATGCGTTAATAATATGACCAACAGTGAAATGTGGTTCAACTGGAACCTTATGTTCTTTGGCAATATTAATAGCTTCTTCAAGTGTGTAATTATTATTCTTGAAATCTACACCTGTAGCTTCTTTAATTAATTCACACATAGTTACTCTTCTAAATGGTTTAGAAATATCAATTAAACCGCCATTTTCAACAGTTAATTCATCTTCATTTTCAATAGAAGTAAATGGATTTTTAAATATAGTCTTTCCGATTACTTTATTAGCTGCATAACGAATAACACCTTCATTTAAATCCATCATTGAATTTAAATCACCAAATGCTTCATATAATTCAACTGTTGTGAATTCAGGGTTATGAGTCTTATCCATACCTTCATTTCTAAAGATTCTACCAATTTCATAAACACGCTCTAAACCACCAACAAGTAATCTCTTTAGATGTAATTCTGTAGCGATACGTAAGTAGAAGTCACTATCTAATGCATTATGATGAGTGATGAATGGTCTAGCAGTAGCACCACCTTGAATGTTTTGTAATACTGGAGTTTCAACTTCAATGAAACCTTCATTATCAAAATATTCTTGCATAGCACGAATAATTCTTGGTCTTTGGATTGCAACACGCTTTGCATCCTCATTCATAATTAAATCTAAATATCTTCTACGATATCTTTCTTCTAAATCTGTTAAACCATGGAATTTTTCTGGAAGTGGACGTAATGCCTTTACTAAATGTGTATATTTTTCGCATCTAATAGTGATTTCACCAGTTTGTGTAATCATTATAATGCCATTAACACCAACAATATCACCTAAATCTGCTAATTTGAATAAGTCATATGTTTCTTCACCAACAACATCTTTTCTAATATATACTTGAATTTTTCCTTCTTTATCTTGAATAGTGAAGAAAGAAGCTTTACCCATCTTTCTAATGAACATAATACGACCAGCAACTTGAACATTGATATTTTTTTCTTCAATATATTCATGAAGCTTTTGTTTATATTCCTCTTCAGATAAATCTTTATTGTTTTCTTTGAATTCATTTATAATTTTATTTGCAAAATCCTTTACGTCTTGACTATGATTCTTTTGATCGAATGCTTGTCCAAAAGGATCTAAACCTAATTCTTTATACTTTTCTAGCTTTGAACGTCTAACAATTTCTTGTTCAGATAATTTAAGTTCATTGTTTTCCATTATAATTCCTCCTTAAATTTATAACTTAGTTATAAATAATATACTCGATTATTATAACATAACTAAAAACAAAAACAAATAATAAAAAAATAAAAATGTTGTTGACATATATTTTATTTTTGATATAATAAATTTGCTTGCTAAATAAATGCCGCAGTAGTACAACGGTTAGTACCTATGCTTGCCATGCATATGATGACGGTTCGATTCCGTTCTGTGGCTCCAAAATAAATTATTAATTCCAGCTTTAAGTTGGGATTTTTTATTAATAAGACAGTTCGTTTGTACCATCCTGTCTTTAAACAAAACTAGGACATCGTTAATATAAATTAACAATATTTTAGTTATTGATGGAGTTGATACTCCATTTTTTATTTTCTAAGAGGTGATTTTATGTTCATTTTAAGTTGTGAATCATCATTTGATGCAGCTCACTTTTTAACAAATTATGACGGTAAATGTAAAAACATTCATGGTCATAGATGGAGAGTTGTATTAGAAATTGAAGGTGAAGCTTCTAATGGTATGGTTGTTGATTTTAATATAATTAAAAAGGATTTAAAGGAATTATGTGATTATTTTGATCATACTTTCATTGTAGAAAAAAATTCACTTAAATTAGAATTGTTAAATATGTTAAAGGAAGAATTTCTTATAAGAGAGGTAGATTTTAGAACTACAGCTGAGAATTTCTCAAAATATTTTTATGACATATTAAGTAAAAAATATAATGTTTATTCAGTTAGTGTATATGAAACTCCTAATAATATGGCGAGGTATATATGCAAGTAATAGAAAAATTTGTTTCAATTAATGGTGAAGGTCTTAAACAAGGTGAATTAGCTCTTTTCTTAAGATTTAAGGGATGTAATTTAAGATGTTCATATTGTGATACCTTATATTCTTTTATTAATCCTAAATATAAAGAAGAATCAATTGATGAAATCATTGAATTTGTTAAAGAAAAGAATATTAAAAATATTACAATTACTGGCGGTGAGCCACTAATTCAAGAAGATATTAATGAATTATTAGAAAGATTAATTAATTTAAATTATAATGTTGAAATAGAAACAAATGGATCTATTTTAATTAAAGATTATGTTAATAATAAGAATATATCATATACATTAGATTATAAATTACCTGGATCGTTAATGGAGAATAAGATGAATCTAGATAATTATAGATATATATCAAAAAAGGATTCTGTTAAATTTGTTTGTAAGGACTATAATGATTTATTAAAAATGAAAGAAATAATTAATAAATATGATCTTATTAATATTACAAATTGTATTGTAAGTCCTGTATTTAATGAAATTAATTTAGAAGACATTGTCAATTTCTTAATTGATAATAATTTAAATGGTGTTAAAATGCAGCTTCAAATACATAAAATAATTTGGGACCCTAATAAAAGAGGTGTTTAAGATGATTGATAAAAAAAGATTAGAAAATGCAATAAAAGAAATGATTTTAGCTTTAGGTGATGATCCAAATAGAGAGGGATTAGTTGATACACCTAAAAGAGCTACTGAAATGTTTTTAGAGCAATTTGAAGGAATGAATTATACTAATGATGAATTAGTAAATATGTTTGATAAAACATTTGATGGCGACTATTTAACAGATTCAAAGAATCTAGTTATAGTTAAGGATATTGATGTTTTTTCTCATTGCGAACATCATTTAGCTTTAATGTATGATATGAAAGTAGATATAGCATATATACCAAATGGAAGAGTAATCGGATTATCAAAGCTTGCAAGAATAGCTGATATGGTATCTAAGAGATTACAACTACAAGAGCGAATCGGGAATGACATATTATATATAGTTAAGAAAATAACTAATTCAAATGACATATTAGTTAGAATTGAAGGATGTCATTCATGTGTTACAGCACGTGGTGTTAAAAAAAGAAGTAAGACAATGACTCTTGCAAAAATAGGTTCATTAGACTTAAATATATTAAATTAAGGGTGATTTTATGAAAGCATTAGTATTATTTTCTGGTGGCTTAGATTCGACTGTTGTCTTAGCTAATGCTATTAAAATACATGGTAAGGATAATGTAATAGCCTTATCAATTTCTTATGGACAAAAGCATAATAAGGAAATAGAAGCATCTAATAAAATTTCTGAATATTATGGTGTTAAGCATATATATTTAGATTTAGCAAAAATATTTGAATATTCTGATTGTTCACTTTTAAAAAGTAGTGATAAGGAAATACCAAAGGGCGAATATCAGATACAATTAGATAAAGCAAAAGATGATAATTTATCAACTTATGTACCTTTTAGAAATGGTTTATTTTTATCTAGTGCTGCTTCAATAGGCTTATCACTTGATTGCAGTGTTATTTATTATGGAGCCCATTCAGATGATGCTCAAAATGCATATCCTGACTGCTCTAGTGAATTTAATGATGCTATAAATAAATCAATTTATATTGGTAGTGGAAATAAGATTAGGGTTGTTGGTCCATTTGTTGGTATGCATAAATCAGATATAGTAAAGCTTGGACACGAATTAAATGTTCCATTTGAATTAACATGGTCATGCTACGAAGGAAAAGAAAAGGCATGTGGTAAATGTGGAACATGTATAGACAGAAAAAAAGCATTTTTGATTAATGGATTGAAAGATCCTATAGAATATGAGGAATAATATGGATAGAGAAAAAGATAATTTAAAATTATTAGGAAAAAAGACTAATTATGAAAGTAATTATAATCCTAATTTATTAGAGAAATTTGAAAATAAGCATCAAGAAAATGATTATTTTATTAAATTTAATTGTCCTGAATTTACATCACTTTGTCCAATTACAGGACAACCTGATTTCGCAACAATTTATATTTCATATATAGCTGATAAATATTGTGTTGAATCAAAATCTTTAAAATTATATTTATTTTCATTTAGAAATCATGGTGATTTCCATGAGGATTGTGTAAATATAATAATGAAGGATTTAATTAAATTATTAAATCCGAGATATATAGAAGTATGGGGTAAATTTTTACCAAGAGGTGGTTTATCTATTGATCCATATGCTAATTATGGTATGAAGGGTACTAAGTATGAAAAGATGGCAGAAACTAGACTTTTATATCATGATATGAATCCTGAATTAGTAAATAATAGATAATGTTATAAATGTTAGTAGTCACAAAAGTGTTTATTAACATTTTTCTTTTTGTTATAATTAAATAAAGAGAGGCGATAATTATGTCAATATGGTTTTTAATTTTGATAGCTATAATTGCGTTCGCATTTATAACTTTTATAAGAAAATGGCATGATTATGCTATGCTATTTTCTATTGCAATTGGTTTTGCTGTAAATGCAAATATTTATAATAGTGTTTCAAATCCTGTTTATTTTCATAATATAATCTTCGCAGTTGACTCAATTTTATATACTGGGTTTACTTTTACAGTATTAATATGTGCGAAGGAGTATTCTGTTGTTAAAGCTAAAATATTAACATCTTCAGCTATTGCTGCTATATTAATAAGTGCTATGATAGAATTCTTTGCAGAAATGTCATCTAATGGATATGATTTTGAATTAGTTAAGAATTTATTAAGCTATTTCTTTTCTGCTTTAGGTACATTTTTTGGAATATGGGTAATGCTTTATATTTTTGAAAAGCTAGATAGGATTAACATATATATAGTATTTTCTATTTGTGTTTTAGTATCAAGTATAATAAATAGTACTATTTACTATTCATATTATTTAGTAGTAGCAGATGACAGAAGTAATATAGGTTATATATTATTAGGTTCATATATAGGTAAATTATTATCTATTGAATTAGGATTAATAAGCTATTATATTAATAAGCATTATTGGATACCAAACGATTTAAAAGAGAAAAATATTAGTGAAGGTTAGATGTTTAATCTTCACTTTTTTTTTTATTTTTTTAATTTTTCCTATTGACTTAGTATGATTTAAAGTGTAGAATGATAGTAATCCTACTAAACAGATAGGAAAAGAGGAAAGAGGATGATATTGTGATAATTTTTAAAATTCGATGTATGGGCTTTGCCCGAATGTGTAACAAAATAAATATTGATTATAATGTCATCTGTGACTATAAATAACAGAAATAATATTAGAAAAGAAAGATATATAAATTTAAGGAGAATATAAAAATGAGTAAATATAGATTTGAAACATTACAATTACATGCTGGTCAAGAAAATCCAGATTCAGCAACAGGAGCTAGAGCAGTTCCTATTTATTTAACATCATCATATGTATTTAATAACAGTATGCATGCTGCAGATAGATTTGGCTTACGTGATGCAGGTAATATTTATGGTAGATTAACAAACCCTACACAAGGTGTATTAGAAGAAAGAATAGCAGCACTTGAAAATGGTAGTGCAGCATTAGCAGTGGCATCAGGTGCTGCAGCTATTACATATACTATTCAAGCATTAGCTTTTGCAGGAGATCACATTGTAGCAGCTAATAATATTTATGGTGGCTCAATTAATTTATTACAACATACATTACCAAATTATGGTATTACAACAACTTTTGTTAAGCCTGAACCTGAATTAATTGATAAGGCAATTAAAGAAAATACTAAAGCTGTATTTATTGAAACATTAGGAAATCCAAATTCTGATGTTGTTGATATTGAATCAATTGCTAAAATAGCACATAAGCATAATATTCCACTTGTTGTTGATTCAACATTTGCTACACCATATTTAGTTAGACCAATTGAATATGGCGCAGATATAGTTGTTCATTCTGCAACAAAATTTATTACAGGACATGGTACAGGCTTAGGCGGTGTAATTATTGAAGGTGGTAAATTTGATTTTAAAAAGAGTGGTAAATTTAAACATTTAGTAGAACCAAACGTATCATATCATGGTGTTTCATTTTATGAAGCTGTAGGTCCTGCTGCATTTGTAA
>Ga0247610_10007481_pt1 | contig 11215 bp, 10 predicted proteins | sample 174DNAGHGhighgp2_FD_193483 | JGI IMG/M metagenome (GOLD analysis project Ga0247610, IMG submission 193483) | Sheep rumen microbial communities from Palmerston North, Manawatu-Wanganui, New Zealand - 1742 DNA GHGhigh gp2 | ecosystem: Host-associated > Mammals > Digestive system > Stomach > Rumen...
CCATTGTCTGCATTACCAGAATTGGCTTTCGACCATGCCGATATCATGCAGGATGCGGTAAAGGCCTACAAAGCGTATCTTTCGCAAGGCTTCTCTAACTAAAGGTGTAGAGTGTAGTGAAGCAAAGTAAAATCACTATTTTTGATTTTTCTGCTTAAAAATTTGTATAGTTCGGAAAAAAAATCTATCTTTGCAGCATAAATCGAACAATTATGACAAACGACGAAGAAATTCTGGTTAAGATCTTGAAGCTCAGCCATGATCAAGTTATGGCAGGAAAGAGCTATTCTCAGGAAGAAGCAGAACATTATTTAGATCAGCGATTGTATGAGTTTAGAGACAAGATGGTCGGAACCTGCGTTGCTGAGCCTTGCTGAAGTTCTGGAATATACTCTTGAAGAACATGGTGAACTGCAGTACACCAAGATGCGTAAGCAAATAATGGATGCAGTTCGTAAAATAAGCGTCTCTCCATATTCAGCACCTATAGAACCTTGTTCAGAGAAGGTCGGTGTAGAGTTGCGTGGCTATCTTGTGATTTCAAAGATAAAGATTATCTACTCTGTAGTCGACAATATTTTGTATATAGAGTATATAAAAAACACATGGCTTTCAGAGCAAACAATGCTCGAACGCATGGGCTATTTCTGGTAAATCCCTTTTTTCGATAATCTTCCTGAAACTTCTGAGGGTCAACATTCTCAGAACGACTCGGTGACGGCTCCGTAATTCCTTAAATCGGTAGTTCCTTAGTTCCGAGCTACGGCTCCACAAGCTCCACAAGCCTTCTCTGACCGCAGTCAGAGTGTGGCGATGCAATGTGAAAAACAACTTTTTTGTTTAAAATCCTTTTTCTTTCAAAAAAATGTTGTATCTTTGCGTCATGAATAACTAAAATCTGCAAACAAGCGAACATTGAGTTCGCAGCGTAATGCTACCTTTGCAGAAAAAATTATCGAATATGCCTACAAACAAGAATGCACTGATAAGATACAAGTATTTGGACAGATTCTTGTCTGACCATCATCATTATTATGACATTCACGACCTAACAGAAAAAGTGAATGACATGTTGTATGAAGACGGTTTTCCAGAGGTCACTCAGCGTTGTATTGAGAAAGATTTGAATACGCTCGAATATGCACCATTCTCTGCACCCATCGTTAGATTTAACAAGAATGGGAAACGATGTATCTCATACGAAACTCGTTCTTTTTCTATTTTCCAACAGGAAATGAGTCGTGAAGAGCGTAACCTTTTACGTGAAGTATTGAGCACTTTGGGACAGTTTGGGGGAGTCAACAATTTCCAATGGCTTGATGATTTCAAGATTGGGTTAGGGTTAGAAGAACGCAGACCAATTATCAGTTTCAGCAACAATCCATACCTGCAGAATTCAAATTTGCTTGGTACTCTGTTTGACAACATTTCGAATGAGGTTGTCATTCGCCTGTCGTATCATACTTTTAATGATGAAACCATTAGAAGTATCGACTTTCACCCGTATCTCTTAAAACAGTATAATGAAAGATGGTTTCTGTTAGGTGCAGCAGACAGTGACCAGAAGATCCTTAACTTTGCACTTGACAGAATCGACCAGGTTGAACCTCTGCCAGAGAAAAAATATATAGAGTGCCCTGATGATATATACGAGCGTTTCGAAGACATCGTGGGTGTTACATTATATGAAGAACGGCAGGTAGAACATATTGTATGTTGGGTATGTGATGCCTCCAAAGGGTACGTGAATACTAAACCTATTCATGAAAGCTATACTCCGTTCAAGGGAGAAAAAGAAAGTCAGTTACATGAGCAATACCCCAAACTGGATGGCGGCCTGTTTTTCAGCATCGACTGTATTCCCAATTTTGAACTTATCAGGGAGTTGTGCTCTTTTGGTGGCAACCTCGTTGTTCTTTCTCCTGAGTCAATCAGAGAAGACATTAAGAATCGACTTAGCGCACATTTAGATCAATATAAAGATTAAATGGATATCAACTCGCAGGAACATATCAAGACAATTGCTCCAGATGTGGCCAAAGCCTATCAGCTTGGTAAGGAACAGAAATACGACGAAGCGTATCAAACCCTTTTGCCTCTTTTTGAAGCAAAAGAAATACCATCGTATTTTGAAGAGCCCTGCGGGTGGACTATCTATCGCTATCTGAAAAAGAACGAGAGCAGATTATCTTCAACAGAAATCAAAAAAGCATTGTCACATTATCTGTCTTTTGCTTCATGCAAGCCAAGTAATCTGCACTCATGCATTATGGTGCAAGCTGTAAATCTGGAGAAGAAACGCGAGAATGATTTTAGGTTCATCGAGTTTTGCCAGATGTGGAAATTGGAATCTTTACGTGACGAAGACTACAAATCGTCTAAAGTTACAAGGGAGTTTGGTAAAGAAATAGAATACCAGTCTTTAGCTGAAGATATAGCAACTCGTTTATATCGGGAGATGAAATCAAGACATACAGAAGCATTCGCAACAAGTCTGATCCCTTTCTTTGAGAAAGTGAAAGAAAAGTGCCCCGATAATCGGTTTATCTGTATGTATATAGCTCAATTGTTGTATTGGCAAGGAAAGCCTGAGGAGGCCCTTGCAGCATATAAGGCAATTCTTCGTAATTCGCCTGAATGGTATATATGGAAAAGCATGGGCGACATCATTGATGACAATGATTTACGTATTTCATTTTACTGTAAAACTCTGACTATGATGGGGAAAGAAGACTATATTGGCGATTTGCGCTTAAAGTTGGCCACTTTACTTCTTGAAAGCAATAAGGAACAGGCGGCTTATGAGGTTGAGCAGTATATGAAAACATATAAGGAGAATAATTGGAATATCTCTGGAGATGTGTATCTCTTGCAAGGTAAAATTCAAGGAGTGATGCCTTCCAGTCAATCAAAAGCCTTTTATAGAGGTAATATCGAGGCAGCAGAGAATTATGCATACGCAGATATACCGACAGCAGAATTCGTTTTTGTAGAGACATTTAAGAATCAGGAAGGGAAAGAAAGAGCGAAGTTGACAAATATAAAGAAAAATCTTGATATTAGAATGCCAGTTACACCTCCGCTGCGCAAAGCTACCCCAGGTGAAGTGTTCTCTATTCGTATGACGAAGAAAAATGGACGAATGGTTCCCCTTACGATCCATAAGACAGGTAAGAACATTGAATTGAAAGGTAAAAAGACAGGAATACAGGAATCTTCTGAGATAAAAACCATATCTGGAATTGTATCTTTGCCGGCTAAAGGTGATTTCTGTTTCATTGATCACGCCTATTATGTTCCAGCAAAATTAAGAGAGACAAATAAGCTGCAAGAAAGCCAGCAAGTATCAGCTAAAGTAAAACAACTACCCGATGGAAAATGGCGGGTGATTTCAATTATTGGAGGGAAATAAAATGAAGTTGACGTCACAACAGCAACAGGTGTTAGATAAAATCAAGATATTTCTTGACAGTGATATATCTGTATTTATACTTAAGGGTTATGCAGGTACAGGTAAGACTACTATGATACGGACAATCATAGAAGAGATAAAGAGCAGAGAAAAGAGACCAATCTTGATGGGACCAACTGGAAGAGCTGCCAGAGTATTGGAATCAAAAAACTCTTGGGAAGCGAATACCATACATAGATGCATTTACGAATTAGACACAATTGAAACAAAGGAAGACTCTGATGATATACGTTTCATCTTCCCGCTAAAAAACAAGGAAGACGAGACAAATGATCATATTTGTATTGTTGATGAGTCATCCATGATTGGAACGCGAGAAGTTCAGAACGAACTGTTTGAATTTGGAACAGGGAGTTTGTTGAACGATCTTCTTACTTATGTATCTCCGAACCGTGGAGGCAAAATAATCTTTGTTGGTGATCCAATGCAGTTGCCACCGGTTGGAGATAATGTATCAAATGCGCTTGACGAAAAATATTTCGAAGGTATAGGTATAAAAGCAATGGTGGCAGAACTAACTGATGTTGTGAGACAGTGTGCTGGTAGTGCCATTCTTGGAAATGCAATGAAGGTTAGAGCGCTTATTGAATCTCAACAAAGGAATAATCTCTTTTTTGATAGGAATGAGGATGAAATAATCGACATGGAAGGATACAATATGCCAAGTCAATTATTGACACTTTATCCGAAACCAGAGATTGGACAATCTGTTATTATTACATTCAGTAATCGCCAAGCACGTGATTATAATTATGCTGTTCGCGAATTGTTATACCCAAACCAAAAGCATATTGTAGTCGGTGATATTCTTCAAGTTGTAAGCAATAATTACAAGTTGGATGTCATGAATGGCGACTTCGTGAAAATTGCTGCGATTAATGGAGAAACCGAATATCAGTCAGCGCCTGTATATATAAATATAGGTGGGAAAAGAATACAGCATAAAATAGTATTGTCATTTAGGAATGTACGTATTAGACTGGACAACGATTCAGAAATATCATGCAAGATCATAGAGAATATGCTTGATGATGCTGAACCAAATTTGACATTTGCACAGATACAAGCGCTATATATCAATTTCTGTATGAGATACCCTCAATTAAAGAGAGGATCTCAGCAATTTAAAGAGTATTTGAAAGCGGACCCATACTTTAACGCATTGAGAGTAAAATATGGTTATGCCATAACAGGTCATAAATCTCAAGGTGGAGAGTGGAACACAGTATTTGTAGATTATACGGGCAGAACTGGACTAAACACAGATTGTTTGCGCTGGACATATACCGTAACGACTCGCGCCAGTCATACGCTGTATGGTTATAACATGCCAAATGTTACCCCAATGTCCAAACTTCAAGTGGCTCCGATTATCAAGGCTACGAAACCACGAGACGAGTACCTTTCGTTTACAGATGTGCCAGAAACGCCTTTCCATTCAAAAGAAGCCCCCAATTTCTTAAAAGCGAAATATTGGGTGGCCTTAGATGAACTAAAGAAGGAAAACTGTATCATTAAAAATGTGGAGAGTAAGAACTATTGTGAATGGTATTACATAGAAGATGCCAGTGGTTTTATCCATACTGTACAATGCACTTATAATAAAGCAGGGCTCTTTACTAGATACCAGGCAGGAGATACCTCTGAAGGTATTCTGCGAATTATGTCTTTAGTGCAGACAAATATGACAATGTTGTGTTCGTTCAGGTATGTCCCGTCAAGCGATGTTTTACGTGAATTATACAATTACATTGAATCGATATGTTCAGAATTGGATGTTAAGATAACTAATATTGTAGAACATCTGTCGAATTACAATGTCTATTATTACTTGCAGGGCTCTGGAAAATATTCATGCATCCAGTTCTATATAACAAAAGATGGATTTATCAGTTATGCTCAACCCTTCTCCGACTTGGGAAATGATGATCCAATTCTAAAAGGGGTAATAGAGCGGCTTGGGTAAAATAGATAGAGTAACGAACATACAATTCGTAAATTTAGATTATCTTTGCAACAGAAATCAAAACAAATCAATTATGACAAAAAGAAAGAATACTCAACATTGGGAAGAAATCAAATCTCAGTACACGATGTGCTTATGTTATTCTGAGGAGAAAGGCCTTTATACGAAGAGCTTTTCCGAAAATGAGATTTCTGACGAGCTGTTATATCGTCCACAAGGTTATGCAGGTTTTGTAAATGACATAATAACAATCCCTGGTAAGGACATTGTCATAGAGGTACAATCAAATTTTGGATATCACAGCGCTTCCTATCTTAGGGCAACCATCAAGAAGGGTTCTCGATACATTATGGATTTTGACTTGTCCAAACTGTATGTCATGCGTAATATGGGAGTGAGAACATTTGATGTGCCATTATATGATTGGAATACATTATTTGATAAGATAATTAATGCTTACAAGGAGTCGTTTGTAGAGGGCTACACAACGGCATCGATCGCATATATTGAAGAATTGAGTGATATGCTTGATAAGGATGCAGTAAGCATCAAGGATAATTATGAAAAAAATGAAAATACTGATTGGAAAGGTGATTTCTTGGTAACTCTGTATGCTGGAAAAAAGATTCGGAATCTAATTATAGGATTTTTAGAGGCTGAAATTACTGATCCCATTGTGGTGAAATACACTCTTAATCTATGTAGAAAGTATATTGATAAGGTAAAGACCCTATCTTTGGATTATAGCGATTCCCGCTTGTCAGAGTTCTCTGAGACCCTGATGCTGATCCATCGGTTCATGTGTGAGAATAAGGCAGGAATAGAGTATTTGAGTCTTTTATTAGATAAAGAAGTATAAAAAGTTATCTCAACGAACATACATTTCGTTATTATTTCGTAAATTTGCATCAGAATATGAAAACAGAAATTATGATTGAACTGAACGAAAAAGCCGGTATTTACGCTGAAGAAAATGTTTTAAGCGTTCTGAAGGAAGCATTTGCAAAAGTATATGCAGATGGCTATCGCGATGGGTATAAGGATTGCCAGGACCATGTGTCCGTCAATCTTCGTGTCAGTAATACCGAATACATTGATCTTGGGTTGCCAAGTGGTACTTTGTGGTCTACTGACTACGAAAAAGACTTGAATGATACTATATTCGAGCCATATCAATTGGCAAGTACTAAAGCAATACCGACCAGGGCACAATGGAATGAATTGAGAAGGTGTGCGAAGTGGGAGTTTATTGGTGAAGATGATAAACTTGAAGTCGTGAAATGTACTGGTCCCAACGGCAATACAATCTTATTTCACCCAGCAGGCGGTGTGAATTTTACTAAAAAGGTTCGCTCTGGTAGAGTCCTTTTTTGGGTGAAAAGCACTGCACTAAAGAATTGTGCTGTTCATCTGTGGGAATATAATAATGAAGGGCATGAAGGCACGGATAGTCAGAGCTCTGACTTAAAGTTACCAGTCCGTCTTGTCAGTACAAAATGAACTCTATTCAAAAAGGTATAATCTAAAAGAAACTTGTTATGAAGGAATTAAAGGAATTGTCAGCCAATTATGCCACAGAGAAGACAAATGAAATGGTGTCTCAAATAGTGGCTCAGGCATTTGCAGATGGTTATCGTATGGGATATAAAGACCGTGAAGACGAAATACCTGTAGATTTACGTGATGGGAATACAGAATATATCGATCTTGGCTTACCAAGTGAGACGCTGTGGTCTACGAACTACGAGACAAAGGATAAACAAGTCGTTTTTCTACCATTTAAAGAGGCCATTTCATATACTCTCCCATCAGAGGAACAATGGAAAGAATTGATATCATTTTGCAGTTGGAGCTATCGCAGTATAGGAAACACATCATGTGAATATAAATGTATCGGTCCTAATGGAAATTCTTTGTCATTCTGTTCTCATGGAATGATATCGACTGGTAAAGTCTATACTAAAAGATTATTTTTTTGGCTAAAGGATATTAGTGAAAACGTAGATAAGAATTCTGCATTTGCATATGTGAGTGATAAAATAGACCCACAAACATACAAAAATATTTTTGATGTAATACTTACTAAAACTTTTATGGGATATAAATTACCCATTAGGTTAGTGAAAAATAAATAGTCATTCTACGAACATATATTTCGACATCAATCTGTATCTTTGCACCAAGATTAAAAAACAAGCGGTCTTTGATAGTCTGGAAGCTGAAATGGTATTTTGAATTTCGTCTTGCGTTACGCAAGTACTGTTCTCTCGGGAATAGATTCGCAAGATGTCTTCAGTCTCTTTGGAGTTCTGGAGAGAAACAATGTTTAAGCGTTAACGTTACACTATTACGTACGTTGTACATTGTTATTGTTTTTGTGAGTTGTATATTTTTATGACTTTTATTTATGAGATTATATTTTTTATGATCTTATTCTTATACAAAGAAAAGACATTTCAGTGAAAAGATGAGTCAGAGATCGCTTCCTATAATACATAGTGAAATGGATAGAAAACAGATAGCTCTACAGGCTTCACAATTAAAGACAAAAGAAGACCTTCTCAATATTCTCAACCTGATAAAAAAGGCTGAGATTGAAAATATGGGTTTCGATTCATCTATGTACCATCCATTCACAGAGAAACAACTTAACTTTTATTGTAACCCTAATCACACATTCCATCGTTACCGCCAATTTAAAATCAAAAAGAAATCTGGTGGATTCCGACAGATCACTGCTCCCAGAACACGGACCTTTATGATGATGCTCTCTGCTGTCAATGAGTTGTTTCGTTCTATGTACACTCCTTCAGACTATGCAATGGGATTTACAGATGGACGTTCTGTGGTCACTAATGCCACAGCTCATATTGGAATGGAATATGTGTTTAACATAGATTTAAAGGATTTCTTTCCTAGTATCCATCAGGCACGTGTGTGGAAGAGATTACAAGTACCTCCCTTCAAATTCTCTCAGCCCATAGCTAATTTATTGGCTGGCTTATGCTGCATGAAAGAAACTCGCGAGGACAAAAAAGGGAATAATTCTGGTGTTTATGTGCTTCCTCAAGGAGCGCCAACTTCTCCCATCATCACAAATATGATTTGCGACAAACTTGACTATTATCTTAGCAGGTTAGCCAAGCGTTTTAATATGAACTATACACGCTATGCTGATGACATAACCTTTTCATCTATGCGTTTCGTATATGGTAGAAACGGAAAGTTCATGCAAGAGCTCCAGCGAATCATAAAGGAGCAAGGGTTTACTATCAATGAATTAAAAACACGATTGCAACGAAGGGGAGATAGGCAAGAAGTAACAGGAATTATTGTAAGTAACAAACTTAACGTCACTCAGAAATATGTTCGTGATATTCGTAACATATTATATATGTGGGACAGGTATGGATATAATGTGGCCTACAGCAAATTCTTCCCCAAATATAATGAAGAAAAAGGTCATACCAAGAAAGGGAACCCCGACTTGATTAACGTGATCGACGGTAAACTCACGTACTTGAAAATGGTGAAAGGAGAAGAAGATCCTGTCTATATCAAGCTACATACGAAGTTCGTAAAATTAGCAAATAAGGATGTCATTGCTGAAAAAACAAACTCAAAGGGAGTAACTTATTTGGAAACGACTAGAATAACCGAGTTTGAAAAAAAGAATTCCACAAAAATCATCTTCACCATTAGTGATAAAGGACATCATTACGCATATTTCATCCTAAACGAGAAAAAGATTCTGGTATCCGTTAATAAATCTCTCACAATCGATGAGGAACAAAATAAAGATATTCTTGTCATCTCCACATGCCGAGGTAAAGATGACAAGCTCTTCTGGCTTATCCACAGGAAGGATAAAGTGATGGTGCCACCACCTCCGACTATCGATGTGGACGAATTAAATGAAGTACTGGATTCACTACTAAATACATGTTGATATGGAAGAAAACAAAAAAGTTGCCATAGAGAAAATATATCAATTGACAAAGCAAGATGCTGAATTCAATGAGGAGTTGCGAAAGAAGTTAGGAATAACCTCTATCGCAAATTCTACTATTATAGACGATGAGCGTATAAATCAGATATACGAATACTGTATAGAGGAAATTATCCGTAAACAGGCTGAGGAGTTTTATAAAGATTTCCCCATTGCTTCTATTATACCAACGCTGATTGAAGATTATATTAGAATGGAATCTTTTCATCGTAAAGACAATTTTGGTGATTTCTGTTTAGCATTGTATCAACAAATTGAGAATATTTCCAACAAAGTATGTGAATCCTCTGTTTTAGCAGAAATAACAGATAAGATGTGGGGGCATTTAGCATACGTAAAAACTCCTGAGGGACAACAGGAACCTGATTTCAAAGACAGAACAGGCAAAACAGATATTGCTAATTTGATATTTTACGGAACTAGTAAAAGTGGCCTATCTAATGCAGTAGAAAAGTCTAAAAAATCTCTTCAGAATCAATTTGCATCTGATAAAATAAGAATCATTGTATATTTCTATGGCTATGGAACTAAATTGAAAAATAGTGATTTTGATTGTTTTCGTGAAATCACCAGTTTGTTAAATGATATTTATCAATGCAGAAACATGAACCATAGAGGTAACACTTTGACTCAATGGGAAGAAGAAACGCTTGGTCGGATTGTCCCAATGAAATCATTCTATTATTTCAAATTTTTAGGTTGTTTGGCTCAATTTGTAGATTATGTGCGAAATGGTTCAAAAACGATTCCAGAAATCGCATCGTATGCAAAATCAATTGAAGTTAAAAAAGTGGGAATCGAACTGAATGTAAAAGGTAAAATAGACCTTTCCCAATTTGATAAGTACAATAAGAAACAAAAAAAGTAATGCAAAAAGTCTATTTTGAAAACATAGAGAGCGTTTTATCAACGACCATCGCATCTGCAGAAAAAAGAATCTATATTGCAGTTGCATGGTTTACTAACGTTGTTTTATTCAACAAACTTCTTGAAACTCTAAAACAGGATGTCGAAATAAAAGTTATAATATTGAATGACCTTTTGAATCGGAACGAGTTTGGTTTAGACTTTGGAATCTTGTCTACTCAAGGTGCCGATATCAGGTTAGCCGCTTCAAACAATGGAACTATGCACCATAAATTTTGTATAGTAGACGATAAGGTAATCACAGGCTCATATAACTGGACGTATCATGCAAACAAAAATAGCGAAAACGTCATACTAACTGACGAACCTGATGTCGTGATGGATTACTGTAATGAATTTGAAAATCTCTTTAACACTGCTTCTCCTATCAAACTCCCCTATGAACATTTGAAATGGACAGATGTGAAAGAAGGAGATTTCTCAGAACTTTTTCACAACATGCTTAGAGATGTTATAGCTAAAATTGATGAAAATAGAGAACTAAAACGAATTAAACTTATTCATCTTGACAGGGCATACAGAAACAAGAAAGCAGATGAATTACATTGTGCAAGTTCACTCCCTATTGTGGGACATTTTAAGACTATTTCTGAAGTCTTAGCAAGTGGAGAACATGAATTTGATTTCAAACTATGGGAGGAGAATCGTGTAGGTAAACCATACGAAAGTATGGGGCATTCATTTTGGGGCAGATGGTATTATGTTCCTTATGGAATTAAAGAAGACAAATATCATAGAGATTATGTTGATGGGGCTTTAAAATATTACAATTCCTTAGAATTTGGGAGATATCCTGGTTTAAACTTGCATGTATATGATGAATCGTTTATAAAAGCAATGA
>Ga0247610_10007483_pt1 | contig 11211 bp, 4 predicted proteins | sample 174DNAGHGhighgp2_FD_193483 | JGI IMG/M metagenome (GOLD analysis project Ga0247610, IMG submission 193483) | Sheep rumen microbial communities from Palmerston North, Manawatu-Wanganui, New Zealand - 1742 DNA GHGhigh gp2 | ecosystem: Host-associated > Mammals > Digestive system > Stomach > Rumen ...
AACAATTCGATCACGACGGGCCGCATCTACAAGACCGTCATCGACCGTGAGCGACACGGCGACTACCTGGGTAAGACGATCCAGGTAGTGCCGCACATCACGGACGAGATCAAGCGGCGGATGCTGCGAGAGGGGCTCGATGAGGGATTGGATTTCGTGATTACCGAGGTGGGAGGCACCATCGGCGACATCGAGAGTGCGCCGTTTATGGAGGCCATCCGACAGTTACGCTGGCAATTAGGGCGCGATGCGGTGTGTGTGCATCTGACGTACGTGCCGTATCTGAAAGCCGCCGACGAACTGAAGACGAAACCCACACAACACTCCGTAAAGGAACTGCAAGGGATGGGTATCCAGCCCGACATCCTCGTACTTAGAACCGAACGCCACCTCAGCGACTCTATACGCTTGAAGGTGGCATCTTTCTGTAATGTCGATTTGGAGTGCGTGGTGCAGAGCGAGGATATGCCAAGTATCTACGAGGTGCCAGTGAGTATGCAGAAACAGGGACTTGATGCCGCTATCATGCGGAAGATAGGCATTCCTGTGGGCGAGACGCCAGCGATGCAGTCGTGGCACGACTTCCTTGAAAAACAGCGCAATGCGAAGCGTGAGGTACATATCGGCCTTGTAGGCAAATACGATCTGCAAGATGCCTACAAGAGCATCCGTGAAAGTCTGAATCTGGCAGGCATCTACAACGATGTGAAAGCGAAGATTCATTTTGTGAATAGCGAAGAGATTACGGCTGAGAATGTCGCCTCGAAGTTGGAAGGTATGGCAGGCATCGTGGTTTGTCCAGGCTTCGGCAGTCGAGGTATCGAAGGCAAGATTATCGCAGCAGAATATGGCCGCACGAATGATATTCCCACATTCGGCATCTGTCTGGGTATGCAGATGATGGTGATCGAGTTCGCCCGCAATGTATTGGGCTACAAGGATGCTAATAGTGCTGAGATGGACGATAAGACACCACACAATGTCATCGACATCATGGAGGAGCAGAAGAATATCACACAGATGGGTGGTACGATGCGTCTGGGCGCTTATGATTGTGAACTCGTTGAAGGCAGTCTCACATACGAAGCTTACGGTGAGAAGTCGCTTATCAGCGAGAGGCACAGACATCGCTATGAGTTCAACAATGCCTATAAAGACGAATATGAGTCGAACGGTATGAAGTGTGTGGGTATCAACCCAGCCTCCAACCTCGTGGAGATCGTCGAGATTCCAGAGAAGAAATGGTATATCGGCACGCAGTTCCATCCTGAATATTCCTCGACGGTGCTGCATCCGCATCCGCTCTTCATGGACTTCGTAAAAACATTGACCATTGAACATTGACCATTGAACATTTATGGAGCAATTAAAGCATGAGTGTGGTGTGGCGATGATACGCCTGTTGAAGCCGCTGAGTTATTACGAGCAGAAATACGGCTCGTGGCGCTACGGTTTCAACAAACTCTACCTGATGATGGAGAAGCAGCACAATCGCGGACAGGAGGGTGCTGGTATCGCTTCCGTCAGTCTGACGAAGGAGCCAGGCACGGAGTATATGTTCCGCGAGAAGGCCGAGGGCAAGGACGCCATCACGGAGATTTTCTCTCGTGTGACGGAGGAGATGGCTGGCGAACTGCTGATGGGACATCTGCGCTATTCGACGACAGGTAAGAGTGGACTGCAATATGTGCATCCTTTCCTGCGCCGTAACAACTGGCGGGCGAAGAACCTCTGTCTGTGCGGCAACTTCAATATGACCAATATCGACGAGGTCTTTCAGTTCCTCACCCTACAGGGCCAGTCGCCGCGAATCTATGGTGACTCGTATATCACTCTCGAACTGATGGGACACCGTCTGGATCGTGAGGTGGAGCGACTTTATGCCCTCGCGAAAGGACAGGGATTGAAGGATACCGCTATTACAGATTATATCGACAACCATGTGGAGATGGCGAATGTGCTGAAAACCACGATGAGTCATTATGACGGTGGTTATGTGATGTGTGGACTCACAGGAAGCGGCGAGATGTTCAGTGTGCGCGACCCTTGGGGCATCCGTCCTGCGTTCTACTATCGCGATGACGAGATGATTGCACTGGCCAGCGAACGACCTGTTCTGCAGACGACATTTGATTTGCAGGCAGAGGACATCTGTGAACTCCAACCTGGTGAGGCGCTTATCGTGCATAAGAACGGCGAAAGCCAACTGGAACAAATCATGCCTGCGCAGCCCCTAAGCGCCTGCTCGTTTGAGAGGATTTATTTCAGTCGTGGTTCTGATCGTGATATCTATCAGGAGCGCAAACGACTGGGCGAGCAACTCACGCCCGCTATCCTCAAAGCTATCGACGGCGATGTGGATCATACGGTCTTTTCGTATATCCCCAATACCGCTGAAGTCGCTTTTTATGGTATGACGGATGGTTTCCGTAAACTCCACGGAGAGGTGCGCACAGAAAAGGTGGTTTGGAAAGATATCAAACTGCGCACCTTTATTGCAGACAACTCTGAGCGCAACGATCTGGCTGCTCACGTCTATGATATCAGTTATGGCTCGCTGGAGGCAGGAAAGGATAACCTTGTGATTATCGACGACTCGATTGTGCGGGGTACGACGCTGAAAGAGAGTATCTTCAAGATTCTCGATCGTCTGCATCCCAAGAAGATTGTGATGGTGTCGAGTTCGCCGCAGATACGCTATCCTGACTACTACGGCATAGATATGTCGCGATTGGAAGAACTTTGTGCCTTCCGTGCGGCCATCGCGCTGATTAAGGATAGAGGTATGCAGAAATTGATTGCTGAAACGTATAAGGCCTGTAAGTATTCGCCAGCGTCACTGAACCATGTGCGTAATATTTATGAGCCCTTCACCGTCGATGAAATCAACGCGAAAATTATGGAGATGCTGCGACCTGAGGGTATGCAGTCGCCTGTGGAACTGGTATTCCAGAGTATCGAGGGTCTGCATCACGCCTGTCCCAATCATCCAGGCGACTGGTACTTCACTGGCCATTACCCCACGCCTGGCGGCATCCGACTGGTGAATCAGGCGTTTGTGAATTATGTTGAACAAGTTTTGAAAATGCAATTATAACAACTAAAAAAGATAAGATTATGTGTGGAATCGTAGCAATATTGAATGTAAAAGAGCAGACGCATGCTCTGCGTGATAAGGCATTGAAGATGAGTCAGAAAATCCGTCACCGCGGACCTGACTGGAGTGGTATTTATTGTGGTGGAAGCGCCATTCTCGCTCACGAGCGACTGAGCATTGTGGACCCAGAATCAGGCGGACAGCCCCTTTATAGTCCTGATAAGAAGCAGGTCTTGGCAGTGAATGGTGAGATATACAACCATCAGGAAATTCGACGTTTGTATGCTGGTCAGTACGAGTTCCAGACAGGTTCTGACTGCGAAGTCATCTTAGCTCTCTATCGCGAGAAGGGCATCAATTTCCTCGAGGACTTGAGCGGAATCTTTGCCTTTGTGCTTTACGACGAAGAGAAGAATGAGTTTCTGATTGCTCGTGACCCCATTGGCGTTATACCTTTATATATAGGTTACGATTCAGACGGTACGGTGTATGTAGCCTCGGAGTTGAAGGCTCTTGAAGGACAGTGTGAGCGTTACGAACCATTCCTGCCAGGTCATTACTACTGGAGTGTCGACCCAGGTCAGAAATGGTACTATCGTCGCGACTGGATGCAATACGATGCTGTGAAGGATAATCCCGCCAGCGTTGAGGCCATTCACGATGCATTGGAAGACGCCGTGAAACGTCAGTTGATGTCTGATGTACCTTATGGCGTGCTGCTTTCAGGCGGTTTGGATTCATCTGTCATTTCCGCTATTGCTGAGAAATACTCCGAGATGCGTATTGAGGATGACTCGAAGACGAAAGCTTATTGGCCCCGTCTGCACTCGTTTGCTGTAGGACTGAAGGGTGCGCCTGATTTGGCAAAGGCTAAACTCGTAGCTGATCATATCGGCACCGTCCACCACGAAATCAACTACACCATTCAGGAAGGTCTCGACGCCATCCGCGATGTCATCTATTTCATCGAAACCTATGACGTCACCACCGTCCGCGCCTCTACGCCGATGTACTTGTTGGCCCGCGTCATCAAGTCGATGGGTATCAAGATGGTACTCTCTGGCGAGGGTGCCGACGAGATTTTCGGTGGTTATCTCTATTTCCACAGGGCCCCGACGGCCAAGGACTTCCACGATGAGACCGTTCGCAAACTTGGCAAACTCTACATGTACGACTGTCTGCGTGCCAACAAGAGTCTGAGCGCTTGGGGTGTTGAGGGCCGCGTGCCTTTCCTAGACAAAGAATTCCTTGATGTCGCTATGCGCACCAACCCAGAGGCCAAGATGTGTCTAGGCTCGACGATGGAAAAGAAGATTGTCCGCGAGGCCTTCGCTGATATGCTTCCTAAGGAAGTCGCCTGGCGTCAGAAGGAACAGTTCAGCGATGGTGTGGGCTATTCATGGATTGACACCCTCAAACAGATCACCGCTGAGGCTGTATCAGACGAGCAGATGGCTCACGCTGCCGAACGCTTCCCCATTAACCCGCCAAAGAACAAGGAAGAGTACTACTATCGCAGCATCTTCGCTGAGCATTTCCCGTCCGACTCTGCTGCCAAGAGTGTTCCCAGCGAGGCCTCGGTAGCATGTTCTACTGCCATCGCTCTCGAGTGGGATGCAGCCTTCAAAGGCATGAACGATCCCTCAGGTCGTGCTGTCAAAGGCGTCCACGAACAGGCATATTAATTAGCCGGAAAACCAAATTATCGTGGGCTGCATGAGCCAAAAATATGCAAATTTCAATTCTTTTTCGTAATTTCGCTGCGAAATATCATGTTATGTGATTTTTTTGATTATCTTTGCAAACAAATTGTAAAATCAGAATAATTATGAATATGATTAGTGATGCGATTAAGTACATCGGTGTAGACGATCTGGACATCGATTTGTTTGAGAGTCAGTATGTGGTGCCCGAGGGCATGAGTTATAACTCGTATCTGATTGATGATGAGAAGATAGCGGTGCTTGATACGGCTGATGCTCGTAAGGGCGAGGAGTGGAAGGCAAACCTTACTGCGGCTCTTAATGGCAGACAGCCAGATTATCTGGTGGCTCACCACATGGAGCCCGATCACTCGGCACTGATTGCTTGGATGCTGGAGACTTATCCTCAGGTTCAACTGGTATGCAGCGCTCAGGCTGTAAAGATGCTGTCGAACTTTTTTGATGGCGTTGATTTTACAGGTCGTGTGATTACTGTAAAAGAGGGTGATACACTGGCGCTGGGCAAGCATACGTTGCAGTTTATCGGTGCAGCAATGATACACTGGCCAGAGGTGATCATGAGTTATGACACCACTGATAAAGTGTTGTTCAGTGCTGATGGCTTTGGTAAGTTTGGAGCACTGGTACACGAGTCTGATGACTGGGCTTGCGAGGCGCGTAGATATTACTTTAATATCTGTGGTAAGTATGGCAGTCAGGTGCAGAGTGTCATCAAGAAACTGGCAGCCCTGGATGTGCAGGCAATCTGTCCGCTGCACGGTCCTGTACTTAAGGGTGAGGCCCTGGCTGAGGCTGTGCGCTTGTATGACACCTGGAGCAAGTACGAGCCCGAGAGCGAGGGAATATTGATAGCCTACGCCAGCATTCATGGTGGTACAGCTAAGGCTGCTGAGCGATTAGGGGAGATTCTTCGCGCTAAGGGTGCGCCAAAAGTGGTTGTTAGCGATCTGAGCCGTGAGGATATGGCAGAGGTTATTGAGGATGCCTTCCGCTATCCTACGATTGTTGTAGCCGCATCGAGTTACGATGCAGGCGTATTCCCCGTAATGCACGACTTCCTGTATCACCTGCAAATCAAGAACTACCAGAAGCGCAAGTTTGGTATCATCGAAAACGGCAGTTGGGCACCCACAGCAGGCAAAGTAATGCGCACGATGATAGAAGCCATGAAGGACTGCGAGATCGTAGAACCAATGGTAACCATCCGCTCACGCATGAAAGCTGGTGATGAGGCGCTGCTGGAGCAGTTGGCTGACAGCCTAATTTGAGTGACGATAAACGAATAAGATAAAGGCCGTTGTGTTCGAACACAGCGGCCTTGTTTTTTTTGTTAAAGTGACAATATGTAAGGAATGGGGGAGGGTGAGAGGTTGAAAGTTTTCATAATGTAAGGAAAATGGGCAAAAATTGAGCAAATTGTCAGACGGGTTAAATTTTGACTTGAGAAAAGCAAGCAAAAGTTTGGTTAGGATTACAAAATGATATACCTTTGCACCTGAATTCGTACAGATTGACACAAATAATAAGGATAATATGACACATTGCAAACTTCAAACGCAAGAAAAAGGACTATACCGAAGCGAGTACGAGCACGATGCTTGTGGTGTAGGTATGGTGGTGAACATCCACGGCGGCAAGAGTCATGAGTTGGTGGATAACGCGCTGAAGGTGCTGGAGAATATGGAGCACCGTGGCGCTGAGACACGCGATAAGACGGGCGACGGCGCGGGTATCATGGTGCAGATTCCCCATGAGTTTATTCTGTTACAGGGCATCCCAGTGCCGGAGAAGGGAAAGTACGGCACGGGTCTGGTGTTCCTGCCGAAGGATAAAAAGGCGCATGAGCAGATCCTGAGCGTGATGATCGAAGAGATTGAACGCGAGGACCTGCAGTTGATGCATGTCCGTACGGTACCAACATGTCCGGAGGTATTGGGAGCGGCTGCAAGAGAGGTTGAGCCGGATATCGTGCAGATTTTCGTGACGGGTGTGAGCGAGGCAAAGGCCGAGGTGCTCGATCGTATATTATATAAGGTACGTAAGCGTATCGAAAATCGCATCGACGACAAGGACTTCTACATCTGTTCGCTGTCGAGTAAGAACATCATCTATAAGGGTATGTTGACGAGCGGACAGTTGCGCAGGTATTTCCCTGATTTGTCGAATCCCTACTTCACAAGTGGACTGGCACTGGTGCACTCACGTTTCTCAACCAACACATTCCCTACATGGTCGTTGGCCCAGCCCTTCCGTCTGTTGGCGCATAACGGTGAGATTAACACCATTCGTGGTAACCGCGGTTGGATGAAGGCTCGCGAGAGTGTGCTTTCGAGCGAGGCGCTGGGTGACATCAAGGACCTGCGTCCGATTGTGCAGGAGGGCATGAGTGATTCTGCTTCGCTCGACAACGTCTTTGAGTTCCTGATGATGAGCGGACTCTCGTTGCCGCAGGCGATGGCTATTTTGGTGCCAGAGAGCTTTAATGACAAGAACCCGATTAGCGAAGATTTGAAAGCTTTCTATGAGTACCATTCTATCTTAATGGAGCCGTGGGACGGTCCTGCCGCGCTGTTGTTCTCTGACGGTCGCTATGCAGGTGGAATGCTGGATAGAAATGGTCTGCGCCCCAGCCGCTACACCATCACCAAGCAAGGTATGATGGTTGTAGCTTCTGAGGTTGGCGTGATGGACTTTGAGCCAGGTGATGTTGTTTCGAAGGGACGTCTGCAACCAGGAAAGATTCTGCTGATCGACACGCAAGAAGGCAAGATATACTACGACGGTGAAATCAAAGAGAAACTCGCAAAGGCCCATCCTTATCGCGAGTGGCTGAACGAGAATCGCGTGCAGCTGGAGAAACTGAAGAGCGGCCGTCATGTGGAGAATGGCGTGAGCGATCTCGATAAGAAGCTTGTGAACTTTGGTTTTGGTCAGGAGGATATCGACAAGACCATCGTACCAATGGCAACTGCTGGTCAGGAGCCTGTAGCCGCGATGGGTAACGATACACCATTGGCCGTGATTAGTGATCGTCCGCAGGTGTTCTTTAACTATTTCCGCCAGCAATTTGCACAGGTGACCAACCCCGCCATCGACCCGATTCGTGAGGAATTGGTGATGTCGTTGACAGAGTACATCGGTGCCGTCGGAACCAACATCTTGACACCCGATGCATCGAACTGTAAGATGGTACGCCTGCCACAACCCGTTCTGACCAACACACAACTTGATATACTTTGTAACATCCGCTACAAGGGCTTCAACACCAAGAAGCTGCCTATCCTGTTTGAGATGGCCAAGGGTGAGGAGGGCCTTCGTCAGGCTCTTGATGACCTTTGTCACGAGGCAGAAGCCAGTGTAGATGAGGGCGTTAACTACATCATCCTGAGCGACCGCGACCTGGATGATACCCATGCCGCCATCCCATCGCTGTTGGCGGTGAGCGCCGTTCACCACTATCTGATCAGCGTAGGTAAGCGTGTGCAGACAGCCTTGATTGTGGAGAGCGGAGAGATTCGCGAGGTGATGCACGCAGCCCTTCTGCTGGGCTACGGTGCCAGCGCGCTGTGCCCATATATGACGTTCGCCGTGCTGGACGACTTCGTGAAGAAAGGCAAGATTCAGGAGGAATATGCTACGGCAGAGAAGAACTATATTAAGGCGGTTGATAAGGGTCTGAAGAAAATCATGTCGAAGATGGGTATCTCGACCATCCGCAGCTATCGTGGTGCGAAGATCTTCGAGAGCATCGGACTGAGCGAAGACCTCTTGAGACGCTACTTCGGCACAGAGTCGAGTACCATCGGCGGTATCGGGCTGAAGGAGATCGCCCGTGATGCCATCCGACTGAAAGAGGCTGCCAAAGAGCAGACGATGCTGAAGAACCAGGGACAGTTTGCTTGGCGCAAGGACGGCATCAAGCACGCCTGGAACCCTGAGACGATTGCGAAACTGCAGTTGGCTACCCGTCAGGGTAACTACGATAAGTTTAAGGATTGGGCAAAGATTGTTGACGAGAAGGAGAGCCCCATCTTTATCCGCGACTTCTTCGGATGGAAGAAGGCCGCAAAGCCTACACCTATCAACGAAGTAGAAAGTGTTGAGAGCATCGTTAAGCACTTCGTTACAGGTGCTATGTCGTTTGGCGCTTTGAGCATCGAGGCCCACGAGGCTTTAGCTCTGGCTATGAACAAGCTGGGCGCACGCTCGAACACCGGTGAGGGTGGTGAGGACAACGCCCGCTATCATTCAGAGGTGGACGGCGTAAGCCTGAGCTCGAAGACCAAGCAGATTGCCAGTGGTCGTTTCGGTGTAACCGCCGAGTACTTGGTGAATGCCGAGGAGATACAGATTAAGGTGGCACAGGGTGCTAAGCCTGGTGAGGGCGGACAGCTGCCCGGCTTTAAGGTAAACGAGATTATCGCCAAGACGCGTAACGCCATCCCTGGTATCTCGCTCATCTCTCCCCCACCTCATCACGATATCTACAGCATCGAGGACCTGGCACAGCTCATCTTCGACCTGAAGAATATCAACCCAACAGTTGCTGTCAGCGTGAAACTGGTAGCCGAGAGCGGCGTAGGAACCATTGCCGCTGGTGTGGCCAAGGCTAAGGCCGACCTCATCGTGATCAGCGGTGCTGAGGGTGGTACTGGTGCCTCGCCCGCTTCGAGCATGCGCTTCGCTGGTATCTCGCCTGAGATTGGTTTGGCAGAGACACAACAGACGCTCGTGCGTAATGGACTGAGAAATCAGGTTCGCCTGCAGACCGATGGTCAGCTGAAGACCGCCAAGGACGTGATTATCATGGCGATGTTGGGTGCCGACGAGTTCTCGTTCGGAACACTGCCGCTGATTGTTCTTGGCTGTGTGATGATGCGTAAATGTAATACGAATACCTGCCCGATGGGTGTTGCCACGCAGAATCCTGAGTTGCGTAAGCACTTCGAAGGTCGCGCTGAATATGTGGTGAACTACTTCACCTTCCTCGCTGAGCAGGTGCGCGAATATCTCGCAGAGATCGGCGTGAAGAGTCTGAAGGAGATCATTGGTCATACGGAGCTCATCGAGGTGAACACCGAGAACGCCACAGACAAGCAGAAGACCATCGACTTCGCCCGTTTGCTGCATATGCCAGAGACAGACAAGCCCCTCTACTGGGATCGTGGCGAGTTTACGAAGGTGGCTGATGTAACTGATGTAGAGATTATCAAGGCTGCACAGAAAGCTATCGAAGATGGTGAGGAAATCACGCTCGACTACGGTATCAGGAATACCGATCGCGCTGTGAGCACGATGCTCTCAGGCGTCATTGCCAAGAAATACGGCGAACAGGGCCTGCCCGACGGCACGATTAAGATTAAGTTCAAGGGCTCGGCTGGCCAGTCGTTCGGTGCCTTTGCGGTGAAGGGACTCGATATCCGTCTCGAAGGCGAGACCAACGACTACTTCGGCAAGGGCCTCTCTGGTGGTCGTATCAGTATCTTGCCGCCATCCCGCCACAGTGAGACTTTCAAGGCAGAAGAGAATATCATTGCTGGTAACACGGGTCTTTATGGCGCCACAAGCGGCGAGCTCTATATTAATGGTAAGGTAGGCGAGCGTTTTGGCGTGCGTAACAGCGGCGCCATCGCGGTCATCGAGGGCGCCGGCGACCACTGCTGCGAGTACATGACCGGCGGTCGCGTGGTCGTTCTGGGCAAGACCGGCCGCAACTTCGCGGCGGGCATGAGCGGCGGCGTGGCCTACGTTTACGACCCCGACCACACGTTCGACTATTTCTGCAACATGGACATGGTGGAGCTCTCGCTGGTTGAGGATAGCGTCAGCCGCAAAGAGCTGCTCGAGCTCATCCGCCAGCATTACCTGCACACGGGTTCTGCCCTCGCAGGCCGCATGCTCGACGACTGGCACCGCTACATCGAGGACTTCATCCAGGTAGTGCCTATCGAGTACAAGCGCGTGCTCGAAGAGGAGAAAATGAAGAAACTGCACGAGAAGATTGCCGACATCCAGCGCGACTATTAACTTTCGGGTCGTCCGGAAGTCGATTTCGAGGCAAAAAACTCACTTTCGGGTCATCCCGAAGCCAGTTTCGACCCTCCGGGAGCCGATCTCGGCGACCGCAGACCCTCCCCCGAGTCAAAAAACAGAAAACAACATAACGTCAGACATTAAAAAAAGAAAAGAAATATGGGAAATCCTAAAGCATTTTTAGAAATTGGCCGTCAGGAGGCCGGCTACCGCCCCGTCCACGACCGCATCCACGACTTCGGCGAGGTCGAGCAGACGCTCTCCACGCGCGAACGCAAGTTGCAGGCTTCGCGCTGCATGGACTGCGGCGTGCCCTTCTGCCACTGGGCCTGTCCGCTGGGCAACAAGGCGCCCGAG
>Ga0247610_10007485_pt1 | contig 11210 bp, 10 predicted proteins | sample 174DNAGHGhighgp2_FD_193483 | JGI IMG/M metagenome (GOLD analysis project Ga0247610, IMG submission 193483) | Sheep rumen microbial communities from Palmerston North, Manawatu-Wanganui, New Zealand - 1742 DNA GHGhigh gp2 | ecosystem: Host-associated > Mammals > Digestive system > Stomach > Rumen...
AAGCGCGTGAAGCCTATCCGTACTACCAACACGAAGAGATTGGATATAACTACCGTATGTCCAATATATGCGCCGGTATCGGTCGCGGACAAATGACCATCGTTAATGATCATATTGCCCACCACAAGCACGTGCAGGCACGCTATGCGGAGTTACTAAAGGACATTCCGGGTATTCATCTGCATGAAGCACCAAACGCTGACTATGATGCCAACTATTGGCTCTGTACCATCACGATTGATCCGGAGGTCCGTATTAAAGGCCAAGAGAACGCATATAAAGAGACCGTCAAATCAGCGGTAGGCGGTACGGCGGGTGTTATCCATCAAGTCGATTCACCCACAACTGACTGCCAGCCAAATGACAATGTAGAAGCACTGCGGATGTATATGCTCGAGCGTAAGATTGAGGCGCGTCCAGTATGGAAACCTATGCATAAACAGCCTGTCTATGCCAACTGTCCTGCTTACGTGAATGGGGTTAGTGAAGCTATCTTCAAAATAGGTATGTGTCTGCCTGCTGGACCTATGGTAACCGACGAAGATATCGATTATATCGTTGAACAGATTAAAAATGCAATACAATAATATGGAAAGAAGAGTAAGAGTTCGTTTTGCGCCAAGTCCTACAGGTGCATTACACATTGGCGGTGTACGTACCGCATTGTACAACTATCTGTTCGCACGACAACATGGCGGTGATATGCTGCTTCGTATCGAAGATACGGATAGTACACGCTTTGTGCCCGGAGCAGAAGAGTATATTCTTGAAGCCTTGGATTGGCTTGGCATTGAGATTGATGAAGGGCTTCGCGCAGCTAAATCACAAAGTACAAATGGCAAATTACAAATTGAAGCTGTCGGTTCTCATGGCCCTTATCGTCAGTCCGAGCGACGCGAAATCTACCATCAGTATGTAAAACAATTGTTGGATAGCGGCCATGCGTATATTGCTTTTGACACGCCGGAAGAACTGGAAGCCAAACGTGCGGAAATCCCTAATTTCCAATACGATGCACGCACGCGTATGCAAATGCGCAACTCTTTGACCATGCCGGCAGAGGAAGTACAGGCACTATTGGACAAAGGCGAGAAATACGTAGTCCGGTTCAAAGTGGAGCCGGACGAGGATGTACATGTGCATGACCTCATTCGCGGAGAAGTGGTTATCAACTCCAATATCCTCGATGACAAAGTGCTCTATAAATCCGCAGATGACCTTCCTACCTATCACCTCGCCAATATCGTGGATGACCATTTGATGGAGGTCAGCCATGTCATCCGGGGAGAGGAATGGCTACCTTCTGCCCCACTACATGTTTTACTCTATCGCGCGTTCGGCTGGCAAGATACGATGCCTCAGTTCGCACACCTACCGTTGCTCCTCAAACCGGACGGAAACGGCAAACTGTCCAAACGCGATGGTGACCGACTCGGATTCCCTGTCTTTCCTCTTGAGTTCCACAATGAGAAAGACGGAACCGTTTCATCCGGCTATCGCGAAAGCGGATACCTGCCCGAGGCGGTTATTAATTTCTTGGCGTTACTCGGATGGCATGGATCGGGTGACCAGGAACTGTACACAATGGATGAGTTAATCAAAGAGTTCTCCCTTGACCGTGTGTCTAAATCCGGTGCTAAATTCGACTACGAGAAAGGAAAATGGTTCAACCACCAATACCTCCAACTCCGCAGCAATGAAGAACTCGCAGAGATGTTCATCCCGGTTCTGGAAGAAAAAATGTCAAATGACAAATGTCAAATGGCAAATGACAAAACGATGATCGCCAAAATCATCGGCTTGACGAAAGACAGAGTTAATTTTGTTCCGGAACTATGGGAGCAGACGAACTTCTTCTTCGTAGCCCCAACAGAGTATGATGAGAAATCACTCAAAAAACGTTGGAAAGAAGATTCTCCGCGTCATATGCAAGAATTGGTCGCACTCCTTGAAACCGTTAGTGAAGAAGATTGGCACAAGTCCTATGAGACTACAAATGATGACGGCAATGCCGTTACACGCTGGCTTTTGGACGATGTAGTCATGCCGTGGATTGCTGAAAAAGAGTACGGCGTCGGCATTGTGATGAATGCTTTCCGTATCTGCCTCGTTGGGGCTGCGCGTGGTCCGCATATTTGGGAAATAACCAACATCCTCGGCAAAGAAGAAACCATCCGCCGTGTCCGCTTCGCCATAGAAAAAATAGGATAACATCTATCCGTCACTCATGACTCCGCGCGAAGCATTACATACATTCTTCGGATACGATGATTTCCGGCCATTACAGGCGGAAATCATCGAGTCCGTGCTGGCCGGCAAGGACACGCTGGCGCTGATGCCTACGGGCGGAGGGAAGAGTATCTGTTTCCAGGTGCCGACACTCGTCATGGCACACGACAACACGGAGAAGCGTTTATGTATTGTAGTCACTCCGCTGATAGCGTTGATGCGTGACCAAGTAGCGAATCTTCAGGAAAAAGGTATTCACGCAGCAGCCGTTTATTCTGGAATGAGTTATGACAAGCAGCGAGTAGCGCTGGACAATTGTCTCTATGGCCCTTACCATTTTCTCTATTGCTCGCCGGAAAGACTTGAGAGTGAGGAATTTAGAAAACGTTTGGCAGATTTACCGGTCGGACTGATTGCTGTGGATGAAGCTCATTGTATCTCACAATGGGGATACGATTTCCGTCCGTCCTATCTGAATATAGCGGAAGTACGCAAACTGCTGCCCGATGTGCCTGTTCTGGCATTAACGGCAACCGCTACACCGGAAACGATAGATGATATACAGGACAAGTTGGCATTTCGGAAAAAGAACGTATTACGGAAATCGTTTCACCGGGAAAACCTCATTTACGTAGTACGCCGCACAGAGAAAAAAGAAGAACAGGTAGCACATATCCTATCTCGTGTACCCGGTTCAGCCATCGTCTATGTCCGTAACCGCAAACGCGCCCAAGAACTATCCGAATGGCTCAATTCTCAATTCTCAATTCTCAATTCTCAATTCTATCACGCCGGTCTTACAACCCAAGAGCGCAACGAGCGGCAAGAAGCGTGGACACGAGGCGAGACACGTGTCATCGTAGCCACCAATGCGTTTGGCATGGGCATTGACAAACCCGACGTGCGAATCGTCATTCATTATGACTTACCTTCCAACCTGGAGTCCTATTATCAGGAAGCGGGCCGCGCGGGACGAGATGGAAAAACCGCTTACGCCGTGTTGCTCTACAACGAATCAGAGGACAAAGCCAAAGCACGCAAACGTATCACGGATAATTACCCTCCCAAAGAGTTCATCGAACAAGTCTATCACAAAACGATGGACTTCTTGCAGATAGGTGCCGGAAGCGGTTTAGGACACCGGTTCACTGTACACATGGACCAGTTGTGCCACATAATGAAACTACCGGTAATACAAACCTACTCAGCGCTGCATATCCTGACGCAAGCGGGATACATTGACTTTGAGGAAGAACATGAGACGCAACCTCGTGTACAAATCCACATTCCAAGGAACCAACTCGGCGAATATAACCTCTCGCGCGAACAGGCAGAACTATTGGACTTGCTCATGCGCAGTTATACAGGCATTTATACGGAACTACAATATGTCCGCGAAGCTGACACAAAAACCACTCACGATTTGCTTGTTTCGCTTGCTCAACGGGGCATCATAACCTATATTCCCCGTTCGGTGGGATGCTGCCTTACTATGACAAACGAGCGACAGACGGAAATCTATCTGTCGCCAGCTATCTTCGAACAACGCCAAATGCGCTTTGTTGCAAAAATGAATGCGATGGTCGAATATGCCGACCAAAACCAATTCTGTCGCGAGCAGATTCTACTCGCTTATTTCGGGGAGAACGACGCTCCCGTTTGCGGACGGTGCGATGTTTGCAGAGACCTCATGCACAGAGTCCTGAACGAATAACTCCGAATCTTCTCCCAACAACTCCTCCATCTCACGAAGTTCCTCTTCCGTTATGGACTTGTCACGGTCTTTGAGTCCCATCAGCGGTCCGAAGAACACTTTCAGCAATGCGCGACTTACCACCTTGCGGAAACTGAATTTAGGATTGTTCGCATCTCCGGTAACGGGAACGTCCAGCAATATCATATCTTTCGCGGACGTTAGTGTCATGAAACCCATACGTACCGGTACATTTCTGTACGGAGCTTTCGTTCCGCGCTCTTTTTTGCCGATGCGGGGATGGTCTATCTCTATTCGGTTATTACCCTTCATCTGACCGGATATGACATCTATCTTACTGTCCAGCAGAAGCATTCCTTGCTCTATCGGATAGCCGGTATAGTTACGGCATAAGGCATCAAATTCCGCTATATTGATTCCACGCATTTGCATGCTGATTTTTGTGTCACGCTTTGCCAAATCCAAATCTCCGGTCAGCGAACCACTCAACGTTCCGCCTGTCTCCGTTACGGCTTCCAAAGAAAGACGAGTAATACCGTCAGTCGTCAGATTACTGCCGGAGACTTGCACACTCTTCAGATTGTAACGCCATTCGTGTGTTCCGGATTTGTCAACGAACTGCACGTCACTCAATGTGAGATTACCACCATAACGGATATCTTGGATATTTGCCAAATCGCCGGCTACTTGCAAGTTTCCATTCACTATCGCAGCTATCTCTTTGTCTTTCAGATAATCTTCCAATAGAGGCATCAGCACATCCGTATGTACGTCTTGAAGAGCCAATTCAACATCATACAGTCCTGATTTCATGCGATAACCCGCTTTGACGCCTACTTGTCCGCCGGAAGCAAGGCCGAACTCAAGACCGGCTTTGGTTTTCTTGTTGTCGAAATACAAACCCGGGATATTGAGTGATATGTCTTCTATCTGCCATTGTTTGTTCTTCTCTATATCGTGATAACGCACGGTACTATTGCTGATGCGGATATCTCCGATGCCTACCTTCCATCCACCGGCCGTACTGTCTTTCTCTGTCGTATCTGCCGGTTCTGTAAAACGATTGACGATGTCCGAGAAATTCAAACAACTGTCATACTTGAGAACTTGACCGTCAAATCCATCCAAGCGTATCGTCCTTATTTTCACGTCCTTAGCCAGCAATAGCGGATATGCCACACGGACATGGAGTTGGTCAAAAGCGATAAAGTCCGTCTCTCCGTCCTGCTCCTTGCATGAGAAACCTTTTAATGTCACTCCTCCTGAGAAAGGATTAATGAGGACGCTCTCCACATGCAACTCGCGTCCTACCCAGTCCATGCCCTTGGTATTAACCAAATGACGGGCCACAGGAGACGCGATTAACAATACCAAAGTGAAGAGGAGCACTATAATTAGCGCTCCCCATCCTAAACATTTCGCAATTTTTATTTTGCTTGCTTTTTCCATTACTCTGCGGCGAGGGTGATGCGGCGGAAGTCGGTGATTACTACGCCTTTGGCTTTGAGTACATCCTTCACAAGTTCTTTGGACTCGCTCATAATATACTGTTGCTCAACGAGAGTATTTTCTTTCAGGAATTTGCCAAGACGTCCTTGCGCAATCATCTCAATCTTCTTAGCTTGATTAGCGAGGTTAGCCTCTGCCTCTTTCGCTACGTTCGCACGTATATCGCGAGCAATTTGTGCTTGTTCCTCGGTCAACCAGCCCTTTGTGGTGTTGGACGCAATGTGATCGTCGCTATCGCAATGAGCAGGATTCAAACCGGCTTTGCGCAATGCGTTCTCAATAGCCTTGGTGATCTCGTCCTGTTTGGTCTTCTCGATAGCTACTTCGAGCTCATGTTTCTTAACGTCCTCGGATACGTGATCTGCGTCAAGAGCGATTGGGCTCATTGCTGCTACTTGCATGCTGATGCCGTGAATTGTCTCTTGGTCTGCGCCTGCCTCTGCCGCTACGAGCGAACTCAGCTTGTTGCCAAGGTGGTTGTACGCATCTACGACGGGTGCCTCAAGGCATGCATAGTCTGCCAACTCCATCTTCTCACCCGTTACGCCTGAACGCTCCGTGATAATCTCTGCCACGGTAAAGTTACCGATTTTGAGATTCTTAAGCTCTTCCTGAGTACGTACTTTGTTATCCAAAGCAGCATCCAAAATGAGTTTAACCATGCCTACGAAGTCTTCGTTCTTGGCAACGAAGTCGGTTTCGCACTTAACGCCTACGATGGCGCCGAAACCGTCTTTCACTTTACCCAGTACGCAACCTTCAGAGGCCTCACGGTCGCTACGCTTTGCTGCGATAGCCTGACCGCGTTTGCGGAGAAGATCTTTGGCTACTTCGAAATCGCCGTTTGCCTCTTCAAGGGCTTTCTTTACGTCCATCATACCGGCACCGGTGATGTCACGCAATTTCTTTATATCTGCTAATGTTACAGCCATAATCAATTCTCAATTATCAATTATCAATTATCAATTACTCTGCCTCCTCTGCTTTCGGCTCTTCTTTTGCTTCAGGAGCTTTCGCCTCTGCTACTTTCTCTGCCTCTGCTTTGGGAGCGGCTTTGCGGATACGCTGACGACGCTCTTTGGGAGCCGGTGCTTCCTCTGCTGCTTGGGCCTCTGCCGCATTCTCGTCAGCCTTCTCTACTTTGCGCTCTTCAAGACCCTCTTTGATGGCATCGCATACTGCGCCGAGGATAACGTCAATAGCCTTGGTCGCATCGTCATTGGCGGGGATTACAAAATCAATATTGTTCGGGTTAGAGTTCGTATCTACGATTCCGAATACAGGGATTCCAAGACGGTTTGCCTCTGCTACGGCTATTTTCTCTTTGATGACGTCCACTACGAATACGGCGCTCGGAAGACGAGTCATATCGGCTATGGAACCGAGGTTCTTCTCCAGTTTCTCACGCTGACGGGCAATTTGCAGTTTCTCACGTTTCGATACGTTATCCAGCGTTCCGTCGCTCGTCATCTTGTCTATCTGACTCATTTTCTTGACTGCCTTACGAATGGTCGGGAAGTTCGTAAGCATACCACCTGCCCAACGCTCGGTAATATAAGGCATGCCCACTTCCTGTGCACGTGCTGCTACTACTTCTTGAGCTTGTTTCTTCGTGCCTACAAACAGCACTTTGCGACCGCTACGCGCAAGATTTTTGAGCGCCTCTGCTGCCTCTTCGATTTTGAGGACTGTCTTGTTCAGGTCGATGATGTGAATACCATTACGCTCCATGTAGATGTAAGGAGCCATGGCGGGATTCCATTTGCGTTTGAGGTGGCCAAAATGTGCGCCGGCCTCCAACAATTGATCAAAATTTGTTCTCATTGTTTTTTGTTTTTGGGCTATTAGCTATTAGCTATTGGCTGTTAGCTTTTTTGCCCGATTAATTAATTGTTAAATATGAATATTTAATCTCCTTTTATCCCTATGGGTCTTTCACGCGTATTCCTTATTATTTATACGCGCACGCACATGCGTTTGACTCACTGGAACAACTTGACAATGGGCCAAGTTTGGAGTAATTTCCTCCGATAGATTTTGTAATTTACTTGGAGCAGATTTGGATTTTCCGGTAAGGGAGTTATGGTGACCATAATGACCGATACCGAAAACCCAAAGATGCCCAAGAAAATACAAAAGCTTAACGTTTGCTGAATTGGAAGTGCTTACGAGCCTTCGGTTGACCCGGTTTCTTACGCTCTACCTCACGAGCGTCACGAGTCATGAAGCCTTCTGCCTTCAAGGCAGCTTTGTCTTCCGGATTAATCTTTACCAAAGCACGGGCGATTGCCAAACGCAATGCCTCTGCCTGACCTTTGAATCCACCACCGTCAAGCGTTACTTTGATATCGTATTTCTCAGCTACACCGAGTTTGTTCAGCGGCTGAAGAACGATGTAACGCAGAATAGAAGACGGGAAATAAGTCTCGATGTCGCGACCGTTGATAACGATCTTACCGGCACCTTCATTTACGTAAACGCGGGCTACTGCCTCTTTACGACGTCCTAATGCATTAACTGTTTCCATATCTTCTTTTATTTCAGGGTGTTAATATCAATTACTTTCGGTTGTTGTGCTTGCATATTGTGCTCTGCGCCGGCGAAGATGTACAGATTGTTGATCTGACGAGCGCCAAGACGGTTCTTGGGCAGCATGCCTTTTACTACTTTGCGAACGAGTTTGTCGGCGCCTTTGGCCATCAAGTCAGCCGGAGTAAACTCACGTTGACCACCGGGGAAACCCGTGTAGCGTACATATACGCGGCCGTTCCATTTGTTGCCGGTCAATTGAACTTTGTCGGCATTCACGATGATTACATTGTCTCCACAATCCACATTTGGCGTGAACGACGGTTTGTACTTGCCACGGAGGAGCTTGGCTACCTTCGTGCACATACGACCAAGGATCTGGCCCTCAGCATCAATCACGACCCACTCTTTTTTCGCAGTCGTTTTGTTTACCGATGCTGTTTTGTAACTGTTAAATTCCATTAATGTTGTTTGTTTTAGACCGAACCGACAGACATCTTTATGACTGGCTCTTGGCTCTTGGCTATTGGCTTTTAGCTAACAGCTAACGGCTAACAGCTAATGTCCAGTTCACTGCCCAGTCCGGCGATTAATACTTATTATTTTTTCTGCTTTTAGGGATGTGTTAGACACATTCACGCGAAAAAGCTTGCAAAATTACTACTTTTTTTTGACATGACCAAATTTTTTTGCAAGAAAAATAAAAAAAACACGTTATTTGGTAGATTTTGTCCGCTTATGCACTATTTTGCCTTTTAAAAACACGCACATAAACGAATCACTAACTTTTACCACAACAACCACAAGACTCGTACTTGCCAACACTAGACCATACCTAGACCATATCTATACCATACCTAGACCATATAAGGTACGTTGCCGTACTCTCAGAGGTATGTCGCCGTACTCTCAGACTACAGTTTGAGCACTTTTTCTTTACTCTTATACTATATTATATATTTATATATAATATACTTTTCATCCCCTGTTTGGCACAAAAAAAGATTCTTGCTTCATCTTTCCATGCGTCCGAAATCCCATTGTAGCATCCATTCCCTTCAACTCTCGGCATACTTACCCTTCCCCAAACCGCCCCTCGGTGTCCTGTGTTCGCCAGTTCCGCAAGCGAATAATTTCTTCTCCTTTTTGCTCGTTAGCCGTGCGAGCATAGCTTGTGTCTTTTTTTCAAGTATAGCTTGTGTCTTTTATTGAGAGCATCGACCATATATGGTCGATAAAAAAACACATAGCTTGTGTCTTTTTTTCAAGTATAGCTTGTGTCTTTTTTCGAGCATAGCTTGTGTCTTTTATTGAGAGCATCGACCATCATGGTCGATAAAAAGGACACCAGTGTATTCCCGTCTCCTTTCCAACATTGTTCCAACTATAGATAAAAAAATCAACAATTGACTTGCGTATTTCAGAAAATAATGGTACTTTTGCACAAATTTTTGAAAAAACGCATTAAATGCTGTAACCTTTGGGCAATTTTCGAATCATATAGATAGACATGGCTTTTCGTCCGACTGACATAGAACTAATACGCGAGGTGTTGCATGATAGCAACGCACGTGCTTTCGAGACGCTGATGAAGCGGTACACTTCGCAGGTCTATGGAGCGGCTTTGCGCCTCATGAAAGACGATGAAAATGCCCAAGAAGTAACACAAATGGCTTTTATTCAGGCGTTCCGGCAATTGGATAATTGGCGGGGCGAGAACTTCGGAGTATGGGTGACCATCATTGCCAATCATATTGCATTACGGCTAATGGAGAAAGAGAAACGACGGCAGACAGATCCGCTGGATGAGAACATAGACCCTCCGAATGAAGAATACAACGAGCAGAGAGAGTTGCAGTTACAAGCATTGGAAAAAGCAATCACCCAACTACCCGAAGCCGACCGGCAAATCATCCAATGGCATTATTACGAATCCATCTCCCTGCAAACTATCGCACAACGCCTCGGACAGACGGAAAACAATATCAAAGTGCGTATGTTCCGCATACGCGAACGAATAAAAAAGAAAATGCAATCATGACCGATCAAGAATTAGACATACTATTAAGCGAAAGCGCCAAGCGCCAACCGGAAATAGCGCAGATTAACACTACCGTCATGCGGACCGTTCGTCGTGACTTGCGCCTCAAGACCTTGCGCAAATGGGCAAAACTTTTAGGCATTTGTTTCGGTCTGCCGGTAGCGGTAGTACTGTATATCTATGCACTTTTCGTCTTTATGCCGGAAATGCCGGAACAATTACGGGTTCTGAGTATCGCCCTGCCGATTGCCACCATCCTTATTCTGGCTGCGCAACATTTACATTATTTCTCGCCGGAAGTGTAACCTTTTCGCACTCCGCGTATCATACAAATAGAGGAGCATACTAGTCAACTCCCTGAAATAACATTGTTAAACAATTAAAATTATACAATTATGGAAGGAACTTTAGCAATAATGACCCCTTTAATGGCAGTCATTCTATCCCTCGGTATTCCCATCGTCGTCGTTATCATGGTCTTCCTTAAAAAGATGAAGAAGGACCAGCAGCAGAAAGAGATCCGCCAACTCATCATCGAGAACAAGACGGATCCGGAAACGGCCAAACTGCTCATCGACGAACCGAAGAAAGCGCCAAAGCCCGGCACGATTGATGTCGGTAACCTTCGCTTCGCTTGCATGTTGCTCGGTGTAGGTCTCGGAGCAGGTATTGACTGGCTGGCTGATGTTAGTACAAAAAGCATCTATTTTTGGCTGATAGTTGCCTTTGGTGTCGGTATAGGAATGTTATGTTCATTCCTCGTAGAATTGCGCCTAGCAAAGAAACAACACCCGACCGAGGATAACTGGAAAGCAGAATAACCTGCTTTATGATTCCACCGCCCTGTGACAATTAGTTAATACGAAACGAAACTCAACCAAGGTATATTTCTTCATACCTTACCTAACCGCCCGTCGCAGGGCGGTTTTTTGCAGTATGGGATTTAGAATTTTGTCCGCCTGAGCAAAAACACCCTATAGAGACGTCAGTAATGGTCGCGAGATGGTCGCGAGAATGGATGCATTTTATTTTCATATTCTGCTCCAATTATTTGCACATGTCAAAAAAAAGCAGTAATTTCTTATCCCTTAGGGAACGATTATTGCACGCAATTTTCGGACTCCGCCACTACGTTTCCCCCGAAATTACAGTCGCAAAATCCAGCAAATGGCAAAATAAAATGAATTT
>Ga0247610_10007486_pt1 | contig 11209 bp, 8 predicted proteins | sample 174DNAGHGhighgp2_FD_193483 | JGI IMG/M metagenome (GOLD analysis project Ga0247610, IMG submission 193483) | Sheep rumen microbial communities from Palmerston North, Manawatu-Wanganui, New Zealand - 1742 DNA GHGhigh gp2 | ecosystem: Host-associated > Mammals > Digestive system > Stomach > Rumen ...
GGGAGTTGATATAGAACTTCCTTACAGAAATGTATACTATCCGCTTCCGACAAAACCCGGAGCAGATGCTGAAATCATACCGCAGCACCAGCAAAGAAAAGTTTATGACAGCAGAGAGTTCTTCAGAAAAGATTTAATCGCAAAAGACCCTAATTACGGAGTTGCATACTATGATAATATTGCTAAAAAACTTGGTTTAGGAGAAGACTTAAACGATTCCGTAACCGAAACAACTCCTATTATTCAGAACATAATATCAACAACCAAAACCGCAAAAAGCCTTTCTACTTATGCTTGGGCTGCAACAGGTGTCGCTCTTGCTATGCAAAAAGACTGGGAAGACTTATTTGATGTTATTTCAAACAGAAGAAAGCATGTTCCAAAACCAAATGAAGGTTTCGGAACCAAATTAAGCACAAAAATAAAGAATTTTGGACATAATACGGTCGATATATCCAAATCATTCTGTCAATCATTCAGCAAGGCTTGTAAATCTCTATGGTGCGGTGAAGCAGGCACAAAAGGTTACATGAAACATGCCGGAAAAGCATGGATACTGTTTAGTGCAGCATTAACTATCGGAAGCACGTTTAATGTCATTCACAAAGCAAAGCACATGGGAAAACTTGCCAACAGAGATTTGATTGACAGAAAAAAAGAAAGTACGGTGATTTAGTATGGCAATAAATCCTGTTCAACCAAATATTGATAATACAAAAACACACATTCCTTACAGGGATGCACAAGGTTCTATCGAGACATCTAATCTAGTAAAACCTCTTCCTGCACAAGGTCATTTGGTACATGACAGGCTTCTATCTATTCCAAAATTCTTTGTAACAGATTTTATATATGATATGAAAGCTGTAAAAGACGGATTTAAAGGAACTGCAAATGACCATCAATTGGGAAGAATAAATGATGTCGGCTTAAAACTTGCAGGTATCGGTATTGCCGGTTATTTGGCTTCTAAAACAACAAACCCTGTCGCAAGAGTTATGGAATACGCAGGACTCGGAGCATTCCTCGCTGCAATGTCTATTTATCCTCAAGTAGCAATACAGGCACCTTCAAGAGTTTTACACGGATTTGACTCAGGTAAAGAATACATTGATGACCAAGGACGTAAAAAATCTGTAATGCAAGACCAAAACTATATTCCGTTCGATATGTACAGAGGAGAATTCCCGGATGAAGATTTAGATGTTATTGGCGACAGACTTGGAATTCCTCGTAACATTAATAACAGACACGATTTAATTAAAGAACAAATGCGTAAAATATCTATCCAGAATAACACACTCTGGATGTTAACAGCCGGATTTGCAACTCCTGTTGTTGCGGCACTTCTTTGCGTAGGTCTGGAAAAACTTATCTCTCCTGCCATAGAAAAAGTTAGAAATTCATCTTACAATTCAAAGATTGAACATGCTTTAAAAATAACACAAGAAATGACGGAAAAAGATGTTCAGGAAAACAAATTAAGCAAGCAAGTTTATAAAATTCTTAAAAATTATGACGGCAAAGAATTACCAAAAGAAGAACTAAACTATGTTACAGAGCTTATTACGAAAAACGTAGATGCTAATGCTTCTCAAGGAATAAAAGATGATTTGGAACTTTTATTAAAAGGTGAAAATAAAGTATTCTCCATAAATGAAAATACCTCGGAAGAAATAGTAAATAAAATAAAATTAAACATTCCTTCCCGCAATAAATCTCTTTTAGAAAAAGTTTTTGTACCGTCAGTTGATGAAATTTCAAACATTTTAAACAAATATAAATTCGCAGACACAATTTCCGAAGAACAAATGGCTTCTTTAAAAGATGAATTAAAATCGATGTTCGATGCAAAAATTTCATCCGAACATGCTTCATCTAAAGAATTCTTAGAAGCATATCGTAATAAGGTTGTTGAAAACATTACATCTTCAATAAAGAAAAATTCTGCAGCAATTTTAAACTCTGAAAAAATATCAGATGTAACAGAATTTGCAAAAATTGTAGGAGAATTTAAATCAAACGATAAGATTTTAGATAAATGTAAAGCGTTCAAATTTGAATATGCGCCGGAAACAGTTCTTGCTCGTTCATATAATAAATTTGAAACAACCCTTCTTGATGTTTTGGATATCAAATTTAATGATATTAAACAAATGAAAGAATCAGAAGTATTCACAAAGGAAATATTAGACAAAAAACTTTCTGAACTTGTAAAAGATGAAGCAAAATATGAAAAAGCTGTTTCTAAATTATCCAAAGTCATAGAAGAAATGGAAACTACCCTTAACGGAAGTTACCCTGATAAATCTAACGTTGCAGACCTTATCACCGCAATCGAAAATAACTACAACAACACCGCAAGAAGATTGAACACATTAGGCGGAAATAAATTTAAAAATACAATTCAACGATTGGTAAAAGAAGACCCTAATAATTTGTCAAACAGCATTAATCCGGATAGAGCAAGAGAACAGATTTTTGATTTATTAGACGGATATGAACCAAACAGAACAAACGGTCTGCCAAGAGATTCAAAAGCGATTGCAATTGAAGGTGCAAAAGGCGCAGGTTCATCTAAAAATTTAGCAATTTCAAGAATTATAGAACGTTATCAGGGCTCAAAAAATTCATTCCACAGAATGCTTCAAACTATGGATTTTTATAAACGCAGTGCTGATGCAGCGGATGAGTTTACTGCCAAATGCAAAGATGTTCTTATGACATCAACAACGGCAGAACAAACAATAAAACTTAATACAATCAACAGTCCTGAATATTACAAAAAAATAATGTGGAATATTTATGACAGGAATAAAGTTACTGATATAACCAAAAACGCAATGGGCGGAGCAGAACAAAATCTTGAAAAAGGAAATGTATATGAAAGATTTGCCAAATACATTGAAAGATTTAGAGATGTAATGGGCAATAATGACATAGACTTTACTAAACCTGAACATATGACAGGCGGCGACATAGGAAAATACAGCCAAAATTCAACTACGAGAATGGCTAAATTCAATCTTGTATCCCAAAACCCTGTTGATACAGTAATGAAAGCAGCAAGAAGAAAATTCGGCACACAACTCTGGATGAGAAGAGTTGGTATTTTTGGCGGTTCCGTATTAGGAGTAACACTTCTTGCACAGCTTGGTTTCGGTAAAATTTCTAACCCACATAACTTACAAAAGAAGCAGGTGAGCAATGACAACAATAACTAAAATCAACCAAATTAATTTTAAAGCTAATAATTATCAAAACACTTTTGCACAAAAACCCGTTGATAAAACATCTTCTGATGAAAAAATTACGGGAAAATACCTTGATAATCTGGCTATGATTAATGCACCTGCCGTTCATAAGGTTGACAATAAACAAGCTCAAAATAAAATCTATAAAAACAATCTTCGTTCAATGATACAAAATAACCAGTCCGTAATGCTTGCTATTGTTCCAAGAACCTTCACTGCAGAAGATTTGAACGGAGATGATAAAATTACACTTTGTACCGGTGAAAAGAACGGAACTTTTTTAAGCGCAATTTCAAGACTGGATGAACTAAAAAAAGACGGAATTAATACTATTCACATTCTTCCTATTCATCCTACAGGTAAAAAGAATGCAATGGGAACCGCCGGTTCCGTATACTCACCGTTAAAATTTGTAAATGATGACGGTTCTCTTGCAATTGACCCTATGTTAATTGATAAAAATGACCCGAGAACTCCTAACGAACAATTTAAAGCATTTATAGAAGAATGCCACAAACGTGATATCAAAGTTATGCTCGACCTTCCGAGCTGTGCATCCGTTGACTTATTTGAAGCAGAGCCTGAATTAATGGCTTTCGGAAGAAACGGTGAAGACAAAACACCGCAAGGCTGGGCAGATATAAGAATGTTTGAGCCTTGGGCAGATGTCTCTACAAGAACTCTTAATCCAAAATTATATGAAATGCACAGACAATACGTTGATGCTTGTATAGATTTGGGACTTGACGGTATAAGAGCTGACGTTGCAAGAGCGAAACCGACAGAATTTTGGGACAAATTAATTACATATTCTCACACAAAAGACCCTGAATTTGCTTGGCTTGGTGAAAGCTATACTTATGAATGCGCTTCTCCGCAAGTTAATATGCCGTATGACAGACCGGAAGATTTGCTGAGAGCAGGTTTTGATGAATATTACGGTCAATATCATATTTTCCATGACTGGAAAGATGCATCCGAGTTTAATGAATACATTAAAATGAACCTTGATATGTCTTACAGACTCCCTGCAGGTAAAACTCTTATTGGTTCTTTCTTAACTCACGATGACAGTTCTTCAATGATACACGGAGGTGAGAACTTCTGTAAATTAACAACTGTTCTTCAATCAACAATTCCTATGTGTAACCCCTATTTTGTAGACGGTTTCCAGTCAGGTGACTACTACGATTACAAATACAGAGGAAGTGTTAACGAAGAAACATTCACCGATAACAAAGTAATGGATGAGCACAGATACAGACTTGCTATATTCAATCTTTCAAGAAAACCGGGCGGAGAACATCCTGATATTGAAAGGGTAATGAAAGGCTGCTTAGAAATGCGAGCTAAAAATAAGGACGTACTCTCTGACAGACACAGCAGTTTTATTGAACTTGATAAACGTGAAGACATAAATGACCAGATAATTTCGTTTGCTCGTCATAATAACGGAAGAACAATTCTTGTAGTTGCGAACAAAAATCCAAACAGAAACGTTACGGGTATTATTGAAATTCCGGGATTAAAGAAAGAACAAAATCTTGTAAATATGGTTCCTGAATATGGTGAATTGAGTGAATTCCAAACAGAAGACGGTGAACTAAAGGTTAATTTAGCTCCTGCTGATGCTTACGTTTTTGAAATAGATACTCCAAATATAGAAAAAGACAGAAAAGGCCACGCTTTTAGACAAAAAGTATAATATACAGCAAAAAATAGCCGCATTTCATAAATACGGCTATTTTTTGCTTAGGAAAAACTATGCTCTGTCTCTATACAATCCCATTTCTGTAACTTTTTTACAGATTCTGACCGTATTAAGAGCAGCGCCTATTCTTAAATTATCTGCAACACACCAAAGTGAAATTCCGTTATCAAATGCCAGATTTTTTCTTATTCTTCCGACAAAAACAGGGTCCACACCGTCTGCATCACGAGTTGTAGGATATTCAAAGTTATCAGGATTATCGATAATCGTTACACCATAAGCATTTTTTAAGATTTCTCTCACTTCATTCGGTTCTATTTTTGTTCCGAATTCAATATCTACAGCCTCTGAATGTCCTCTAAATACAGGCACTCTCGCTGCCGTACACGAAATTTTTGTACTTTCATCCAAATGAAGAATTTTTCTTGTTTCATTAACAACCTTCATTTCTTCTTTTGTATATCCGTTTTCACAGAATACATCAATTTGCGGAATAATATTAAATGAAATAGGTTTTTTGAAACATACATTTTCAAAATCCTTGCCTTCCAATCTTGCTTTTGTATCGTCTCTAAGTTCGTTCATTGCGGCAAGTCCTGCCCCTGAAACAGATTGATAAGTGGATACGATTAATCTTTTAATACCGAATTGTTTTAACGGTTCTAAAACCAACATAAGTTGAGAAGTTGAACAATTAGGATTAGCAACAATTCCCTTGTGCCATCTCAAATCTTCATCATTAACCCCTGCAATAACAAGCGGAACATCTTTTTCCATTCTGAAAGCAGAAGAGTTATCAATTATCATACCGCCTCTTTTAACTATTTCCGGAGCGAACACCTTGCTTGTTGAACCGCCTGCAGATGCCATAACTATGTCAACATCATTAAAAGCATCCGGAGTTGCTTCTTCTACCGTATATTCCTGCCCTTTAAATGTTAATTTAGAACCCGCACTTTTCTTACTCGAAAAAAAACGAATACTTTCATATTCTACATTTAACTCTTCGGAAATTTTTGTAATTTCTCTTCCTACAACACCTGTTGCACCTAAAATAGCTATTCTTGGTTTTTTCATTTTTTATTCCTTATCTACATTATATTATCAAGTCCATACACAAATTCTTTGTGTTCGCCTATATATCTTATCGCCAGCAAAACTCCGTTCATATAACATTTTCTGTCGGTGGAATCATGTTTAATTCTTAATGTTTGACCGTCTGAGCCGAATATTACTTCCTGAGACGCCATAAAACCGGGCATTCTTACGGAATGAATATGAATATTATTATATGAATTTGCTCCTCTTGCACCATCTATTGTCTCAAATTCTTCACAATTGTTTGTCGCAAAGTTTTCATTTTCTCCTGCCATTAACTGTGCTGTTTTTACAGCAGTTCCTGATGGAGCATCTTTCTTTTGGTTATGATGAAGTTCTATAATTTCAGCATTATCAAAATACTTTGCAGCCATTTTTGCAAATTTCATCATCAAAACCGCTCCGGTTGAAAAATTCGGAGCAATAAGACATCCCAAACTAAACTTATTAGCCAAAGCATGTAGTTCATCTAATTGAGCATCACTCAATCCTGTTGTACCAATTACAACATTAATATTGTTGTTCAAACAGTAAAGTGCATTTTCATAAACCGATTTCGGCTGAGTAAAATCAACCAGTATATCAATATTTACCGAATTTTTTGCATCAGTTATTGTTGCAAATTCCCCATTATTAATATCAATCCTTGCAACCAAAGTCATATCATCAGCTTCATTAACAGCTTTTATAACTTCCTGACCCATTTTTCCGTTTGCTCCGCAAACTGCTATATTTAACATAAAATACTCCTCTTTTATTAAATACAGTATATCACAAAAGGTTTCTCATTAAATTTTCAACAATCAAACTTTATAAAGATTTGTAACAAAATCTAAAAAACATGTTATATGTTTTATATACAGTGGTATATACAAGTATAATCTCTTTTCTTTATTTTCTCCTCCACTCCTTTATCTAACGAGTTAATGCCGCAATGATTTGCGGCTTTTTGTTTCAATTAAATTTTATAGGTTTCTCTTTTGGGGATAATTCTTCTATTGTTTTCGAAACATCACCTGTGTAATCTTCATAAAGTCCTACTTTTTTGTATACACCTCGTGCTTGTAATTCTTTGAGTTGCTTCACGTGGTTTGGAAGATGTACGTATGTTTCAGGATGTTTTCTGCACCAATCATCAAACTTGTCATCTGTTTTACGCCTGTTTGTTATTGATCTGCACAATATCATGTTAAACGGACGATTTTTACCTCCAATATTAGTAGCTTTCATGTGATCTATAGAAACTAAAGAGTCTTTTAACCAATAATACCCTATTCTATTGTCGTTACTGTCCAAATGTTTTACAACAAAAGCTGCAATATTATCACAAGACTGAGGCAGTTCGTGCGCAATTTCTGTTATTTTTGATGCAAGGGTTTTATATTTTAATTTTGAGGTAATTTTACCAAGATCATGCAAAAATTCCTTTCGCTTAAAAGGCATCATAACTTTATAACCGTGCATCATTGCACTTGCATTTTTGAAAATTCTGTCTAATTCCTTATTACGCCTCAAAACAGAGATCGAAAACAAACTATATAAAACATCATATTTCATTGTGTTTTTCTGCAGATTTTCAGGAAGCCTTTGCAGTCTTAATTTATCTTCTTTTGATAATTTTTTATGACTTGCTTTTTTAGACTCAATCAATTCCTCTTTAAAAATATTTTTGGCATTTTTTATTATTAATCTTATTGCATATATTTCGTTTTTATTATTTTTACTTTCTACCTGCTTCGCAAAATTTTCTAACTGGTAGATAAAGGTTTTTGCACTAAACGGACGTATTACGCTCTTCCTTGACATTCTTAAGTCTTTTTCCTGTATTAGTTCAGAAAACTCCGCCTGCAGCTTTAATGGCATTTTTGATGCCATTTGTATTAATTTTTCAAAAACTCCTTGTTGAATATCAGTTAATGACTTCTCATACTTTTTACCCAGTAATTTATTTGCGTCTCTTAATGAAATATTTGGATTTTTTTTAGCAAGCCTTTCTATTTCATCTAAAAATTCAATAGCGGTTTCTGTTAGAAAGCTGCGCTTTTTATTCATAACCTGTACAATTTGTGAAATACTTTTCTTAAAAAAACCGGAACGCAGCATGGACTCCAAGATATCGGAATGGAGCATATCTTCTTCTGTATAAGCATCTTTTAACCCGTATTTTGCAAGCGCTCTTAATGCTTTTTTTTCAGCATCGATACCTTTAAACGCTACTACATCAAAATTTAATGCTCGCAAATTTGGCTGTGACTCAACCTTAGGAACATTTTTTTGCGATTTATGCATTTGAAAAATTTGTACCGGTAGAATTTTCATATCATTTAATAACTTGAAAAAAATTTTTTTGCTAATTCAATAATTAATTTTTTTCTATATATACACTTGTTGAAGGGAATGCAAAGCTGATACCTTCTTCGCGGAAACGATGAATTATTTGTCTTATAACATCACCTTTTATTACCTTATATTTTGCCCAAACTTTTTCTTTTGTATATGCAAACATTCTTATATTGATTGAGCTGTCATCAAGCTTTTCTATTGCAGTAAATAACCCTTCCCCAATAATATTCGGGTCATTTTTTGCTATATCTTTCAGAATTTCTACAGCTCTGTCTATTTTTTCATTTGTTGTTCCATACTCAATTCCGACTACGATATCAATTTTCCTTTTATGAATCATTGAAACGTTAGTAATTTCTTCGTTTGCAATTACGTTATTCGGAACGTTTATAACAAAATCATCCAAAGTTCTTATTGAAGTAGAGCGAAGATTGATTTTTTCAACCGTACCTTCATAATTACCAAACTTTATATAATCACCTATTTTGTATACTCTGTCGCTTAAGAGTCCGACTGAGCCGAAAATATTACCTATAGCTTCTTTTGCGGCAAAACCGACTGCCAAACCTGTGATTCCGAAACCTGCAATAAGGGAAGAAACATTATACCCAAAACTTTCCAAAAATCCTGCAAGAAGCATAAATATGATTATTGATTTAATAATTTTCGTCAAAATCGGCATAAGATTTAAAAGAGGCGAGCTTGAGTTTTTCTCTCTGAGCTTTTCTGAAAGTTTAGCTCCAAAAGCATTAATAAGTTTATTAATAGCGATTATTAATATAACATTTATGATAATTCCCATAATGAAAGGCGAGTGCTTCCCTAAAAATTCTAATATTGGCTTAACAATCATATTAAAAACGTTTTCAATCATTTTTCATATCCCTTTTCTGTTAAAAGTTTAAACTCTGCCTTTGTGAGCTTTTAGTGCCTTCAACTCATCCTGGAAGGGTGAAATTTGTGTTAATTTATCCATTATTTTAGGCATATTATCTATAACATAATCAATATCTTTTTCCGTAGTAAATCTGGAAAGAGAAAATCTTATTGAACCATGGAGCGCAGTAAACGGTATTCCCATTGCTCTAAGCACGTGACTTGGTTCAAGAGAACCTGAAGTGCATGCGCTTCCTGAACTTGCACAAATCCCTATATCTGATAAGTGAAGAAGAATCAGTTCACCTTCTACGTATTCAAACCCAATATTTGTTGTATTAGGAACTCTATTCGCTATTCCGGTATTCAATCTTGCATTAAATACATTTTTAAGAATGCCGGCCTCCAGTTTATCTCTGAGTCTTTTTACTTCCGTTAATTCGTGATTCATATTGTCCATAGCAAGTTCTGCCGCTTTTCCCATGCCGGCAATATACGGAACATTTTCTGTTCCCGCTCTCATGCCTCTTTCCTGATGTCCGCCGTTTATAAGCGGAGTAAGTCTCACGTCAGGTTTTACATATAATGCACCAATACCCTTGGGAGCATGGAATTTGTGTCCCGAAACGCCTACAGCGTCAATTAATGTATCTTTTACCGCCATAGGTATTTTACCCGCAGCCTGAACACCGTCAACGTATACTCTTGTTTCAGGGGATTTTGATTTTACATATTCCGCAATTTCTTCAACAGGATAAATAACGCCTGTTTCATTATTTGCCCACATCACAGACACAAGCGCAGTATCTTTTCTGAGTTTTTCCTTTAGTTCTTCAAACTCCAATTCTCCTTGAGAATTAACGCCTATGTAGTCTACTTCATACCCTTGTTTTTCAAAATACTTATAAGTATTTAAAACACAAGGATGTTCAACTTTTGTCGTTATAATATGACGTTTTTCTTTATTGCAGTTTAAAATTCCTTTTATAGCCATATTTGCCGATTCTGAACCGCAAGATGTAAAAAAGATTTCTTTTTCATCTTTAGCGCCATAAAAATCTCTGATTTTTACTCTGGCTTCTTTTATTGCGGAAGCCGGTTTCTTTGCAAAATCGTACATGCTGGAAGGATTTGCATACTCTTCACTTAAATAAGGAAGCATCTCTTCCAAAACTTTTTTATCTATAGCTGTTGTTGCATTATTATCTAAATAAATCATATTAACCTTCTTATCCACTATACAAGTTTTTCAAAAAAACTTTTTATAGTTTTCTCTGCATTACCATCTACCAATTTATAATCTCCCATTTGGGAAAGCAGATTAATTTTTTCTTTCAAATCTTTTGTTTTTTGAGCTTTATTATATAAATCTTCAGCCGCCGGATTATCAAACTCTTTAGCACAATCAACCGGAAGTTTTCCCCATTCTGTTTCTAAATAGTTTACGGGAAGTCTAAATTTTTTTGCTTCAAATGTTTGTCCTATTGAATTTATTTTCATAAAAATTCTTTTATACCCCTTCTACTTCAAGGTTTTTATCAACTTTATCTTTAAGAATTGATTCAACAAAGCTCTTGATTGTCATTTTGGCGTTTTTGCAGCCTTGACACATGCCGGTTAGTTTAACTTTGACTTTGTTCCCTTCTAAATCAATAAACTCAATATCTCCACCGTCTTTTTGAAGTTCCGGAGAAATTTGCTGCTCAATAACTTTGCTGATTTTTAAGATTTTTTGAGTTGTTGTCAGAGGAGATTCTTCTCTTTTATTTGCTCCTTTCCAATAAGTATCCAAAATATCTTGGATAGTTCCTTTGCATCTTCCGCAAGCACCGCCGGCTTTTGTGTAGTTCGTAATCTCTTCTACCGTCTTAAGATTATTAACTTTTATAGCTTCCCATATTTGGTTTTCTGTTACGTTAAAACAGGT
>Ga0247610_10007487_pt1 | contig 11208 bp, 11 predicted proteins | sample 174DNAGHGhighgp2_FD_193483 | JGI IMG/M metagenome (GOLD analysis project Ga0247610, IMG submission 193483) | Sheep rumen microbial communities from Palmerston North, Manawatu-Wanganui, New Zealand - 1742 DNA GHGhigh gp2 | ecosystem: Host-associated > Mammals > Digestive system > Stomach > Rumen...
TTAGGCATTGTTTATCAAATTATTGATAGTAATAATCTGCAAAGGTATATATTTTTTCTCATAAAACAAGTAAAATCAGATATTTTTTGTACCTTTGCAACCATATTTGTCTGAATAAATATAATTAACTGGAAAAAATTGTAAGAATGAAACGATTGATTAGCCTATTATCGTTGACCGTCTTCTGTCTGACGAGTCTACCGACAATGGCCAATGACGACACCGACCTGATAAAGCTGCAGGCTGAGATGCTGAGACTTATCAGTACCGATGACAGAGACCAATTTATGAAAGTCACCGATCAGTTGAAGGACGAGAGCCTGAAGCAGGGTGCAGAACGTATGTTCTACAAGGCATGGGGGAACCAGGCCACCTATGAAGCCACCCACCAGAACTACACGAAGGCTGAGGAGATTGCCAATACAATCGGGAAATATGCCATCGACCAGAACAGTTTCTGGGGCAGCTACGTCACACTGCACACCAAAGCCGAGATTGCCCTCCAGAGACAGGACTACCAGGCTGCAGAGAACGGCTACCAGAAGGCAGTAGCCTTCTTCCACAAGTATTTCCCCAACGAGAGTGCTGGCGCCGACTTGCAGGAGCTGATGAAGATAGCCAACCACCGCAAGGATCAGAAGGCAGGCTTGAGATACGCTCACCAGATACTGGCAGAACCCAACGTAGCCCCCATCCACAAAGGCAGGGCCCTATTCCGCCTCAGCCAGTTTGCTTTCAACAAGAACGACAAGCAACTCTATGACAGTATCTACAACGTGCTTATGGAACTGAAGAATACCGACGGTATTGGCACGGTGGAACCAGTGGTAGAGGTGAACTACCATATCCTGAACGGCAACTATGCCGAGGCGATGCGACTCTGTCAGGATCTTTCGCCCGAGAAGCAGGCCGAGCGCCTGGCAGTGATCTACCACCGCATGGGAAAAGACAAGCAGGCCTACGAACAGATGGCAAGGTTTAAGAAAATCAACGACTCGATCGTGCTGGTATCGCACGGCAACGTGGTGGCCAGCTGCTACGTGCAGATGAACAATGAGCGCATGAAGCTGGAACAGAAGATAATGGAAGACGAGAACACCCAACTAAAGCGACTCTTGTTCTACACCATCGCCATTGCTATTGTCATCATCCTTGGCCTTATTATCTGGCAGCGCCACCAGCGCGTTAAACTCCTGGAGAAGCAGCTGGCCGAATCAGACGAAGCCCGCCAGAAAGCAGAGAAGGCCTTCGACATGAAGAATGAGTTCATCAGCAACATCACCAATGAGTTGCGCCAGCCACTCAGTCCGATCGAGGGATTCTCCGACATGCTTGGCACCAAGGAATATGACATAAAACCAGAAGAGCGCGAGCAGCTCAGCAATATCATCAAAGACAACTCGAAAACCATTACCAAGCTGATTGACGAGATGTCGGAACTGGCCTACTATGAGAGCAAGAAATCACTGCCCATGAACTATCTCTGGTCACCCAATTACCTCTGCCGCTACATGGTTGACGCCTTACGCCCTCTGTGCAGGGACGGCGTGAGGATGTTCTTTGAGACAGAACTGAACGACGACTATGAGATCAAGACTAACGAAGAGGCTGTCAAAGCCCTGCTGAATCATCTGATACGCAACGCTATTCAGTTTACCGACAAAGGCGTTATCACCGTCAGCTGCACGGATTACGAAGACAATGTACGTATCAGTGTGACGGATACAGGCCAGGGCATAGCACCAGAACGCAGGGAACACGTGTTCGACACCTTCCGCGATGTTGGCGACAACCACAAGCTGCAAGGTATGGGCCTATCCATCTGCAGGGCTATCGTGAAGCTGCTTGGCGGCAAGATCTGGCTCGACGACACATATACCGATGGTTCGCGCTTCGTCTTCGATATTCCGAGGAATCGTGAATGACCGGATGAGCAATCCCCGCCCAACGGTGGGGATTATTCTTTTGCTGCCAGCTTCATGTTTCGCGGGTGATGCTCCAGAATTTCGTCTCGGAGCGTCGAGGTGTCTATATGGGTATATATCTCCGTCGTGCCGATGCGCTCATGCCCCAGTAATGCCTGGATGATACGCAGGTCTGCCCCACCTTCGAGCAGCGCCGTCGCAAAGGAGTGGCGCAACGTGTGGGGCGAGATGGTCTTCTGGATGCCTGCCAACTCAGCCTGGCGCTTAATCATAATGAGGATCATCACCCGCGTGAGATGAGCCCCTCGACGATTAAGAAACACATAATCCTCCTCGCCTGGCTTGATGCTCATGTGGTTGCGGTCGTCGAACCAATAGCGCAGCTCCTGAATGGCGCGCTTGGAAATAGGTACCAGCCGTTCTTTGCTGCCTTTTCCCAGCACACGCACATACTCCTCATCAAGATAAAGACTGGAGAGTTTCAGATTGACGAGTTCGCTGACACGCAGTCCGCACGAGAAGAGCGTCTCGATGATGGCACGGTTGCGATGGCCCTCCCATTTCGAAAGATCTATCGAAGCTTCGAGCTGATCGACCTCAGCAGTGGAGAGCACCTCGGGCAGATGTTCGCCAATCTGTGGCGATTCGAGCAACTCCGTAGGATCGTCATCGCGATAGCCATCGAGGAGCAGAAAGTGGTAGAACGAGCGGATGCCGCTCAGGATGCGACACTGCGAACGGGGATGGATGCCGATATCATGGAGACTGGCGGCAAAATGCTGCAGATCTTCCAAGGTCACCTCGAGCACATCTTTCTCTTCGTGCTTTAGGTAGTCGAGCAGTTTCTGAAGGTCGCGCTGGTAGGCGTCGAGCGTATTACCCGACATGCCGCGCTGCAACTTCAGGTAGCGCACATAGCCTCTGATGATGTCCTTACCCATATATTTTATGCAAAGTTACAACTTTTTTCTTGTATTTCAAAAAAAAGCCGTAATTTTGCACACGATATATATCAACATTCGTATGAAGATTCAGATTATCAATGGCCCGAACCTCAATCTCCTGGGGCAGCGGGAGCCAGGCATCTACGGCTCAGAGTCGATGGACAACTGTCTGGCAGACTTGCGTAAACGCTATCCCGACGTAGAGATAGACTACTATCAGAGTAACGTCGAGGGTGAACTCATCAACAAGATGCAGCAAGTGGGATTCTTTGAGGGATACGACGGTATCGTGCTGAATGCGGGTGCCTATACCCACACGAGTATCGCACTGCACGACTGCATCCGTTCGCTGAAGTGTCCGGTCATCGAGGTCCATATCTCCAATGTACACCGTCGCGAGGAGTTCCGTCATCACTCGATGATCTCCGCAGCCTGCCAAGGTGTGATCTGCGGCTTCGGACTCGACAGCTACAGATTAGCGATAGAAGCACTGAAGAAGTGAGGAGTGAGAAGTGAGAAGTGAGAAGTGAGTTAGAACAGTATATCCTGCAGCATATTGAGCCTGAACCAGACTATCTGTATCGGCTCTGGCGCGCCACCAACATCCACACCATCCACGGACGTATGGCCAGCGGACATCTGCAGGGAAGGGTCTTGAAGATGCTCGTGAGCATGATACGCCCTCAGCGTGTGCTCGAGATAGGGACATTCAGCGGCTACAGCGCCATCTCGATGGCAGAAGGACTGCCTGACGACGGAAAGCTCTACACCTTCGAGATCAACGACGAGATGGAGGACTTCACCCGTCCCTGGATAGAGGGTTCCGCCGTAGCCGACAAGATCGAGTTCATCATCGGCGATGCCCTCCAAGAGGCTCCCAAGCTCGGCATTATGTTCGACCTTGTATTCATGGACGGCGACAAGCGTACTTACCGAGACTGCTATGAGATGGCGATGGGAATCCTGCGAAAGGGTGGTTTTATGATTGCCGACAACACCCTTTGGGACGGGCATGTGGTGGATCACGCCTACGACAAGGATCACCAGACGCAGGGCATTGAGACTTTTAACGACTACGTAGCCACTGACAACAGAGTGGAGCAAGTCATACTGCCATTGAGAGATGGCCTTACATTGATAAGAAAGAAGTGAGAACTAAAAAAATGACAAAGTAAAGATAATAAGATGCAAGAGACAAGACAGAACAAAATTGCCCGATTGCTCCAGAAGGAGCTCTCATTGATATTCCAACAGCAGACCCGCGCCACTCATGGCACAATGATCAGCGTGACCCGTACGAAGATCTCACCCGATCTTAGTATCTGTACGGCTTACCTTAGCATCTTCCCCAGCGAGAAAGGCGAGGAGATCCTGGCGAATATCAATGCCAACAACAAGGCTATCAGATATGAATTAGGTACGCGCGTAAGGAACCAGCTACGCATCGTGCCCGAACTGCGATTCTTCATCGACGACTCCCTCGACTATATCGAGCACATCGACGAACTATTGAAAAAGTGAAAAGTGAAGAGTGAAGAATTTGCTACTGCATGAATTTTCCCTTCTTTATAGCGCGGAGGTACTTATTCTCTAAGAAATCCACTCATGCCATCAATGTCATCAGTGGCATTTCCGTAGTCGGTGTGGCTGTGGCTACTATGGCCTTGGTCGTCACCCTCAGTGTGTTTAATGGATTCCACGACCTCGTTGCAACCTTCTTCACCTCCTTCGACCCTCAGTTGAAGGTGATGCCCAGAGAGGGTAAGACAGTGGCTGCCGACGACCCTGTGCTCACACAGATACGCCAGCTGCCCCAGATTGAGGTAGCCACCGAGAGCGTAGAAGACATGGCGCTCGCCATCTATCGTGGTCGCCAAGCCATGGTTGTCATCAAAGGTGTCGACGATAATTTCTCCCAGCTCACACATATCAACGAGATACTGATTGGCGAAGGCGAATTCAGTCTTCATGCTGCCGATATGGACTATGGCATCCCTGGTATCCGTCTGGCAGAAGTGCTGGGCACAGGCTACTACTACGAAGAGCCTTTGCACATATACGCTCCGCGCCGTGAGGGGCAGCTCGATATGACCGCTCCCGAGGAGGCTTTCGAGGAAGATGAGCTCTATTCGCCAGGTGTGCTCTTCAACGTGAAGCAGTCGAAATACGACAAGAACTATATTCTCACGAGTATCGCCTTCGCCCGAAGACTCTTCGCGCAGCAGGGGATGCTCTCCTCGCTCGAACTCCGTCTGAAAGCTGGCAGCAACTTCGATGCGGTAAAGGCTGAAATCAGAGAGCTTTGTGGTGAGCGCTTCGTGGTGAAAGACCGATTCGAGCAGCAGGACGACACATTTAAGATCATGAAGATAGAGAAGCTGATTGCCTATCTCTTCCTGACGTTTATCCTCATGGTGGCCTGCTTCAACATCATCGGCTCGCTCTCGATGCTCATCATCGACAAGAAGGACGATGTGGTCACCCTGCGTAACCTGGGAGCCTCCGATCGCCAGATTGTGCGTATCTTCCTGTTCGAGGGACGTATGATCTCTGCCATCGGTGCCGTCATCGGTATCATTCTTGGCTTGGCACTATGCTGGGCACAGCAGCAGTTTGGCATCGTGGGACTGGGCTCAAGCAGCGGCAATTTTGTCATAAATGCCTACCCCGTCAGCGTGCATCCTGAAGACATCGTGCTGGTCTTTGTCACGGTGCTGATTGTCGGCTTCCTGTCCGTCTGGTACCCCGTGCATTATTTCTCCAAGAGATTGCTAGCATGATTTTTAGGCTTTTATTTGGTATTTTGCCCAAATTGTGTTAATTTTGCAACCAAATTTCAAGATTATGTCATACTTATTTTCATCAGAATCAGTATCTGAGGGTCATCCTGATAAAGTGGCCGACCAGATATCAGACGCCATCTTAGACCAATTCCTGGCCTATGACGATAAAGCGCGTGTGGCTTGTGAGACTTTCGTTACGACAGGTCAGGTAGTCATTATGGGAGAGGTGAGCAGCGATGTCTACATCGACCTGCAAACCATCGCCCGCAACACCATCAAGCGTATCGGCTATACCAAAGCCGAATATCAGTTCGACGGTGATTCGTGCGGTATCCTGAGTGCCATCCATGAGCAGAGTGCCGACATCAACCGCGGTGTGGACAACGGAAACGAAGACGAACAGGGTGCCGGCGACCAGGGTATGATGTTCGGATATGCAACCAATGAGACAGAGAGCTATATGCCTGTCAGTCTCGACCTGGCCCACCTGATCATGCGCACACTGGCTGATATCCGTAAGGAAGGCAAGGAGATGACATACCTGCGTCCTGACGCCAAGAGCCAGGTAACAGTGCAGTACTCCGACGAGGGTATTCCCGAGCGCATCGATACCATCGTGGTTTCGACCCAGCACGACGAATTTGACGAGGATGAGAAGATGCTCGCCAAGATCAAAGACGACGTCATCAATATCCTCATTCCCCGCGTGAAACAGCAGATTCACTCGCAGAAGGTGCTCGATCTCTTCGGTCTGGATATCAAATACTACGTGAACCCCACGGGAAAATTCGTAATCGGAGGTCCTCACGGTGACACAGGACTCACAGGTCGTAAGATTATTGTCGACACCTATGGTGGCAAGGGTGCTCACGGAGGCGGTGCTTTCTCAGGCAAAGACTCTTCGAAGGTAGACCGCAGTGCCGCTTATGCTGCGCGTCATATCGCCAAGAACATGGTGGCAGCAGGTGTAGCCGATGAGATGCTGGTACAGGTCAGTTATGCCATTGGTATAGCCAAGCCCATGAACATTTACGTGAATACCTACGGAAGAAGCAATGTCAAGATGAGTGATGGTGAGATTGCCAAGAAGATCGAAGCACTATTCGACCTGCGCCCGAAGGCTATTGAGCGCTCGCTGAAACTGCGCCAACCCATGTATGCTGAAACAGCCGCCTACGGGCATATGGGTCGTAAATCAGAAATCGTGAAGAAGACCTTCACCAGTCACTACCACGAGACTAAGACCATCGACGTGGAGTTATTCACTTGGGAGAAGCTCGATCGTGTGGAGGATATCCGCCAGACTTTCGGATTATAATAACCCATGACGCCACCGGATAGCATCACCGTCAATCTACCTTCCAGTTTCAATAGTATTGACTCACTGGTAAGGCAACCGGCAAAACCGCAGACACCCTATCAGGTGCTGCGGTTGTTGCCTAAAGATGCTACACCAGCGCAGCAGGACTCAGCCATACAGGCATGGTTCGGACATGCAGAGATCCATTACAGCGAACAGCCCGATACATTGCATCTGCCTGGACATGAGGTACCACGCGACCTGAAGAAGGTCAATATTCCCCAGTATTATCGCGAGAACTACTTTTCAAACGACACCCTCTATCACGAGGAGGTGAGCGCAGCGCGCTTTGGTGTCGCAGGCGACCCTGTGCCTTATGCCTTACACAATGATGACATCATCACAGGCTTGTTGCTGCTGTGTTTCCTCTTCATCATGCTCATCATGTCGCGCATCTCAGGGTTTATGCTCCATCAGGCCAAAGACTTCTTCTACCCTTCGAAAGCAAAGAACCTGCTGCTGGAGACGGGTTTGGAAATCAGGATGCAGATTGTGTTCACCGTGGTAACATGTCTTCTCTTGGCGTTGAGCTACTTTTTCTACGTGATACGCTACAATAGTGACAGTTTCATTCTCGACTCAGAATACGCCCTTCTTGGCATCTATATGGCAACATTCATTGCCTATTTCTGTGTGAAGATGCTTTTGTACACAGTGGTGAACACAACATTCTTCGACCACAAGAAAAACTTACAATTCTTAGGGTCGTTACTATTCATCACCTCCATCGAAGGCATGCTTCTCTTCCCTCAGGTACTACTGCTCATTTATTTCCAGATTTCGGTACAAAACGCTGCATATTATTTCATTTTCGTACTTTCATTCGTTAAAATACTGACATTTTACAAGTCGTACATCATCTTTTTTAAACAAAAAGACTTTTTTCTGCAGATTATTTTGTACTTTTGCACCCTCGAAATGATACCATTGTCGGTTCTTTGGACTGCGCTGATGGTAATCACGAATAGTTTAAAAGTAAATTTTTAAGACATAAATGATCAGGAAGATTCTGGTTTCCCAACCAAAGCCTGCCAGTGAGAAGTCACCATACTTCGACATAGCAAGCAAATTCGACGTAGAGCTGGTGTTCCGTCCTTTTATCAAGGTGGAAGGTATCACCGCTAAGGAGTTCCGTGCTCAGAAAGTGAGCATTCTGGACTATACAGCTATCGTGTTCACCTCGCGCCATGCCATCGACCACTTCTTCAACATGGCTAAAGAACTGAGAGTAACCATACCAGAGGATATGAAATACTTCTGCGTGACAGAGACCATCGCGCTCTATATCCAGAAGTACGTACAGTATCGTAAGCGTAAGGTTTTCTTCGGTGAGACAGGTCGTGTAGACGATCTCGTGCCCATGATGGTGAAGCACAAGACAGAGAAGTATCTCGTGCCCATGAGCGATGTGCATAACGACAGTCTGTCGAAGTTGCTCGATGCCAAGAAACTGCAGCACAAGGAGTGCATCATGTACAAGACCGTGAGCAACGACTTCACACCTGACGAGGTGAAGAACTTCGACTACGATATGCTGATCTTCTTCAGTCCTGCAGGAATCGAATCATTGACAAAGAACTTCCCTAATTTCAAGCAGGGTGAGATTGCCATTGCCACCTTCGGACCAACAACTGCCAAGGCAGCCAAGGACGCAGGACTTAGACTGGACATCGAGGCTCCCTCAGAGAAATACCCCTCAATGACGGGTGCCCTGTTGCACTATCTGCTGGAGACACAAGGTTAAGAGACAAGATGGTGGCTCCTATGACATTCAGAAAACAGGAGCGCATCGTCAGCAAGCAGCTGATAGAAACGCTCTTCGACAAAGGTGACAGCCAGTCGCTGGTAGCATATCCTCTGAGAGCCATCTATACAAAGACCGAGCGACGGACAGATTGTGCTGAGACACAGATTCTGATCAGTGTTCCCAAGAAACGATTCAAGCATGCCGTCGACAGGAACAGGGTGAAGCGCCAGGTGCGCGAGGCCTACCGTAAGAACAAGCATCTGCTTAGCGGGCACATCGGAGAAGACAAGCAATTGCTCATTGCGTTTGTATGGCTCTCGGATATGCACTGCCCGACGACAGAGGTGGAAAAGCGGATTGTCAGTTTGCTGAAGAAAATAGCATCAAAGGCATGAGGTGGCTTTCCAACATATTATCCCAGCTGCTGATATTGCCTATACGTTTCTATCAGCTGTGCATCTCTCCCCTACTTGGCCCCTCCTGTCGGTTTCAGCCCACCTGCAGCGAATATGCCCGCCAAGCCATCCTGAAGCACGGACCTATTAAGGGATTAGGGCTGGCCATCTGGCGAATCTTAAGATGCAATCCATGGGGAGGAAGTGGCTACGATCCAGTGCCATAGAGTCTGGTAAAAGTTTGTATATAATATAATAAGGTATAAGATATATGAAGAATTTTGTTGAAGAACTGAAATGGCGCGGCATGCTGGCACAGATAATGCCAGGAACAGAAGAGTTGCTGCAGAAGGAGATGGTTACAGCCTATCTGGGTACAGACCCCACCGCCGACTCGCTACACATCGGGCACCTGTGCGGTATCATGATGCTCCGTCATTTGCAGCGTTGCGGACACCGCCCCATCATCCTTGTTGGTGGTGCCACAGGTATGATTGGCGACCCTTCTGGCAAAAGTCAGGAGCGCAACCTGCTCAACGATGAGACACTGCGTCATAATCAGGAGTGCATCAAGAAGCAGGTGGCCAAGTTCCTCGACTTTGATTCGAAAGAGCCCAATGCCGCTATCATGGTCAACAACTATGACTGGATGAAGGACTTCACCTTCCTCGACTTTGCCCGTGAGGTGGGTAAGCACATCACCGTCAACTATATGATGGCCAAGGAGAGCGTACAGCAGCGTCTGAACGGTACGGCTCGCGATGGACTGAGCTTTACGGAGTTCACATACCAGTTGCTACAAGGCTACGACTTCCTGTATCTCTACCAGCACTATGGTGTAAAATTGCAGTTGGGTGGCAACGACCAGTGGGGTAACATGACCACAGGTACAGAGCTGATCCGCCGCACACTGGGTAACGAGGTGGAGACCTTTGCCCTCACCTGCCCGCTCATTACCAAGAGCGACGGCAAGAAGTTCGGTAAGACCGAGAGCGGCAATATCTGGCTCGACCCTGCACGTACCACACCTTATAAGTTCTACCAGTTCTGGCTCAATGTGAGCGATGAAGATGCAGAGCGCTATATCAAGATTTTCACCTCACTCGACAAAGAGACGATCGATGCCCTCATCGAGGAGCACAAGCAGGATCCTGGTCGCCGCATCCTTCAGAAGCGTCTGGCTGAAGAGGTCACTGTGATGGTACACTCTCAGGAGGCTCTCGACACCGCCATTGAAGCCTCGAACATTCTTTTTGGCAAGTCTACCAAAGAGAATCTGGAGAAGCTTGATGAGCAGACATTCCTCGACGTGTTCGATGGAGTGCCTCAGTTTGAGATTAGCAAAGACCAACTGGGACAGCCAGCCATCGAGGTGCTCACTACAGCAGCCCCGGTATTCCCATCAAAGGGTGAAATGCGCAAGATGGTACAAGGTGGAGGCGTTTCTCTGAACAAGGAGAAGCTCACTGATCAGAACCGTGCCATCACGGCAGAAGATTTGATCGATGGCAAGTATCTTTTGGCCCAAAAAGGCAAAAAGAACTACTACCTTCTGATTGTAAGATAAGAAAGATGGGTGAAAATTTGGCAGTATGCTAAATTTTCACTATCTTTGCACCGCATTGGACGATGGTGTAATGGTAACACTACAGGTTTTGGTTCTGTCATTCCCGGTTCGAATCCGAGTCGTCCAACTACTAAGATAACAAATCAAAAGCTTATGAAAACTAACTACGACATCAGATACGCGGCTCATCCAGAGGACGCTAAGCACTACGACACAGCCCGCTTGCGCCGCGATTTCCTTATTGAGACCATCTTCGCCAACAATGAAGTGAACATGGTCTATTCAATGTATGACCGTATGATTGTTGGAGGAGCCATGCCAGCTGGTGAGGCACTGAAACTCGAAGCCATCGACCCACTGAAGGCCAGTTATTTCACCACACGCCGCGAAATCGGCATCTACAATGTAGGAGGTGTTGGTAGTGTGAAAGTAGGCGATGAAGTCTTTGAACTCAACTTCAAAGAGGCCCTTTATATAGGAAGAGGTG
>Ga0247610_10007489_pt1 | contig 11205 bp, 9 predicted proteins | sample 174DNAGHGhighgp2_FD_193483 | JGI IMG/M metagenome (GOLD analysis project Ga0247610, IMG submission 193483) | Sheep rumen microbial communities from Palmerston North, Manawatu-Wanganui, New Zealand - 1742 DNA GHGhigh gp2 | ecosystem: Host-associated > Mammals > Digestive system > Stomach > Rumen ...
ACCCCCTAAACACCTTGATTGTCGATAAAATGTTTGGTGCTTCGAGCATCGTCGACCATGCCAACAAATTGGGATACCAGTCTCGTCTGTTCACGTTTAACGGCTGCAAGCATGCGCTTCATTTGGACCCGAAAACAAAAGAATTGAACGACAACTTCTTCGTCATCCAAGACGTGATGTCGGACTTTTTCTACTCTATCATCATGCCTGAAGAACTTGAAATCGTGGAAGAAGGCACGTCTTATTCCCTTCGTCCGCAACCCATGGCAACGAGTTGGCAAGTGGAAGGCGGCATCATACTCAACGAGAGTGACAACCACGTGGAGGTGCAATGGATCAAGAACGCACCCAAGCGAAGCATCACTGCTTCGGCGACCCTACCCTACGGGCTTGGCTTCAAAACGACAAAAACCATCAATTAGCAATACCAATCATGGATAAAAAAGAATTACGCGCCCATATCAAGGCCTTGAAAAAACAACATACCAAGGAACAACTGCTTGAACAATCGGTACAAATCATGGCCAAACTGGAGCGCCATTCCGACTTCGTCAAGGCGGAGCGGGTGATGCTGTATAGTGCCCTGCCCGACGAGGTACAGACCCAGGCCTTCCTTGAGAAATGGCATCTGAAAAAACAAATCATCCTGCCCACAGTGGTCGGCGACGACATCATCCCTGTTGCCTTCACCGCCGACACCAGCTTTGCCGTAGGCGACTTCAACATCCTTGAACCTCAGAACGAGCCTTACACAGGCGATTTCGACCTCATCATAGTGCCTGGCGTGGCCTTTGACTACATGGGCAACCGCCTCGGTCGCGGACGCGGCTATTACGACCGCTTTCTCTGCCAACATCTCGACGTGAAACGCATCGGCATCTGTTTCGACTTCCAAATGGTTGACGAAGTGCCAGCCGAGCCTTTCGACATCCGTATGGACGAGGTGATTTCTCTGTAATGCTTCACACAGAAAAAGCGGAATAACAAGAAGTTACTCCGCTTTTTCTTATTTTGGGTTAAGGCTTATTCAATCACCATGTCGAAAGGAAGGCGAGCTTGGATGCCCGTGTTCTTGCGCAGGTTGTCCAAACCTTTCCAGTAGTTGTAGTAGCCACCAAGTTGTTGACGCATGGCTGCATCCAATTTGTCGTCGCCGTTCATCGACTCCATCAAGCGGGTCATGAAATCTTTCTGCTTGGGCAGTTCGACCACCTTGTAATCATCGGCGAGGTTGGCCTTCTGAACGGCGTATGCGATGGCATCTTCCATGTCGCCAATCTGGTCGACGAGGCCGAGACCAATGGCATCGGCACCGGCCCAAACGCGACCTTGACCAATGCTGTCGACATAACTCTGACTCAAGCCACGACCCTCGGCCACACGCTTGGTGAAGTGGTCATAGGTTTGAACCACATTCTCTTGCAACTTGCTGTATTGGAACTCAGTGAGCGGCTGCGTTATGCTACCGAAGTCAGCGTTTTCGTTGGTCTTGGCCACATCAAAAGTCAAGCCGATTTTGTTGTTGAGGAAGCCTTGCGCGTTGGGGAAGGTGCCAAACACGCCAATTGAACCCGTCAGCGTAGTGGCATCGGCAAAGATATAGTCAGCATTGGCCGAAATCCAATAGCCACCCGAAGCGGCATAGTTACCCATCGAAACGATGATAGGCTTCTCGGCCTTTGCCAAGTCAAGTTCACGGCCAATGACAGCCGAAGCCACGGCACTGCCACCAGGCGAGTTGACGCGCAAAACGATGGCTTTGATGTTCTCGTCCTCGCGAGCCTTGCGGATGGTCTTGCTGAGGTTTTCCGAATAGATGTTCTCCTCAGAGCCTTTGCCATCGAAAATCTGGCCCGAGGCATAGATGATAGCCACCTCGTTCTTGCTCGTATTCTTGTCCTTGTACGACTTGGCATATTTGGCGTTAGGCACAGCGTTGATGTCCTTATTGCTACCCGTCAGGCCTTTCAATTCCTCAAGCACCTGGTCTTTATAGTACAGATTGTCGACCAAACCATATTCCAAGGCTTTGTCGGCACTGAAGATGGTCTCCAGATTGTCTGCAATTTGGTTGAGTTGCTCCACGCTGATGTTGCGGCTGAGGCTGATGTCGGAAAGGATTTTTCCCCAAACGGTGCCCAACAGCTTGTCCATCTGCTCGCGGTTGGCTTCGCTCATTTTATCCAAGAAATAAGGCTCGACGGCACTCTTGAAACGGTTGTTGGGACCACGCACAATCTGCATTTCGATATCAAGTTTATCGAAGAGATGCTTGTAGAACATGACTTGAGAAGCCATGCCATGCAGGTCGAGCATACCCTCAGGATTTAGGAAGATGCGGTCAGCAATGGAAGCCACATAATAGGCGCTTTGCGACATGCTTTCGCCGTACACCACAACGAATTTGCCCGACTCCTTGAATTCGACAAGTTTGTCGCGGATTTCCTGCAAGGTCGCAGTTGATGTCGGTATACTACTCAGTTCCAAATAGATACCTTTGATATTGGCATCGGACTTAGCATGTTCGATGTTGCGCAGGATTTCGTTCATGCCCGTCACGTCTTGCGACTCCATAGAGGTAAAATTGATACCGCCAAAAGGATTATCGGTAGTGCGGTCCGGAATATCGTAATCGAGTTTCATGTAGAGCACCGAGTTAGGCTTCACGGTAGCCGAGGTCTCCGTGTCAGACTTAGAGAGGTTTGAAATCATGGAAGAAACCACTCCAACCTTAATGAAGAAGTTGATTACCAATGCAATCAATGTGCCGATGAAGGCAGCAAGAACTACTTTGTAGAATTTCATGATGTTAAGTTTATTAGAATTGAGGATGCAAAAGTAAGGTTTTTTTCATTTCGTGAAAGGGAAAAAACTTACCTTTGCAGAAATTCTCAGTAATGGAAACCTGCTATGTGCTTTTCGGGTCAAACATGGGCGACAGGGAAGAAATCTTCGACCAGTCGTGCCTATTAATTAATTATAGGTGTGGCCATGTGGTGCAGGTTTCTTCGGCCTACGAGTCAGAGCCATGGGGGTTCGAGGCTGACCGATGGTTTTTGAACCGCATCATTGTGGTGGAGACCGACCTCGCTCCCGAGGAGATGTTGCGTCAGCTGCTTGACATCGAAGCCCAACTGGGTCGTGTGCGCCATCCCGATGCCGTAGGTTACAGCTCACGCACCGCCGATTTGGACATCCTCTATTTTGGCGACCGCGTCATCCATTCACCTACGCTGACAGTGCCACATCCACGCTTGCACTTGCGTCGCTTCGCCTTGGTGCCGATGTGCGAAATCGCGCCCGAAATGGTTCATCCCGTTTTGCACCAGACCCAAAGCGAACTCTTGCGTCTTTGTCCCGACCAAGGCCAAATCAGAATGTTGTTTTCCGAAAACACGACGAAATGAACTACAACTATATAGCCATAGAAGGCACACTCGGAGCTGGCAAGACCACCTTGGCCTCGCGCATTGCCACCGACTTTAACGGGAAACTCGTCCTGGAGGAGTTTGAGGCCGACAAGAACCCTTTCCTGCCCAAGTTTTATAAGGAACCCGACAAGTATTCGTTTCAGGTCGAGATGACGTTTCTGGCCTTACGTTACCAGCAACTGAAGGACAAACTCGGCGCCTTGGATCTCTTCCACGACTTCATCATCTCCGACTATTACGTGGCCAAGTCGCTGATTTTCTCACGCAACAACCTACAAGCCGACGAATACCAGCTGTTTTCGCGGTTCTTCAACATCATCTTTTCCGACATGCCCAAACCGGAGCTATTGGTGTATCTCTATTCTGATGTCGACCGCCTGCAGCGCAATATCCGCAAGCGTGGTCGCAGTTATGAGCAGGAAATCAGCAACGAGTATTTGGCCAACATCCAGCAGGGTTATCTCGACTTCCTGCGCCAGCAGCAAGACTCGATGCGCATCCTCATTTTGGATACCAACCGCCTCGACTTTGTGGCTTCCTATCGCGACTATCGCACCATCATCGAGGCCATCGACCAGCCTTATGAGATAGGGCTGCATAGGATAGCGTTGTGATTCTTTGGCGATGTAAGGACATAAAAAAAGCCGCTCTTTGAGCGGCTTTTTCGTTGTGACATTACTGTCGTGGCTTACTTTTTCAGCACTGTCTCTTCGTAGGTTTCGAAAGTGTAAACTTCAGCACGACGGAGTTGAGGCAGGATGTCCTTTTCAAGTTGCGGATAGATGTCGCACATCTCGCGAATCGTACGCTCTTTGTTGTTGGAGTTGTTGATGTTGTTGACGATGGCATCCTTATCCTTCAGGTCGGAGTTGCGAACCAGCTCGACGAAGGTGTTCCAGTCGGGACCGTAGCCCTTACCGCTGATTTCGACTTCCGTCTTCTTGGCAAGCTTCTTCATCTGCTTGTCGGCGGAGTTGGCGCGGTTGTTGGACAGTTCGTTGTTGTGGCCTTCTTCACCTTCGGGTGATGCCCAAGCGCGGATTTCGAACCTGGTCTCGCCAGCCTTCAGCAGATCGTTGAAAGCAGCATCAGCTTCCTTGTTGAGTTTTCTTCTGCCATTGATGTCATACGAATCCTTGTTGAAGAAGTAGGTCAGACGTTTGACAGCTCTTTCCTTGGTCACAGTGATGTACTCTGGCTCTGGAGTAGGTTCTACAGCCTTGGCGATGACACCGTCAGCCAGTTTCACGGTCGAACCAGTGGCGAAGTATTCATTCTTCACGATCTCGTCCTGTGTAGGATAGATAGTGCCATTGTAGACATAGAACATCGGGTCGCCCTTCAGCTCGCTGTTGGCCATCTCTTCTTGGTAAGGCATGCAGTAGTGCTTGGTGAACTCGCCGCCTTCCTTGTAGTTGACGCGGAAGTCGCCTTCGCCCTTGACCTTTTCACCGACGAAGGTGATGGGGTCGATGTTGATTTGGCCACCATTGTAGGCCAGATAGGGCTGCAGGTTCATGACAGCTTGCTTCTCGAAATATTCGCCGGGGATGGTAACGATGACATCGAAGCAAACGTTGCCGTCTTCGCCTTCCTTCAGCGGGTCAGGACTGACGCGGTAGGTGATCTTCTTCGACTCGCGGGCCATCTTGTCGATGTCGCAAGGATTGTTGAACTTCACGCGCATACCGAGGTTGAGTTGGCTATACATATCCTTGTCGTTGATGATACGGCCTTCTTCTGAACTCTTAGCAACTTGGTCGAGCTTGTCGGTACCAGTGAAGAGGTAGGTGTAGTCGATGAAGAGGTCGAACTTAGGAGCAATGTTGAAGGTGAACTCCATACCAACCGGCACAGTGAAGTGCAAGGCACGCTTGTCGGCCTTGGCAGCCAGTTCATTGTCCGGGTTGTCATCGCCATCGAGGTGGCTGACAGCACCAGCTTGATAGTAGATACCACCAAAACCGACATGAGGCACCAGGTTGATGACTCTTCTCGGGTTGTACTTGAACATGTTGAACAGGTTGAAGGTCAAGTTGAGGTTACCTTCAATGTAGTTGGTCTTGTCGAGGCCAAGGTTGAAGTACGTGCCATCAATTCCATCGGGGAAGACGAGGGCTTGGCCGTGCTTGCAACCACTGAGGAGGCCGTATCCGCCCTTGAGGTTCAAGCCAATGACTTTACCAAATTGGTAACCGACGCCTAAGTGAGCGTTCCAGTTCTTCAGGGCATCGCCCTGTTTCCAATAGCCATGGGAAAAGTCGTCCCAAACGCCACCGTTGTAGCTGGCCACATCACCATGGTTGATGGAGAGACCTCCGTCAGCCTGGATATACCAGTACTTTTCAACAGGTTTTGATTTCTTCTTGCCTTCTTGAGCATACATGCTGAAGGGAAGAACAGCCATGATGACGAGCATCAGCAGCTTTGAAAACGTCAAATTTTTCTTCATAACGTTAAAGTTTAGGTTTGTTGTTTGTTTAATTAGTTGATTATTATTTCGTTAGACTTATTTTCTTAGTATGCCCTATAATTCTAATTACTCTATTTAGCGACAAAAATAGGAAATAATTTGATTGCCAGCACAAAAAAAACGTATTTTTTCAATTTTTTCGCTTTTTTTTCCAAAGAAACCGCTTGAAATTCAGCATTATTCAACCCCTAGTCGTCGCTGCTCGAAGATTTTCCACATCACGATGCCTGCACAAACCGACACATTGAGGGAATGTTTCGTCCCCTCTTGTGGCAGTTCGATGGCACCGTCACAATAGGGCAAGGCTTCCTCGCTCACGCCATCCACCTCATTGCCGAAGATGTAGGCGGTTTGAGACAGAAAGCTAAACCGTTGCAAGGGCACACTGTCTTCCACCTGCTCGACGGCAAACATCTGATAATGGTCGGCACGCAACTGCCGACAAGCCTCCTCGGTGGTCGGGAAGTAGCGCCACTTTACGGTTTCGTCAGCCCCCAAAGCGGTCTTGTGGATTTCGCGATGGGGCGGACATGCCGTGATGCCACACAAATACAATGCCTCGATACGGAAAGCGTCGGCAGTGCGGAAAAACGCCCCCACATTGCTCAGCGAGCGGATGTTGTCCAACACTATAATAATAGGTATTTTATCTGCCTTTTCGAAGTCGGCCTTGCTGAGACGGTTCAGCTCATCGGTGGTCAATTTGCGCATATCATTCCAATTTGTGGCAAAAGTAAGCGAAAAAAGGTGTCATGACAACACAGATGAGGTTTTTTTGGACGAAAATGCCGATTGTCTCAAACAAAACGCTAATTTTGTAGGCTTTTTTAAGACAAATCCTATGGCAGAGAAAACTGGCGACACCCCTTTGATGAAGCAGTATTATTCGTTCAAGGCGAAATACCCCGAGGCGATGCTGCTGTTCCGTGTGGGCGATTTTTACGAGACCTACGGCGAAGATGCCGTGAAGGCTTCCAAGATTTTGGGCATTGTACTCACCAAACGCTCCAATGGTGCCTCAGCCGACGTGGAACTGGCGGGCTTTCCGCATCACGCCTTAGACACCTATCTGCCAAAACTGGTCAGAGCTGGGCTGAAAGTAGCTGTGTGCGAGCAACTTGAAGATCCAAAGCTAGCCAAAAAACTTGTGAAACGCGGCATTGTGGAGTTGGTCACACCAGGTGTCACCTACAATGACAACGTTTTGGAGCAAAAAGAGAACAATTTCCTGGCCTCTGTGCATCTCGAAAAAGAGATTTCGGGTGTCGCTTTCCTAGACGTTTCGACAGGCGAGTTTTTCCTCACACAAGGCACCAACGAATACATTGACAAGCTGTTACAGAGCTTTAACCCCTCAGAGGTGCTGGTGCAGCGCAACAAACGCAAGGACTTTATCGATTTGTTCAGCGCGAAGTATTACCTCACCGTTTTTGACGACTGGGTTTTCACCGACGACTATGCCAACGAGGTGCTCAACAAGCATTTCCACACCGTTTCGCTGAAAGGCTTTGGCGTCGACGACTTCCCGAAAGGCATCGTGGCAGCGGGTGCAGCCATACATTATCTGATTGAAACACAACACAATAAAATAGACCACATCACAGCTTTGTCGCGCATCGACCAAGGGCAATACGTGTGGTTGGACAAGTTCACCATCCGCAATTTGGAGCTTTTGCATACTGCAAATGTGAACGCCAAAACCTTGATTGATGTCATCGATAAGACGGTTTCGCCGATGGGCGGACGACTGATGCGCCGCTGGCTGAGCCTGCCTTTGAAAAACAAGGAACAAATCGAGGCGCGTTACGAGGTGGTGCGCTATTTTGTAGAGAATCGCGACCAAATCCAGAAATTCCAGGATGCCATCCGTCAGGTGGGCGACTTGGAACGCTTGATTTCCAAGGTATCGCTGTCGAGGGTCAATCCGAGGGAACTTTTGCAGGTGGGGCGCGCCTTGGACCAAATCGAGGTCTTGAAAAAAGCCTGCGAAGACAGCCAATATCCTGCCTTGCAACGCTATGCCGAACAATTCAATCCATGCATTTCCATTCGCGAGAGGCTGAAAAAAGAACTGAATCCCGAAGCACCGGCATTGCTCTCGAAAGGCAATTACATTGCCGATGGCGTGAACGACGAATTGGACGACCTGCGCAACCTGTCGCGCTCGGGCAAGGAATACCTCATGGGCATCCAACGCCGAGAGATGGAAGCCACGGGCATCAGCTCGCTGAAGGTGGGCTATAACAATGTGTTTGGCTATTATCTCGAAGTGACCAATTCGCATAAAGACAAGGTGCCACAGGAATGGATCCGCAAGCAGACCTTAACCAATGCCGAGCGTTACATTACCGAGGAACTGAAGGAATACGAGCAGAAAATTCTCGGTGCTGAGGAAAAAATCAGCATCATCGAGCAAAGGGTTTACAATGAATTGGTCACGGCTGTGACCGAGTTTGTGGAGCCAATTCAAGTGGATGCCTCCATCGTGGCTCGCATTGACTGCTTAGTGAGTTTTGCTGATATTTCTCTGAAAAACAACTATGTGCAGCCTGTCATTGATGATTCGTTTGTCCTCGACATCAAGGAAGGCCGCCATCCCGTTATTGAGCAGATGATGCCCGTGGGAGAGAGTTACATCGCCAACGATGTCTATCTCGACCGCGACAAGCAGCAAATCATCATCATCACTGGCCCGAACATGTCGGGTAAGTCGGCCTTGCTGCGACAGACGGCATTAATTGTGCTCTTGGCGCAGATGGGTTGTTTCGTGCCTGCGGCTTCGGCGCGTATTGGTCTGGTTGACAAGATTTTCACCCGGGTGGGTGCCTCTGATAATATTTCGTCAGGTGAGTCCACGTTTATGGTGGAGATGAACGAAACGGCGAGCATCTTGAATAATGTGTCGTCGCGGAGCCTCGTGCTGCTCGACGAAATCGGGCGCGGCACCAGCACTTACGACGGCATCAGCATCGCTTGGGCCATCACCGAGTTCCTCCACGACCATCCCGTGAGTCGCGCCAAGGTGATGTTTGCTACGCACTACCACGAACTGAACGAGATGGAGGACTCTTTCGCTCGCATCAAGAACTATCACGTTTCGGTAAAGGAAGTCGGCAACAAGGTGGTGTTTTTGCGCAAGTTGAAGAAAGGCGGCAGTGCCCACAGTTTCGGCATCCATGTGGCCGAGATGGCTGGAATGCCACGCAAGGTCATCGAACGCGCCACGGCTTTGCTTTCAGTGTTGGAGAAGTCGCACACCAGCGAGGATGTTGAAAAAGCTGCCTCCAAGAAACAAGACGATGGTATGCAATTAAGCTTTATCCAGTTGGACGACCCATTGCTTTTGCAAATCAAGGAAGACATTCTCAACACCAACATCGACACTTTGACCCCTGTTGAGGCTTTGATGAAGTTGAATGAGATTAAGAAGTTGCTGAATCATTGATTGACTTTGTCGTCGCTTCGCGTCACTGCGAGGCACGAAGCAGTCCAGTAAATCAAATTCTGTTCTCTAAAGCATGACTTTTGTATATTTTATGCTTTAGAAAGCAGAAAATGTGTTGTTATCTCGCCATTGATGATGTGGAACTGGTTAATTCATTTTGTCTCATTGCCATCTGCCTTCGTTTTGCTCTTTTTGCTTCTTTTAAGATTGAAAAAATCTATCAATCCCAAAACCTTGAATAACAACAAGGCCGCAGCAATAACACAGAGGACAATGACAACAATTATGAAGCTTACATCCGTGAAGTATTCGCATGAAATCTGGTTATCATTGTTTTGCGCCAAGGCGCTTTGGAATGAGAGTGCCAACAAAAGCACTATAAAGTAAGTTTTCTTCAAAGACTTTGGTTTTTAAGGATTTAACTGGGTATAATATGATTTAATTACTACAAAAAACGTTCCCGTTTATTCTGCATCCTGATTGTCTTTGCCCAAATCCTCCAAAACCATCTCTAACTTCAGCTCGACTTCAGGCGAAACATACACGTTTCTGATAAAATAGGCCACCAATAAAATTAGGGCAATTATGAAACACACAAAGAAAACGGTAAATACTTGTTCTAAATTTGATGGCCAATTTAAGACAAGTACGTATGTTGCCCAAGCCATTATGAGCAAAATGGTTAAAATCCATAGAAACCTGTTCCCTATTTTGTAGATTTTCAGGGCTTTGCGGAGCCGCCGTGCGTATTCCGTCACAGGCATAGAGGCGGAATTGCCTTGGCGAACCACAAAACATGTGTAAATGCTTATTACGAGGAGACCCACGCACCAAAGTAGAAATATCCCAAGTTCAAGCCTCCAATAAAAGTAAGCTGCCCACAGGGTAATTATGACGATTCTGCCAATCAGTTTCCGCTGCAATTCGGAAATGTGTTTTTTTGTGGCTTCACTGACAAGCCTTTCGTCAACGATGCTTTCGTTTTCCAACTTTTCGTTCAAGGTGGCCAATTGCGCCCGCATTTCTTCCAATTCGTTGTTTTCCATTGCTTTGCGTTTTTTAATCGTTTGACATTTTCTTCAGTTGTTCCTTGATTCTGACCAGTTTGACGGAAACGTTCTTCGTGGAGATGCCGATGATTTGCCCGATTTCCTCATAGCTCATATTTTCAAGCCAAAGCAAGATGATGGCCCTATCGACCACGCCAAGTTTGTTGATGCGGCGGTAGAGTTGTTGGATTTGTCTGGTGTCTTCGTCGGTGTCGGTGAAGAGGTTGATGTCCATCGAGAGCGGCACGGTTTCCACGCTGCGTTTCTTTTTGCGCTCGACGGTGAGGCAGGTGTTGAGGCTGACGCGCCAAATCCAAGTCTTCACGTCGCATTGCCCCTTGAATGTGTCGAACCCTCGCCAAAGGTTGATGAGCGTCTCTTGGAACAGGTCGTTCACCTCGTCCTGGTCCTTCGAGAAGAGGTAGCACACGGTGAAGATAGTGTTTTTGTGCGCTTTCACGATGTCGGTAAACTCTTTTTCTTTCTCCTTCATGGCTATTGAGCTTGTCGAAATATGGTCGGAATCGTTTGTCCATTAGACGCAAAATCAGCGAAAAAACTACAAAGAAAGAAAAATTTTCTCAAAAATGTTTGCGGTATTGAAAAAAGTTGTACTTTTGCACCGCAATTCGCAAGCGGAAATAGCTCAGTTGGTAGAGCACGACCTTGCCAAGGTCGGGGTCGCGAGTTCGAGTCTCGTTTTCCGCTCAACGCTATGCGGTGTTTTCGGAGCAGTGAGAGCAGAAGCAAATGAAGTTTGATTATGCCGAGTCGTGAAGAAAACCCGATTCGCGAAGCGAAGCGGAA
>Ga0247610_10007491_pt1 | contig 11203 bp, 15 predicted proteins | sample 174DNAGHGhighgp2_FD_193483 | JGI IMG/M metagenome (GOLD analysis project Ga0247610, IMG submission 193483) | Sheep rumen microbial communities from Palmerston North, Manawatu-Wanganui, New Zealand - 1742 DNA GHGhigh gp2 | ecosystem: Host-associated > Mammals > Digestive system > Stomach > Rumen...
GCACCAAGGTTCTTCTCATCATTATAAAAAACCATAAAAGTCGGCAGGTGATCATTTACAAACCAGTCGTATTCCGTACCGTTTTTACCGTTCATATAGTAAACTTTCCCACCTTCTTCAAGAGCATACGATGAAATCTCCGGCATATTCTCTCTCATGCCATTCAGGATTTTTATCTGAATATCAGTAAGTACTCTATGCATTCTATAACCTCTCTAAAGCTCTCCATTTGCGGTAATTCATAAAGCTGATTGTCCTATCTAAATCAATGCTATCCATTATTCCTCATATCTGACCACAGCCCCTCCAATATTAGCGTCTTTGGGGAAATACAAGAAATAAACCGGTGTTCCTTTTTTGTATATCGGATTAACGGAAAGCAATGCGAAATATTTGTCATCTACTGAATAGTATTTATGCATTTTGGAAAAAGCGACAGGATATCTCCAGTTCTTGCCACGGATAAAACCTAAGTACCATAAGAATTTCTTCTTTCTGATCTTAGAAACAATTATCAGAGAGAAAATGCAGCGAATGTCCAGCGTTGTCGCAAAAGCACAGCTAAGCGGCACCAAAATAAAAACCACTGTATCATAGAAATCAGAAGGTCCAAACACCTTCGGAATAAACTCAAAAGCCCAAAGTGCAAAAACCGCTACCGAAATAACAACAACAATAAAGGGTACAACAAAAGTCTTCTTAAAGAATTCATTTCGAATGTACTTGATTGTGGTGTCATCCAATTCACTTGCGTCTTTGAATTCACTCTTATCTTCTTTTAAAAATAAACCAACGAGCGAACTGTCCATTTCTATATTCTCCCTTATCAGTTTATACTGCTGATTATTTGTTCCATCCGCTTGTGCTTACAGGATCGCCTTCTGTTTCCCAATGTTCAAAAGCAGGTTCCACTGCATATGAAGGATCATAATAGCTTCGGATATATTGTGCGGCTCTAAACTCTGCCTGTTTGTAATTCGTCACACCTGTTTCGTCGTATTCAAGATTATTCATGAAAATGATGAAGACCTGTTCTGCGAAAGAGCTCTCCTCTTGAAGATCGCTCACATAATCTATACCGTTCAACAGTCCTGATCCAATCGTTCCGTGTGCAAACCAATATGCAAACTGTCTTACTGCTCCTTTGACAAACTTATCAACCTTCATAATCATTCCCATCCGTTGTCAATTATCCTGTTTATATTCTAAACTGTTATCAAACTTATTATTTGCACTTTTTTCTCTGAATATCCAAAACAGAACAGCTAAAAATGCAACACTGAAAACACATATCAGTCCGATCTTCACTCCGTATGAAGTCATGCGTTCTTTGGTATAGATAAAGTCAGGTAAGTTAGCACATATGTGAGCAATTATACAGACCCATAGTGATTTGTATTTATAAATCAATAATCCGAAGGCCAATCCCATTATTGTTGCACCTGCAACAAGTATGATTCCGCCAGCCATAAAATGCATCAGCCCAAACAATACAGCGCTTACAATTATCGCTACTATAGGTTTTAGTTCCTTTTCAATGCGCGTATAAACGATTCCTCTTAATGCTAACTCTTCAGCAAATGGCGCAATAACAAGAAGATTAAGAATCATAAGTATTGTTCCCATAAAGGGCACCTTAGACGAATAGTATTGAGCTGAAGCCGCAATCAGCCTTGAATTCTCAATATCCACATTTAATGTCAAAAGGGAGAATACACTTGATAAGGAAAATGTCAGCACACATGGTTTTAAAATATCTCGAAAAGCAAAGCTGTTCAGCTTCCATTCATTCCTGATATCTTTCTTGGGAAGCTTAAATATAAGATACAAGAACAAAACGGTTAGTATTCCTGACACAATTGTCATGCCCAGGATATTCTTATTCGCAAAGTCCTCTATCTCTGCCTGTCCGGTGATTCCTATACCGGCTGCGATTTGAATGATAAGAAAAGACAGCGCAACTTGAATAACTATGGTAAATACCATGTATAACAAAAAATATCCTATTCCTCTAAGTAATCCCTTCATCTTTTAATCCCTAAAATTTACTAACTGTTGATTTTCCCGACAATCACTCGTGGCAATTTCCGTGCCCACATTCGTGATTGTCATGCCCACATTCATGTCCTTCTTCATGGCCGTGATGGTCACACTTAGCATCAGGGTCATATGCCAGATTGCCTGCTAAGAGCGCATTAACTGCTTCATCAGCATTGCCTTGAACACCGCCGTAAAGTTTGATGCCTGCTTCAGCCAGTGCCATTTGAGCACCCATGCCGATTCCACCGCAGATGAGTGTGTCAACTGAATGCTCCTGAAGGAGACCGGCAAGTGCACCGTGACCACTTCCGTTGGTATCGACAACCATGCTGCCTACAATCTTGCCATCTTCTACCGAATAGATCTTGAACTTCTCAGTGTGTCCAAAATGCTGGAATACATTTCCGTTTTCATAGGTTACTGCAATATTCATATTTTGATCCTCTTTTCTAATGAATTTATAGTCTTTTCTCAAACCTGAACATGCCGTCAGGAAATTGATCATCCACAGGAATATCACGTTCTTCAGGCTCGTTAGGATCAGGATGATGGCTGTTAAAGAACTCTACTATATGGAATCCGCAGCGGTTTACATAGAAGTGAATATTTCTTTTCTCAAAATAAGGAGTAACGGTCTCCCATATCTTTACTTCAGGATGCATCTTCTCCACTTCGCACCATGCTGCATATCCGATACCTTTGCTGTGAACTTTGGGAGAGACAAACAGTATCTCCAGATCACCTCTGTCTCCTTCGACTTTTAAGATAACGCCGCCAACTTTTTCGCCATCCTGAACTATCCTGTAAGCTTCACCTGCGTCGATGGAATCTTCTATGGTTTTTCTGGAAATAATGTTCTCGTCATCCTCGAAATGATCATCACGGCATCCAAATTCCTGAAGAGCTCCGTAATTGAAAGCCTCCTGATTATCCAGAATGAACTGTTCTCTGTCATCTTCCGTTAATGGTACAAGTCTAATATCCATAGTTGCGTTTCCTGTTTATTTTCTTTACCAAGAGCTCTCTCCCAGACAAGATAATTATATCATCACCAGATGATATAGCTGCCTTATCGACATAAAACCAGGAATGTCCAATAGTTTATAGATCATTCGAGCTCAAAAAAGCCTTTTTATACGGAATCAACTGCAGGTTGACAGATTGCAAGCCGCCGGTTGGTAGACCTTTGACAGGCCCGAAACTATCGTAAAACTATAAAACGAAAGGACATCAGTCATATGAGAAAAAAATTAATCATTATACTTATAAGCGTCGTTTTGATTCCGGTCATCCTGCTTACCGTTCTGTGCGTATACCATCAGATCATGCTTGCGAAAGAAAAAAACCTCATTACACACATAGCAGGACAGTTTGTCGAAGTTGATGGACATAATATGAATGTTTATACAGAAGGTGATGGCAATAAGACACTGGTATTTCTTGCAGGTTTCGGTACGCCCTCTCCGATTCTGGACTTTAAGCCGTTATATTCGCGCCTTTCTGATAAATACAGGATCGTTGTCATCGAGAAGTTCGGTTACGGTTATTCGGACGAATACGAAGGGGACCGTTCTGTCGATACAATTGTCGCTCAGAACCGTCAGGCACTTGAAAAACTCGATATCGAAGGTCCCTATATCCTCGTTCCGCATTCTGCGGGCGGCATTGAAGCAATCTGGTGGGCAGAGCATTATCCGGATGAAGTAGAAGCGATTGTCGGACTCGACAGCAACGTTCCTGCACAATATGCGAATTACAGGACACCTCAGGATCTTAACGCGCAGGAGCCTCAGGATATCGATAAGTGTATAGCATCTATGGCAGTAAATGACTTTTTCATGTATAAGGTCGGTCTATTCAGGCTCATCATGCAGCCATCGGTCCTCCCTGCAATTTCCTCCCAGAACCTCTCCGAAGAAGAAAGAGACCAGTATTTAGCATTAGGCTATACCATGTACTGTCGGGGCTCCGGGGCAACTTTCCAGAGAGAATCGATAATGACCGAACATTCTTTAGAGTGTCTTCGGAATTATGTGAACACTCCGGCTCCTGACATCCCAACATTGTTCATACTCAGCGATGGCAGCGTCATAGGACACCTAATGGAATCGGAAACATGGATAAAGATCCATGAGGATTATGTAGATGAGATAACAAATGGTGTTATCATTAAACTGGAATGCGGTCACTATGTACATGCGGAAAGACCGGACGATGTCGCTTCTGCTATAGCTGAATTCGTTGATTCACTTTGAGGAGGGCTCTAATGATTTTGTCCGAAAAGATTACCGAACTTCGTAAGAGAAACGGTTTATCCCAGGAGCAGTTCGGCGATAAGATGGGAGTCAGCCGTCAGGCTGTTTCCAAGTGGGAGATGGCGCAGACTACCCCTGATATCAACAAGCTTATGGCAATGTCGGAATTATTTGGCGTCCCCGTTGATTTCCTTCTTAAGGATGAATATGATCTTTCTTTCATTGATAACAACAGAACTGAAACTGTAGCTGTAAAAAAGGATGATAAAATGATCTCTCTTGAAGAGGTTCAAGAATATTGGAGAGCAAAGAAAAAGAGTGCCATAAAAATCGTTCTGGCTATCTGCCTGCTCTTTATTTCTCCCGTCCCAGGAATGCTGTTGACGATGAATGACAATTACAAATCCGGAATGATCGGAATGATAATACAGGCATTGGTCCTTATTGCTGTTGCAGCAATGGTCATTTTAGCCGTATGGACGATGTCACCATTCAAACATTTTCGAAAAGAAGAAACCGAACTTACATATGGAGTCAGAAGCGTTGCAGAAGAATACAAAAAGAACTATGAACATACCCATCTTCTGGGTGTACTGATCGGTGCAGGCCTGATCCTTTTTTCGATAATTCCGATGATGGTGAGCATGTTCTTTACTGAAAAGATATTGGCAATGGTTTTAAGCGGTGTGCTTATGCTGATCCTGTTGGCATCCGGTATATCCTTGATTGTGTATGTATCACTTGTAAACAGCGGATTCTCAAAAATACTAAAGATCAAATAACTGATAATTTATCGTTCCACTTCATCGATCCCGTATATATATCTGAACTCGAGTATGGAAGAAGCATCCTTTTCCTGTCCTTCAAGTTCTTCTTTCAATGAATTATCCTTGTCAATAATAAAATATATAATACTGCATCCGTACTCTTTTGCCTTAGGCATAAAGTATTCTGCGACCCATTTTGTATCAAGGGGATTATCTTCAAAGCCGTCCCTTGTATCAGCAACATAATTACAGCCGCTGTGAGCATTAATCACCTGAAGCGCCTTCATAAGGGGCTCTCTGTACTGTTCCAGCTCACAATATTTTTTCCAGTGAACCAGGACGACATTCTTATCTGCTACATAAAAAACATCGCAACAAATTGACAAGTAAACTTCTTCCATCTCTTATAAGGTCCTCGATCATTTTTACTGCTAATTTTCTGTACTCAGAAATCACTCCCTCAGACAAGGAAATTATACCATCAAAGTAAAAGGTTCTTCTATAAGTTCACTCAAATCAATAGCCCGAGAAGGACATCCAAAGATAATCTTAGGATTTCTAATCCATCAGGTCACGCGCTTTGATATATGGATTATGATAACGCTTTCTTTTTTCGGGCAGTCCGAGTTTCTTTGAGATCAGTGTACCGAGTGCAACATATGCTTCGGGAGTCTTAAACTGTATCGCTTTGGAAGGACAATATACCACGCAGGCATTACATCCGTGACATTTCCTGTTCCACACCGGGCGGGAGTTTTCCATTGTAATATTCTTTGTCGGACAGACTTTCAAGCATGTTGAACAACTGGTACATCTGCTGTCTGCATAAAAACCTTTATCATATTCATGTTCAACGTTGAGATACGGGACCATCATCTTCGGGAACAATTTCCTTGTTATGATCGACATATGAGGATACTTTCTAAGCCTTCTTTCACATATTTCACGTGCAGTCTTCCGCATGCTTTTCTCCATGAGCGGGATCATGATCTTCTCAGGAGGAAATGGCGGATATGCGATACACTGGCTTGCAACGCATCTGACAGCACGCGAGTAACTCAGATGCGCACCCTTTGAAGATAGAATATCAGCCACAGTCTCAAAGGCTTTTCCGTGAATAGCAATATAAGTGGCAACCATAAATATATAGGCATTGGGGTTTACGTTAAGTTCTGAGATAAATGCTTTCATTCTTCCGGGGATATCCCACTCATAAACCGGACACACAAAACCGATCACTTCTGCATCCTCAGCGCTGTATCCGGAAGGATCATTTCTGACATTAACTATCCCGGTATCCTTCAGCTCATCTGCTATTATCCTTGCGGCCCGCAAACTGTTTCCCGTTCCGCTGAAAAAATAAATAACCTTCTTCAAAATTAACCTCCCTAAGGGGTAACACTTGTAACCCCTTTGAGAGTATTATAGAATCGCTTTGTAAACGATAGCAAGCAAATTATCTAATGTGTCACACATCCGGAGGATCTGTTACCTATGAATAATACAAACGGACTTATCGCAGAAAGATCAAAGGAAGCAATTGCCCTGGCCTTGCTCAAGGTAATGAAGATCTACGATTATAAAGAGATAACGGTGACCCAGATAACACAGGAGGCCGGGGTATCCAGAAAGACTTTCTACCGGCATTTCAGTGACAAAGATGAGGTGCTTAAGCATCTTTTTAACTCACTGTATAAAGAATGCCTGTTATCGATGAAAGACAAAGGATCACATCATTACTGGGATATTATGCAATGCTTTTTCGACTTCTGGGAAAAGCATGCCGAAACACTGAAGCTCATGAAACAGAGCAACCTGCTTCATCAGCTTTTTGAAGAATCGTATGACCGGTCTTTTGAAGTGTTCAGATTCGTAAGATCCGCAGAGATAGTTGACCATTACAGAGATCAGCTTCCATATCTTCTTGCATACAGTATGGGAGGTATGAACTCAATGCTTATCAAATGGATAGAGGGCGGAATGACCATTCCTTCATCAACACTTATCTTATGTTTAAAAGAGGGGTTCAGTTCTGATCTTTTGTAAAGAACACCTAACCATACAACCGGGTTAAGGACTCACCGTTTCATTAAATTCAAAAGATAATCTTACTGCCATACGTCTTTTACCCACGCAAGCAATTCCATTTTCATTCTTTTTCTGTCTTTTGCACATGCCTTTGGGTGACGTCGTTCCGATTTGAAGGCCATCTTATATATCCAAGGAAGATGAACTACGGCAGCATGACTCATATTTTCAAACACTATATGTTTATGCTTATATGGGAATGATACTGTTTCAAGTTTCTCATCCATAAGACACGCACTTTCATATGAGGGCCATACTTCATCTTTTTTAGATGACAGAAACAGAACTGGCCCCTTTATGTTTTCAACCGGAATAATTGTGTCCGGGGTAACGTCTTTATCACTGTTGATGTCTCGAATCCTTATTTCTTTTTCCTTTTTAAGGATTTCCAGCATATTTATGATTCGTGTTTTATACGCGGCATACGGCAGGTCTTTGCCTTGATAACTCCAGCAAGAAGTACTCGAAGGTCCTTTATTTTTTCCTTTTCCCGATAATCCTTCGCTTACATAGTAGGACGGAACCCTCGCTATAACACAGGAGATATCCGGAAGCAGAGAACCTGCAACCAGAGCCATTTCACTGCCTTTTGATGCCCCGTCGATACCAATGTTTTGATAACCCTGTTTTCTTAAGTACTTTATAGCATTCTCAACATATTCAACAGGAACACTTACCAGGTTGGGAGAAGTCTGCTTTGTCTTGAATAGCGCAAGCGACATAGCCGGAATGCCGTTCTTATGGTAGAACTCTGCCTCATGCTTAGCCATACTCATTCCACCATTGGATCCGGACATAACTATTATTACTTTGTCCTTGCTTCCGTTTCCCAAGAACAGGATTCCTTCAAATCCGTCATTTTTCATCGAAACACGTATCATAAACACTCCATCATAATACTTGATAGTCAGTTATCCTGCTGATCTAATACTCTTTCACGTATAATCTTGAATCATCTCCGCTTAAAGCTTTTGCCTCCGTCATGAATGTGCAGCCGTACTTCTCATATAACCCTTCATGATCGGTGGAAATATAAAGCTTGGAGGATCCTTCCGCTTTTAGGATATTTCCAATCTCTTCGAAAAGCTTTCCTATATATCTGTGACCTCTGTATTCAGGAAATGTATATACAAAACCCATCCAGGGAGTTAATTCTGTAGGTTGTATATCATCTTTCTCTGCAAGTGTGCAAAAAGAGATCAATTCACCACCATCGACCAACAGCAATAAACGCGAGTTTTGACCAGCCATATCGAAAAAAGCATCATTACGAATGAGCTCACACAGATATTTGCCTGCACCCCAATCGCACTTGCCGATCTTTGCGAGCCAGTATTCTTTGTCGCTGGTTGTAAAATAATTAATTATATCCATTAACCTTCTTTATTTCCTTATCCTGCTGATTATCTGAACTATGGGATCTCTCAGACAAGATAATTATAGCATTTGATCATCCGCGTTCCGGCTTCCGTATGTTAAACACGATCAGTGCGATTGCAGCGGCTACTAATACTGCGGTTGTGATGATACTTGCTTCGATACCGTACTTTCCGCCATTTAATATATTGTCTCCGACAGAACTCATATCAAATACGGCAGCATTGATCTCATCATTGCCGCTCAGATTGAGCCCCAGGATGCTGTACAGGATATAGTTCCATATCGAATGCAGGCCGCAGGCCGCCCAGATGCTTTTGAAACGGATAGTAAGAAGCGAGAAGATGACCGATATCAGGATAAGGTTGATAACTGCCGTTACTGCAATGGCAGGGGCACTGAAGTCCATGTTCCCGATGTGAGGAATGGTAAATAAGGCTGTACTTACACCTACAGCGACAGGGATGGATTTCTTCTGCAAAAGCTGTTGAACGATACCTCTGCAGAGCACCTCTTCAAAGGCACCTTGAAAAATAAAAGCTCCGAGCATGAGGAATACCATCGCAGTGTCGATATTCCGGAAAACGCCGTTATACCTTAACGCGCCGGTAAGAACTGCCAAAGCAACTGAAACAAGCAAAAGAAGTGCTCCTGCACCGGCTCCTGCGAAATAGCTCCATGCAGGTCTCGCCAAGCCCAGTTCTGTAAGAGTCTTTCTTTGAAACAACTTCCAGAGAAGGATTATTATTCCTATCATGACGCCGTATCCGTAGTAAGTGATCAATGTAATCGTGATATCGCCGAACATCTCACCCTGCAGAGGGTTCTTACCGCAGGCAAAGTGTATCGCCAGGACTATGCCTTCGCCAACCAGTTCTGCACCGAACTTGAATACCCAGAAGATCAGGATGACCTTGATGACATACAATAATTTCGGCATGTCGGTCCGGTTGTTGAACGGACTGATGTTTTTGATGAATTCTTTTATCTTATTCATGGATAACTCCTTTTTTGAGCGCATTAATACAAACAGCGAAAACGCTGCTGTTTTTAGTTTCAGATTATTTGAGGATCAGATCAGACGGGGAATCCGTTGACCAGGAAATAAACCAGCATCGATATGAGATCTATGGCGAGCAAAATACCGAATCCTATGAGAAACCACTTAAGGGCAGTTTTCGCGCGCTTGCCGTTCTTCTCTGTAAGTACCTTCTGATCGATAACATCAGCCATCGTCTTGTGATCATCGGACTTAACCGGCTCGATCCCTTTAAGAAGATAATCCGTAGTAACTTCAAAAATATCGCTCATGATCACGACTTTATCGAGATCCGGGGTTGCCTGTTCACTTTCCCACTTAGAAACGGCCTGCCTTGATACACCGACCTTGTCAGCCAGTTCCTCCTGGGACATGCCTTTCGCCTTTCTAAGGCTCTGTATTCTGTCAGCAATTGTCATTTACATCACCTCCGGGTTTTGATGGCTTGAGATTAGCAAAAACCCTCTTTACAAAACCACCAACCGGACCTTGAACTTTGTCAACCGGCAGTTGCAACCCAGTATTTTCAAGGTTTTCCTGTATCTTATACATTCTATCACGGATTTTTGAGTTTGGTGCTTTCAGTATAGCAGGTTCCCATTCATCTGCATCTGTTATGGCATTATAACCGACTATACATATTCAGCAGCAGTCCAGGAATTATTGAAGCCTGTGAGTCATTTTTCGCGAGCTTCTTAGTTGATTATATTGCTGATATTCTACTCTAACAACATAATATTAGAGATACGATCATTGGCCCCACGCTGATGTATTAACCTGATAGGACGGGTCTTTTATATAGCTCTGTACTTCTTTGAACTGAGCAGGAGTTAGCCTGTCATAAGGTGGAACATGCTCAACATCTATTTTTGGCTTTATTTCATCATATTTACTACTAACAAGCTTTCTGTAGTCCTCTATCAGAGCATTTCCTCTCTGGGTGTGATACCAGTCTACATAGGCATTTATTGCATCATGCTGTTCTTGAGTACAGGAGTTAAACTGACATATCCAGTCGACTTCTACATCCATCACTGATTCATCATTATTTTCATTGTATGCAGCCACAGCTATCTGCAGATCCCCGATACTATATTGAATGCTGTTATAGTCTCTATTCTTAACATCTGCATAATTCACTTCATTACAGCAAAATGCAGATAAGTATGTTTTCATTTCAAGAATATCCTTAGCCCCCTGGATATCATTATTGGCCATACATTCGTTATATATCTCGGTTGTTATTAAATCCCAACTTCCACTTTCATGATGTGTCATAGTGGTCTCCGGTGTCTTTTTACCACACCCCGCCATGATACTAAAGGCAACTATAACTACCATCAGAATGATAATCTTTTTCGGCATTGTTTTTTTCATAATTCATAATCCTAAAAACTGCTAATTTTCTGTACTCAGAAATCACTCCCTCAGACAAGGAAATTATACCCTCTAAGTAAAGGGTTCTTCTATAAGTTCACTCAAATCAATAGCCCGAGAAGGACATCCAAAGATAATCTTAGGATCTCTAATCCATCAGGTCACGCGCTTTGATATATGGATTATGATAACGCTTTCTTTTTTCGGGCAGTCCGAGTTTCTTTGAGATCAGTGTACCGAGTGCAACATATGCTTCGGGA
>Ga0247610_10007495_pt1 | contig 11200 bp, 5 predicted proteins | sample 174DNAGHGhighgp2_FD_193483 | JGI IMG/M metagenome (GOLD analysis project Ga0247610, IMG submission 193483) | Sheep rumen microbial communities from Palmerston North, Manawatu-Wanganui, New Zealand - 1742 DNA GHGhigh gp2 | ecosystem: Host-associated > Mammals > Digestive system > Stomach > Rumen ...
TTAGATGCTATGGTTGCAAGAGCAGAAAAATTAAAACATGCACCAAACCATGTTGAATTTGAAAAATTATTTAAAGAGTTTACCAATGGTTTTGCTTTTGATAACGATAAAATGCAGAACTTAATTGATGTAACTATGAAAGTTGCAAAAGGCGAATTAGCTGACGATAGTACCGAATATATAAATGCTTTTAAAGGAGCATTTGGAACAAACGTAAATTTAGATATTGTTGCTGATACACAAAAATCAGTTAGCGGACAACAAACCAAAGGTTCGATATGTGATATTGTAATGATGTTAACAGCTCTTGGCACAATTGGTAAAATTGGAAAAGTAAAACAGTTCTCTCAATGGGCAATAAAAGCTCTCGGTAAATATGGCGGTTCAGCTCTTGTTGGTACTGTAAATTTAGGTGGTTGGACTGCTGTTCAAAAAGGTACAAACCTATTAACAAGAGAAGCTGATGTAACTTCAGAAAATTTAAAAGACTATGGTTGGGAAATTGTTCAATCAGCAGGCTTCGGTGCTGCCGGTGGTGTTTGGGGTAATTTTGCAGTATCACGTGTTATGGGTTGGACAGACAAAGTTGTTGATAAAGGACTTCAAAGATTTTTACCAAAGGCTGTTGAAAAACACATGGCAAAAGTTGCAACAAAAGTTGGCGATTTATTTAAGGCATCTTCAAAAACTGCAACAGCAACAGCTAAAAATGGTGTTGATGTAATGGCAGTAGCAGCAAAGACACCCGGATATGTAGCACAAGGAACAGGATTCTTAACAGAAGTTGCAGGGTTCACAGGATATCAAACCATTGTTGATACTGCTGTAAGTATGATTCAGCAAGGTGGAGTTGGCATAGAATCAATTCAAAAAGTTTTAATTCAAAAAGCAGAAATGAAAGGCGAGTTAACAGAAGAAAAACTTGCAGAAATTAAAAATATGTCTTATATGGAGGCAATGTTAAATCTTCTTGTAGAAGAAGGTGGCGAACAATTCCAATCATTAGGAACTATAAAAGGTGTTGAAGCAGCTATGAAATTTATAATGTCCGGCAGAATCGGAATGGTGCCGGATGCCGCAAGTTTTGAAAACTGCAAAACACTTAAAGGTATGGAAATTAAGCCGACTTCTGTTGATGGAAAACAGTTCTATGAAATAACCATGCCGGATGGCAAAAAAGTTGTTGCAAACAATGAACACGACTTAGTTGCTTTTTGTAATCAGCAAATGCAAATTGATGTTCTAACAAATATGGTTACCGAAAAACTTAAAAAAGAAGGTGTGGAAGTTTCGGGTGTCGCACTAGTAAAGACAATGGGTGCTGATAGAGCTACTGTAAGAACCGCAAGAGAAGGTCACAGAACTAGTAATCTTCAAGTTAAACCAATTAATGTTGATGGACAAGTAAAATATGAAATTACTGATGCAGATGGCAATATAAGAACTGTTGATAATGTTATTGATGTTATCAATACAACTCAATCTGCATTGGCAATTGATAAGATAGAATCTACATTAAATAAACAATTAAAAAGCGGTCAATCTGTATCTGCAAAAAGTTTATTAAAACTTGTAATGAGTAAAGATAATGAATCAATAACTATTAATGATGTTGAAATAAATCCCAATAATGTAATAGAGAATAACCCGGCTCTTGAAAAAATAAAAATATCAAAATCAACTATTGAAGGAAAAGAAATTTATATTATAACACTAGAAAATGGAAAAATTATAAAAGAAACATCATTAGAAGGCGTTATAAATACTTGTGAAAAATTCTTCAAAATAGAATTAATGAAAACTGTTATTGAAAAATCAAATGTTGATTTACATGAATCATTAGATGATGATATAGTCACAAGCACAACTCAATCATCAGAACCACTATCAGAAAAAACAAGAGAAAATATTACACAATTTACAACATCTACTACATTTGATATGGCTTTATCACGAAGCAGAATCAATTTGACTCAATTTGCTAAAAGCGGTATTCCTCTTAAATATTCAAGAGAAAACTTTATTAAAGAATTAGATGCATTATTATCTAGTTTACCACCGGAAGAAAGAGCAGAGATTGAAACTAAATTTGGTATAAAGATAGAAAATACAACATTTAATCAATTAGGTAAAGAAGTTGTAGGTATTCCTATTATCCCCGATAATTTAAGTAGTAAAAAAAGTGAACAAGCAGTAGCAGAACTTATTAGAAAATTTACTGTAGAAAATGAAGTTCAAATAGCAGATACAGCAACAAAAGAACTTTTAGAATCTATACTACATACATTCCCAGAATTTGCTATGACCATTGGTAAAAAACAACACGATACACATAATTTCTCTGTTGATATTCATACATTAAGAAATCTACAAGATAATCTTGCAAATCCTAAATATGCTGAATTAGATACAGAATCACAATTGGTTTTAAAATATGCAACCATTTTGCACGATATAGGTAAAAGATTTTTAGGCGATAGACAGCCCGATCATGGACACGCTGTATTAAGTACAGAATATGCAACAAAAATATTAGAAAGATTTGATTTATCAGATGAAGTAAAAGCAAGAATTATTAAACAAGTTAAGAACCATCATTGGTTTGAAGAATATAATAAAGGTAATCAAACCCCTGAATTAGTTGCAAAAGTGGTTGAAACATTTGGAACAAAAGAAGATTTTACTATTGCTGAAATAATGGCAAAATCTGATTATATGAATGTTAATAAAGGTTTCCATCTTAGTAGAAAAAGAAGTCGTGTTGCAGGCAGTGGTTTAATGTCTAATGCTGAGTTTGAAAACTTTATGACAACTTCCTTTGAAAAAATTGAAAGTCAATTTGGGAATACCGAAAATGCAAACCCATTTAATATGCCAAGTGGAAATAAGCCGAGACAAAAAACGGCTGTAGACATTTTGTCTAGCAAAGTAGAAAATGCTCAAAGTAGAGACGAAATTGTTAGCTTAAAACAACATATTGAAGAATTAACCAATGTAACAGAAAAAGCAATATTAATGGATAAATACTTTGAAACTTTGCAAAAATTTGTTTCTGAAAAAGAAGCTGATTTAATTAAGAAAATAGCCGACAATGAAGAATTAAAGGGTAACCCTGTTATTTTGAAACTATTAGATAAAGTTTTAAAAAGGGAAGATCATTATGTCGGAGATGTACCTGATAATTTCTTTGGTTGGTTATTGTGGAAAACCGACTTAGATGAAGTCCTTTTTAAATCACGTGAAAAACAATATATGAAAAAAGAAGAGTTACGTGCTTCTGATTTAATAGATGTATTAAATATTTTTATAGATAATCCTGTTCTATACCAAAATCAAAAAATATGTGAATTAATGGCTGATAAAGCCGGCTATTCTTTTTATGCCCCTGAACATTCAAAATTTGTTAAAGAAGGTTTAGAATTATATGTTAAGACTAAAGAATTGCAGGACAATTCAGTAATGCAAGAATACTTGGAAATACTTTTTAAAGATATTGATGCTGATAAAAAATTGAAATTATTTAAATTTATAAATGATCACCCAAATTTATTCAAACCAAGTATTGAAACATTTATTCAGTATTCAACAAATGCAGATGATTTTGATACTATTCTTGACCTTTGGGGCAAAAATAAAGATGGTTCATTAGGAGAAGAATTTAGATGTATTGGTTCTAGCGAAAAAGACTATAAAATAAATAATGTTCGATTGTATTTCTTGAAAAAATATGGGGATATTTCCGTTTCAAATATTACAGATAAAAATTATAAATTTTTCATGAAACTTTCTGAAAATAATATTTCAGCAGATTTTCTCAAAAAATATATAGATGTTCTTAATGAAAATAATTTACAATCAATACAAAGATTAGACAAATTAGGAAAAATTTCAAGTGAAGATATTGTAACAATTGCACGAGACATAACAGAATTAAATAAAGAATTAATTGAAAATTTATGTGAGCAAGAAGATGTATCACCAAGAGATATATCCCAAATTGCCAGTGGTACTAGGAATAAAGTAGCTTTAAAATTTGCTAAAGAATTATGCGACGTTCCTGATTTACCGAAACATTATATAAGTCAGATTTTAACTTATGCACAAAAAGATAGAATTCCTCTGCTAAGAGAATTATGTTTAGACAAAGATTTTAGAGAAGCAACTGGAGAAACCTTTGGTTCAACAATCAGCTACGTATGTGAAACAAACAAAGATTTTGTAAAACAAATGTGCAAGGATAGAATTTTAGATGATCGTGAAATTAATTTTATTACTGCCCGAAGTGGTGATAAAAAAGACCTCGACCTAATTAAAAAGATGTATGAATCAGAGGATATAGATAAAAAGTATCTTAAAGCTTTGATAGAAGTTATTAGAGATGAAAATATTGAATACTTAGAAAAATTTTACTTTAATAAAGATATACCAAAAGAATTGCTAGCAAAGATAAACTATTCATTATGTTTTCTCGGTGAAAACAACGCACAATATGCAGAACATTTACTATTGAATTATAAAAAGTTTGGTATATTTGAAGAACAAATTGGAACTTTGATAGAGCGTTCTTTTGTTAATTCAAATGAAGCTTATGACTTAAATGTTATATCAAAACTAAACCAACAGCTTGGAAAAGAAAATGTACTTAAACTAAGTAACATAGAGTTAGTTGTATGTATGAATAATATTAATTTAATAGGTAAAAAATCCTTAAATGATTTGTCAAAGACTGAAAAGCGAAATTTACTTAATACACTATTAGTAAATAAAAATAATATAGAATCAAACTACTTAGCAAATCTAAAAGACATAATGCCTATACTACCGCAAAGTACGGAAGAATATGTTAGAAATATTGATTTGATTAAAAATGGATTACACATGAATGAAAGCGATAGACTTTATGTTGATGCACAAAAAGCATTTAGTAAATCTTTAGAAGATTTATCTACATTATTAAAAGTTTCCAAAGGTATTAGTGATATTCATTTATCACATTCACACAAAGAATTTGTAGAAAAAATAAATTCTATTTTGAAAGATTTGCCACCTGAAGAACAATTAAAAATCCAAGAATTATTTGGATTTAAAATTGTAAACGGAAAACTTACAGGTTATCCTAATGTAAATCTATCTGCTGAAAATTATACAAATAAAGAGCTGTTTGACAAAATCAAACAAGAAGTAGAAACATATTTAGATAACCAAGTTATTATTGAAAATAATCCACAATTAAGTAATATATTGAATGGTATAATCAGGTATTGTCCTGAACTTCTTAACCAAATTGATGGAAGTGGCGATTTTACCAAAGTTTTACAGCAATTACAAATAACTTTATCTAAAAAAGAATTTAAAGATTTATCCAATGATGATAAACAAATCGTTATTTTAGCACATTTATTCGGAAACACAGATAAACATCTGAATACTAGAGTAGATGCAGCTTGCGAAGGATATTTTATTTCTCAAAAACTTGGTTTATCAAAAGAAATGTCACAGAAACTCTATGCAATAATAGAAATGCTTAATGCCCCTGAAGAATTTATGGCAACTTCTAAAAAAACAACAATAAGAGACTACCGAGGAACTATACTTGAAGGTCAGGAAAGACAAGATGTATTTGACTTATTAGCATTTAAATTAAAAGAAGGTAACTTATTTAATCTTACAAAATTGGTATATGATTCAAAATATCCTGAAGGATTTACAGATAGATTTAACAATTTATTATCACATAGAATAAGAGAAATTAAAGCAAACGATTTTTCTCTGCTACAGACTGCAAGCAGTACATACAGAAGTTTGGCACGAAGAACAGATGTTTTAAGTAATAACAAAGTCTATTCGGTTGACGTAGTTAATGCTGAAGACATTCCAAATTTCTATGCTCTTGCACATACTCCTGAAGCAGGATTTGCAAGTGGTGGTTCAAGGGATGCAAATTTCGCAAACTTTAAATTATTTGAAATGGTAGGAGATGACAAGGTTATTTGTACAGGTTATATCACAGCTGAAAAAGCCGGTCTAGTAAAAAGTTTCCATCATGGTTTTATATTTGAAGTACCAAATGATAAACAATATGTAGGATATGGTACGGATATATTTTCATTAGGAAAAACTATTCCTGATATGGTTGTTGAATATTTTAGAGACAGAGGTTATGAAGCAAACAGAAATCGTGGAGACAAATGGAGTCATAGAACATTTATAAGTAAGGCTTTAAAACGAGAATTATATGGTATAGTTGGTTCAAAACTTAAAGGTGTTGATGATAAATATATAGCACGACTTGATAACATCAAAGCAAAATTGGGCAGCAGACCTTTAACCCTAGAAAATTTAAGACAGATTGATCCTGAATTTGCAGATGCTTATGTAAGAGCAATAAATTCTAAAGGTTGGGGTATTTTTTATAAAAAATTACTAAAAGAATTTGAACATAATGAAGTATTGGTTTCAAATCCAAAAATATCTGCAATATTTACAGATAATATTGATAATATACCAGAAGAATATTTAATAAAAGCACAAGAAGAAAACTTACCAATAGTTGTTATTAAATAATCAACAAGGCTTGAAAATGCTCAAAAAGACCTATTACAATTATACTTTATATACAACAATAATTTACATCTAAAATATGAATAATATATCTTTCAAAATCTTGGTTATAGCGTTCGCCGGTAATAAGTTTTGAGATATAGCTTTCTGTCAAGTTCAGTCTTTTTGCAAGCATTTTTTGCGGCATATTTTTCTGCAGCATTTTGAATCTTATCATTCTTTCCCTGCGGTACAAGAAATGACTTCCTCCATCTTTCATATTATTCGGACTTTTTGACATTTTTTGTTCAAGTAATTCTATTTGTTTTCTTAATTCTTTTTTCATGGGGTAACTCCTTTGGGGTAAATGGTTTTAGTACTCACATTCTAACTCTGTTTTGACCGAAAGCAAGTTCTTGCTTCGTTCGCGTTAAACGGGTACGCCTTACGGCTTTGACCTTCTGCTCACTCGCGCTGTGTCGAAATGATACAAAATTAGTCGGAAACAGTTCCAATCTTCCGAGTTCGGAGTCATTAATGGTGGTATGGATAATGAAAAATATATTACAATCAAAGAATTAGCAGAACTCAAAGGCGTGAGTACACGTGCTATTCGACTATCAAAAGATAAATACATTACCAGAGAAATTACTGTTAAAGGCGGAAAAAGTTTTGAGATTTTGTTATCAAGTATCGAACTGGAACTTCAGGAAAAATATTATTCAAAAATTATTCCGACTTATACTGAAAAACAGCTTCCTTCACCAACAGATTTTCACAAACCCGATAGGGCAAAAGTAATTGCACTTGCACGTTTGGATTTATTGAATCTATGGAAAAACAAACGCAAAAATCAGGAAAATAAAACTCAATTTGATAATGATTTTTTAGGTGCATACAATACACAAGTTTTGTATCCGGAGATTTATGCGAAACTCGGAAAAGTTTCAATAGGGACTTTGCAAAGGTGGAAACGGATTTTAGGGAACAGCAACAATTACGAGCGTTTGATTCCCAATTATCATTATGAAGATTATTCAAGAACCTGTTTAACTGATTATGAAAAACAGATATTTTTGAAACTTTTATTACATCCGAATAAATTCAGTATCGGAAAAGCAATATCTTTAACCCAGTACGTTTTAAAGACTCAGGGTGCAGAATACATTCCTGCGACTCCGACTTTCAGAAGGTTTGCGAACTGGTATAAATCAAATTATTTTGACAAATGGACACTTTTGCGTGATGGCGAAAAAGCCTTAAAAGAAGATGTTATTCCGCATATAAAAAGAGACACTTCTAAAATTGAAGTCGGAGAAGTTTTGGTTGCAGACGGAAAAAGACTTAATTTCCAGGTAATAAATCCGTTTACAGGCAAACCCTGCAGAGCAACACTAATCGGATTTTTAGATTGGAAATCAACAGCATTGGTCGGATATGAAATAATGATAGAAGAAAATACGCAAAATATTGCCTCGGCTTTAAGAAATGCGATTTTAAATTTAGGTAAGATTCCAAAGTTTGTATATTTGGATAACGGCAGAGCCTTCAGGGGTAAATATTTTATAGGTAGTGCTGATTTTAGTGAAGTTGGTTTAAAGGGAATTTATGAAAAACTCGGTATTACAACAGTTTTTGCAAATCCGTATAATGCAAGAGCTAAAGTAATAGAGCGGTTTTTCTTGGAAATGCAGGAAAGTTTTGAAAAGCTGCTTCCAAGTTATATAGGTACAAATATTGAAAACAAGCCGGCAAGAATGAGAAGGAATGAAAAATTCCATTCTGAAATTCATCAGGAATTCATTCCAACTATTCAGCAAATAATACAAATGATAAACAGTTGGCTTGAGTATAAAAATTCTCTGCCTTGCCCAAATGATAAAACAAAAACTATTCAGGAAATGCTTAATAATATCGAAAAACAGGAGATAAACCCAAGAGAACTTGATGGCTTGATGCTGGCACAGGAAGTAAAAACAATTACAAGTCAGGGAATAAGATTTTTAAAAGCAGATTACTACAATGATGCGCTTTATGGTTTGAGACAAAAAGTCATAATAAAATACAGCTTGTTTGATTTGAGTTATATAAATGTTTATGCAATATCCGGTAAATTTTTATGCAGAGCAGACAGGATTACGCTTACTCATCCACTTGCATACTATACCGGAGAAATCAATGATATTGAAGATTACAAACAAAAAATCCAAAGACAGAAACAGCTTAAAAATAAAACTATAAAAGCTTGTAAAGAGTTTTTAAATATTGAAGATTTGGAAATTTTAGAATGCCAATTGGAAGAAAAAGAAGAAGCATTTTTACCCCCGCCAATTGTTCCAAAAATAGAAATTAAAAAAGAAAAAGCTGAAAAATATAATCCTGCGGTAAAACCATTATTCAAAACAAGCAGAGAAAGATATGAGTACCTGATGGAGTATGGCTGCACCTGTAATGACGATAGGGTTTGGCTAATTGCATATAAAGAATCTAAGGAGTTTAAAGAATATGAAACCAAAATTTGTACTAACTAAAAATGTAAAAGGATTTATTAATCTGATTCACAACCTGAAAAATAAGTCTGATAATATATCTAAAATTGGTCTTGTGTATGGAAATGCAGGATTAGGCAAAACAAAGACTGCACTTTATCTTTCAATACAATATGATGCTGTATATATTAGGGCAACAAATTCTATGAGTCCTAAGTGGTTATTAGAAGAAATTGCAAAAGAACTTGATGAGATACCGAGATTTTATACTGCGGATATTTTTAGGCAATGTGTTAATGCTCTTAAAACGAATCCTCAAATAATTATAGTCGATGAGATTGATTATTTGCTCACGGATTTCAGAACAATAGAATCTTTGAGAGATTTACATGATGAAACAGGTGTTCCGATAATCCTTGTCGGAATGCAGCTTGCAAAGCACAAACTCAAAAAACATACACACCTTTTTGACAGGATTTCTGAAATATACAAATTTAGCGAATTTGAATATTTAGATATCAAGCAAATAACTGAAGAAATATCTGAAGTAGAAATAACAAAAGAGACTGTACATTTAATCCAAAATAAAGCAAAAAGTTTCCGACAAATTGTTCAGATAATCGATGCCTTTGAAAAAGTGGCGCAGGCAAACGAATTAACGCAAATTGATGAAAATATTGCAAGCGAGGTACTAAATGGATAAAATTTTGAAAGTTGCAAAAAGATTGAAAACATTTACTCTTGAAGATATTATCATGTTTTGCGATATTGATGCTAAAACCGCCGAAGATTTTATTCAGAAATCAGAAAATATAAAGCCTGTCGGCAATAAGTTTGAATATGTTGAAACCATAAAAACAGATGATAAATTTAAAATTATTGATAAAAATATTCCGTGTATAGATTCCGATATTACAGTAGTAGAAGCTTGTGAAATATTTTTGAATAAATGCCAAAACCGGGAGATAAAACAAAATACTGTTAAAGCTTACAAAACTTTTATCAATGCACATATTATTCCATATTTTAAAGGTTTTGTACTTAAGGATATTACAGTTTCTGACGTTGAAAGCTTCAGAAAATGTATGCAAATGAAACAAATATCCGAACGCAGGATTAAGAACATTCTGGTTCTCTTGAATCAAATAATTAAGTATTTTCAAAATAAAGGTTATATTAATAAAACCTGCGTGTTTGAAGTAAAGCGAATAGTTGATATTCCGAAAAGACAAATGCAAATTCTGACTCCGGAGCAAATTGCGCAACTCTTTAAAATCCTAAAAAAGAAATATCCATACATGCTTCCGATTGTTCAAAATTTGATTATATTAAAACAGCCTTTGAACACCATTTTAACGGGTAATGAACAAGAAAAGAAACACATGAAACGAAAAATTAGGAAAGACTTTTATAAAATTAAGCAGGAGCTGGGTTTAATAAATTATATATTTGACGATTTAAGGTTTAGTAATTTCGTTTAATAATAAAATTATACTTCGTATATTTTATTATATTGTTAATTTTCTTTAAATATATTTACCCCTGCTACTTTAAAAATTATTTTACATGTCGTATAATATAAATATATAATGTCGTATTTTATAAATATAAAAGCGAGAAAACTATGCCAATATCAGATATTTTAGAAAAAAGAATTCAATATCGTATAAAGAAGTCGAAGGACTTCGTATTTATGCTGCCGGATTTTTTGGACTTGTCTGATAGAGATCAGGTCATGCGGGCATTACGCAAACTTATAGCCAAAAATCTGATTGTGAAAGTCGGTCAGGGTGTTTATGTTAAAGCTAGAGAATCCAAACTAACAGGTAAGATTATCCCACAGATAGATTTGGCTGAGATTGGTAAGGCTGTGGCTCAAAAACTTAATATTAAGGTTCTCCCTAGCAGGTATGAACTGTGGTATAATGAAGGTAAGACAACACAGGTTCCAAGTGGTAAGGTTATCGCCATTAAAGGAACTATTTTAAGGAAAATCGGATTTAACGGAGTTTATATAATTTATGAAACTGTCAGAAACAAAGAAAAATATTATAAATATAGTTAATGACTATTCTCAAGAATTTGGTATCGCTCCGCAGTTTGTTGAAAAAGATTATTATGTCGTTAAAGTATTATCTGAAATAAGCAAAATAAATTATCCCGATTTAAAA
>Ga0247610_10007497_pt1 | contig 11198 bp, 8 predicted proteins | sample 174DNAGHGhighgp2_FD_193483 | JGI IMG/M metagenome (GOLD analysis project Ga0247610, IMG submission 193483) | Sheep rumen microbial communities from Palmerston North, Manawatu-Wanganui, New Zealand - 1742 DNA GHGhigh gp2 | ecosystem: Host-associated > Mammals > Digestive system > Stomach > Rumen ...
GGCCGTGAATCAGAAAGCAAACGTCTTGGCGTGAAGATCTTTGGTGGTCAATTCGCAAAGGCAGGTAACATTATCGTACGTCAGCGTGGTACGGTTCACAACCCGGGTGAAAACATGGGTATGGGTAGCGACCACACGTTGTTCGCTCTCTGCGACGGAATCGTAACGTTCCGCAAGAAACGCGACAACAAATCGTACGTATCCATCCAACCGGTAGCAGAGGCGTAAACATGTTAACATTAAAACAGATTTACGACGACAAGGCGAAAGTCATTGCCGGTCTAAACAAGAAGCACTTCTCAGGCGCCCAAGAGGCAATTGACGAAGTGCTTCGTCTGGATGGAGAGCGCAAGTCCGCACAGCAGGCAAAGGATGCTGCGGCTGCGCAGATGAATCAAATCAGTAAGTCTATCGGTGCGCTCATGGCGCAAGGCAAACGCGAAGAGGCGGACGCTGCGAAAGCGCAGACAGGTGCTCTCAAAGCGCAGATAGCCGAGTTCGACGCGAAGATGAGTGAGGCGGAAGAGGCGCAGACCAAACTGCTGCTCTCCATCCCCAATGTGCCTTACGACATCGTGCCGGAAGGAGCGAGCGCGGAAGACAATCTCGTGGTGAAATCCAATGTGCCTCATCATGGCGGCGACACCGTCGGGACATGGGTAGGCGAGGTGAATAACGACGAAGCTAAACTGCCGCACTGGGAACTCGCGAAGAAATACAACCTCATCGACTTTGACCTCGGTGTCAAGATTTCGGGTGCAGGATTCCCCGTGTATATCGGTCAGGGTGCACGTCTGCAACGGGCACTCATCAATTTCTTCCTTGCGGAAGCCAACAAAGCCGGTTATACGGAGATTATGCCGCCGACGGTAGTCAACGCCGCATCGGGTTACGGAACGGGTCAGTTGCCGGATAAAGAGGGACAGATGTACCACTGCGAAGTGGACGACCTCTACCTCATTCCGACGGCCGAAGTGCCTGTGACGAATATCTATCGCGATGTCATCATCGACGAGGACAAACTGCCGATAAAGAACTGCGCGTACACGGAGTGTTTCCGTCGCGAGGCAGGGAGTTACGGCAAGGATGTACGCGGTCTGAACCGTCTGCATGAGTTCTCGAAGATTGAGATTGTGCGTATCGACACGCCGGAACATTCCGATGCTTCGCATAAGGAGATGTTGGAGCATGTAGAAGGTCTGTTGCAGAAACTCGAACTGCCGTACCGTATTTTGCGTTTGAGCGGCGGCGACATGAGTTTCACGGCAGCGCTCTGCTATGACTTCGAGGTATATTCGGAGGCGCAACATCGCTGGCTGGAGGTAAGTTCGACGAGTAATTTCGACACCTATCAGGCCAATCGTCTGAAATGTCGTTACCGCCGTGCGGAGGACAAGAAAGTGGTGCTCTGCCACACCCTCAACGGCTCTGCGCTGGCTCTCCCGCGCATCGTGGCTGCGCTCCTTGAGAACAACCAATGCGAGGAAGGTATCCGCATCCCGAAGGCTCTGCAACCCTTCTTCGGCGACGATATGATTCGCTGATTTGCGAAAAAAAAGAAGAAATTTTGGCATACACTCTTGTGTATGTCAATTTTTTTGTGTACCTTTGCCGCGAAATTGGGAAAGTGTGCTATGAATACAACGTATATTCTGCTGATTATTCTTATCATCGCGGTGATGATTTTCGGGTTCTGGTTGATACAGTACTCGACTTTTCGTAACGAGGAGAAGAAACGCCAATGGGAGTTGAAACGCGAGAGCCAGAAGACTATCTCGCCTATTCGTTTACGCGCGTACGAGCGCCTCGCGTTGCTGCTTGAGCGTACGACGCCCGAGCACATGCTTATGGAGTTGCGCACCAACGACCCGCAGGCGCTCGGTACATGGACCGTGCCGCAGTTACAGCAATACTTGCTGCAGACCATCCGTGCGGAGTTTGACCACAACCAGAGTCAGCAGGTGTATGTGAGTGCGGAGGTGTGGGACCTGATTGTCAACGCACGTGACCAAATGGCGGCGTTCGTCATCGGTATATCTGCGCAGTTACCGCCTGACGCGAATGCACAGACATACGCCACGGCGATGCTGACGGCTTATGCGACGAACGGTACGACGCCGACGGAGAAGGCTATGGAGGAATTGAAGGATGAGGCGAAGTCGCTTATGTGACATACTCATTGTGTTGTTGCTCGCCGGCACGGTATATGCGCAGGACACGACGGCTGTGGCGCCAATCGATACAACGGCGGCTGTGGCGAAAACCGATACGACGGCGGTTGTAACGAAGGTGAAGAAACCGCGGGCGCAGATTTATCAGGGGACGACGGTGAAGTTGGACATCCTCACGCCGGTGTTGGTGAGCGGGTTGAACAAATGGCAAATGCAGCAGTATGAAGTGGCGGTGAACGTGCGGTTGAAGAACCATTTCTATCCCACTTTGGAGGTGGGTTTCGGTGGCGGACATACCGGGCAGGGTGACACGTTGACATACGATGCGTACGGCGGGTTCTTCCGCGCAGGTCTGGATGTGAACCCGTTACGTCGCAACCCCGAGTCGCCGCACGCGCTGCTCATCGGCATACGCGTGGGCACGGGTATCCAAGCGCAACGCACGGACTGTTGGGGAGAGATTGTGGCGGGCTGTCAGGTGGAGATAGCGAAGGTGAAGAAGACGGCTTTTTACATGGGATGGCAGGGACGGTTTAAAGTGCTGTTCACCCGTCAGCCGAACGGTCTGACAGCCGAAGAATGCTGGCCGATATATATCCCCGGTTTCGGGCATCGGAGCGATTTAGGATGGGGGGCAAGTTATCACCTTGGATGGAAGTTTTAAGCGAGATACCGTAATACCGGTATACCGGGATACCGAAAAAGGAAACAAAATTAACAAAACAAAAAATACATTACTATGAATTCAACACAACTTTTGAATCGCGCAGCGGATAACATTCGTATCCTTGCTGCAGCAGCAGTCGAGAAAGCAAAGAGTGGTCACCCGGGCGGAGCCATGGGCGGAGCAGATTTTATCAATGTCCTCTTTAGCGAGTTCCTCGAGTACGATCCGCAGAACCCGGGTTGGGAGGCTCGTGACCGTTTCTTCTTGGACCCGGGTCACATGGCTCCGATGCTGTACAGCCAACTGTGCTTGGCGGGTAAGTTCACCCTTGAGGATTTGCAGAACCTCCGTCAGTGGGGCAGCGTAACGCCGGGTCACCCCGAGCGTGAGGTAGAGCGTATGATCGAGAACACTTCCGGTCCGTTGGGTCAGGGACATACTTTCGCCGTAGGTGCAGCTATCGCAGCCAAATGGTTCAACCAGCGTTTCGGCGAGATTCACAACCCGACGATTTATGCGTTCATCTCCGATGGCGGTGTACAGGAAGAGATTTCGCAGGGCGCAGGTCGTATAGCCGGTCACCTCGGTTTGGACAACCTCATCATGTTCTACGACAGCAATAACATCCAGCTCTCGACGGGTTGCGGCGAAGTGACCAGTGAGGACGTAGCGGCCAAGTACGCTGCGTGGGGATGGTACGTACAGGAGATACCGGGTAACGACCCCGACGCTATCCGCGAGGCGATTATCAAGGCGAAAGCCGAGAAGAGTCGTCCGTCGCTTATCATCGGTCATACGACCATGGGCAAGGGTTGCGTCACTGCCGAAGGTGGCAGTTGGGAAGGAAAATGCGAGACCCACGGAACGCCGTTGAGTAAGGCGGGTGCTTCGTTCGAGAAGACGATTGAGCATCTCGGTGGTGACCCGACGAACCCGTTTGTTATTTTCCCGGAGGTTCAGAAGTTGTACGACGACCGCGCGGCTGAGTTGTGCGAGATAGCCAACAAACGCTACGCCAAATACTACGAGTGGAAGCAGGCTAATCCGGTAGCTGCCAACGAGTATGAGACTTATATGTCGGGTGAGGTACCTTGCATCGACTGGAGTCTGGTTCAGCAGAAAGCGGGTGCGGCAACGCGTAGTGCGAGCGCGACCGTGCTGTCGTTCCTCGCAGAGAACGTAGGTAACATGATTGTCAGCTCGGCGGACTTGAGTAACTCCGACAAGACGGACGGCTTCCTGAAGAAGACCCATGCCTTCACGAAGGGCGACTTCTCCGGTAAGTTCCTGCAGGCGGGTGTGAGCGAACTCACGATGGCTTGCGTGATGATTGGTATGGCGCTTCACGGCGGTGTGATACCGGCTTGCGGTACGTTCTTCGTCTTCAGCGATTATATGAAACCGGCGGTTCGTATGGCGGCGCTTATGGAGTTGCCTGTGAAGTTCATCTGGAGTCACGACGCTTTCCGCGTAGGTGAGGACGGTCCGACGCACGAGCCGGTAGAGCAAGAGGCGCAGATACGTCTCATGGAGAAGCTGCACAACCATCATGGCAAACCGTCGATGCTTGTCCTCCGTCCGGCGGACGCCGAAGAAACAACCCTCGCTTGGCGTGCTGCTATCGAGAACACCGACACGCCGACGGCTTTGATTCTGAGTCGTCAGGACATCGCTCCGGTGCCTAACGTCAACCTCGAAGGCTTCCGCAAAGGTGCGTATATCGTAAGTAAGGACGAGAACCCGCAGGTGGTTCTGTTGGCTTCCGGTAGCGAGGTATCGACCTTGCTGAGCGGTGCTGAGTTACTGCGTAAAGAGGGTATCCGTCTGCAAATCGTCAGCGTGCCGAGTGAGGGTCGTTTCCGTGAGCAGGACAAGAAATACCAGGAAGAAGTGCTGCCGAAAGGTATCAAGCGTTTCGGTATGACCGCCGGTCTGCCTTGCACGCTCGAAGGACTCGTAGGCGAGAACGGTGCTATCTGGGGGCTTGAGAGCTTCGGCTTCTCCGCTCCGTACAAAGTCCTCGACGAGAAACTCGGCTTCACCGCCCAGAACGTCTACGAGCAGGTAAAGAAGCTGCTGTAAGAACAAGCATTGATGGCTAAATATGCCTATATAGGAATCTCCTATTTCGGCCTGAAAATGCCTATTTATGCCTATAAAAAATCCACAAAAGCCCCAAGTTGAAGGAAGCGTGCTACGCCCTGCTAACCGATGGAAGACCTTGCTCTTCTACCAAAAAGCGAACACGCTCTTTCAGCTAACGGTGGTTACTGGCAGCTCGCTCCGGCAAGCAGAATATCATCGAAGGTTCCGAGGATGGCAAAACGAGCACGGAAATGGAGTTAAGACTCTTGAACGTGGCGCGAAGCAGTATTGGCGAATTACAGGAAGATTTTGTAGATTATATTCAGAGGAAACATCTCCCGTTGTGGGACAAAGCGCACCCGAGATACAATGCGATGCGTTCGTTTACGCAGAAATACAACCATTTGGAAGATTACGAACCATATTTCTCCAAATGGAATGATGAGGAGATGGCCAACATCGGCTTGACGCTCTGCCACCAAGTGGATTATATGATGAACAAGTATCTTCAATCGTTGGAAAAACTGTTTGTTACACAAGGCGGCATTAAAGAACGGATGTATGCGGCGCGCACAGGTTACCGAAAGGCGCAAGACGAAGAATATCAAAGACTTGTAGCGGAGAATGCGACACTTCGCGCACAACTGGAAACTGCTCAAAACGAAATAGCCCGACTGCGCAAACTCATAGAAAAGAACGATTAATTATGCCTAAACAGGCCTAAAATTGCCTATCTCGGCTTATAGCTGCCTAAAGAGGCATAGTAATGACCAAGTAAAAAATGCAAACACCTCTGAATAACAGGGATTTGCACATCTCTCTTGTTGGCAATCAAAGTGCAATTCAAAGTGCAAATGCTACACTTTCAAAGAGCAATAATTGCACTTTGGAAGAAATCGCCTCACTACAAATCATTCAACGAAATCCGCGTGTAACGCAGAAACAAATTGCAGCAGAAATAGGCAAATCAGAGCGAACCATTAAAACAATTACCGTCAACTTAACACAAAAAGGTTTGATAGTCCGCCGTAACGGCAAACGTGATGGTTATTGGGAGATACTAATATAAAAGAAAAAATAGGCCTATTAAGCGCGCCCGCCTTTGGCAAAATGAAACCATCGTCCCTCTCCGAGCGGTGCTTCCGAGCACTCTGGGAAAGGAGAAAGACAAATATAGAAACAAATTAAATCAGCCTATGGCATAAAACAACAGATAAACAACATACATAAATAATAAAGCATTCAGCTAAGAGCTTGGATTGTTGAAAACTGGACACTTTCAAACAATTACTAAACCAAGAACAAGGCTTTTATGCTCACGCTAGGACGTGAGCCTTGTTCGGTAGATGTTTGGTTTAGTAAGGTCGTCCAGAATCCTCAACAGTCCAGATTGAAGCTAACAAGCCTCACGTTTTTTGTGTACTAAATTACTTTCTGTAACACAACCATTGATAACAATAAAAAAAATATCCTATTATGAAAGTCAAACAGTTTACATTTCTCATGGCTCTGGTAACAATTTGTCAGCTCTCAAATGCCACACATCGAACGAAGATTGATATTTCGGATGTTATACCAGATATAAATTCTTCAATGTCTGTTACTGATATATATAAAAAATATACGGCAAAACTGGTTACCTTGGGCATCGAATGGTCTACAATTGATACTTGTTGGTATCTGGTTGAAAAGAGCACAAATCCTGCTAATCGCGGTCATATGACCGCAAATATGGCTCAAAAGATAGCATATATAACCAGAACACATGAGAAAGCTCATGCGTATTATGAGTTATGGTGTGAATGTCAAGATGTCACGGCAAATCTTCTCGCTCTTGAAAAAGATACTATTAAAGCCAAGAAGTGGCTGATAAAATGTGCAGAGTTGAGTTGGAATCGTGAAATGTTTGCAAACTTTTTATTGAATATAGATATGTATGGCTATGGCGGATATACGCTGACCGAATTACAAGAGGCTTTTAAAATAATTGATGATGCAAATGATGTATCCCAACATTATGATTTTTATCAAGAAGTATTGAGCGAGATTAGATTAATCCAGCAATATAAAAATGACCCTGATAACATCAGAGAAAGTGATTTTTTTAAAAAAGCGAAAGATAATCCGTTGGAGTGTTATTATTTGTTTATTAAGGGAGATTGCCAATATCCTAACGATAAAGAATTTTTCAATATAGTGAAACCATATTTTGACGGAAATCACACGTATATAACAGGCTTTAAATATCAGTTTAGTGCTTCTTCTAACGGAACGAAATTATTATTTGCATGGCCTAATGATTCTGCGGGGCAAAAGATATGTGAAATTCTTACACCTCAAATAAAGCAGATCACTCCTGATACCATAATCTTGAAGCATACAGGGTATCACATTCCTATATTAAGCACATTGGTTGATTATGAATATGAGGTTATTTTGCATGATGCTCGAGTGGGTTATATTCTTGGTCTTGAATATAGCAAGAAAAATGGATGGTATTATTCGGCAGCGAATGTTTTCTTCAATGCATCTTCTTCCGCATTTTTTTACGCAGATTATAAAAACGAATTTAAATATAAAATCCACAATAATAAAGAAATACAGAGCATTGATCCCCAAAAATATAAAAATGTATATATTAATCTACACCTATCTTCTTGTATTTTGCGTAATAGAAAAGAGGTGGGAAGAGTAGATAGTGTTTTATGGGTAGATATTAACAAAAAAGAGACAGAAAGTATAGTAAATTTAAAAAATAAATAAATATGGTAACAGAATTAGTAATCGGTATTGTTGGTAGTTTGATTGCCAGTATAATTATCTGGCTATACCATCGTATGAAGAATCAATCAGTTAATGAACTGATGAAACAATTAGTGAGCCCCAAATTGACAAAGAAAGAGAGCCAAGAGATTCTAAAAAAGATGAATCTCAAATTAGGCATGAAAATTAAATTAGAATATATCCGGAATTTTGTACCAGGCGAAATAAAAATTGAGAAGGCATTTTTAGATATTTGTGAGAAGAATGACATCGAACCAACTAAAGAAATATGTATTAAGTTCTTGGGGTACGATAGTTCTACAACAAGGGATAAGTACTATAAACTCAAAGCTAATCCAACGGTTCCAACACCTGTAGAGATTCTGCCAAATAAAAAACCTGTTAACACCAATAATAAGCAAGTTGTTTACATGTCTGAATTGCTAAAAGAACGCTATCCGGAAACATATAGTAACTTGATTAAAATCCTTGAAAAGCATAATACGAACTATGCACTAATAAAAGGCACTAAAGATATTTGGTGTCGTGATTATATGCCGGTTCAAACTGAGTCGGGAAAACTCATCCAATTTAGATACGAACCAAGCTATTTGAAGGGGAAAAAGGAATGGGAAGAATCTCGATCTGACGTCAAGGAAATATGCCGATTAAATAAAATTGATGCTACATTCTCGGATATCAATTTGGATGGAGGTAATGTGCTCATTTGTGATGGCAGAGCAATTATCTCAGATAGATTGTTCTCTGAAAATCCCGAACGTGATAAAGATTCTTTAATAAAAGAGTTGTCAGAACTATTGGAGTGTGAAATCATAATTATACCTGCACTAAAGTCACAGGAAGAAGACCTCACAGGACACGCAGACGGCATGGTTAGATTTGTGGACAAAAATACTATTATTGGCAATGAGCGACGACCGGATGAATATAAATACATGAAAGAGGGCTTACAAAAGGCATTGGATGCGTTCAATCTTACATATATTGACATACCATATTTCGTTGATAAGGACGCAAAACATCCGTATAGTGCCATCGGCATTTATGTTAACTACTTGGAAGTAAACGATTTAATCATTGTGCCGATATTCAATAGTAAAGAAGATCAAGTTGCCATAGACGTTATTAAGAAGGCCTTCCCTAACAAAACAATCGAGACAATCAATTACAATGATGTTGCTAAAGAAGGAGGCCTTTTGAATTGTACCACATGGGTTGTAAAATAGTAACAGATGACCTATACTCTTCAAGGACAAGAGGTCAAGAAAACAACAAAGTACAATGTACATATCAATCAAGCGGGTGCTATATGAGTTACCCGCTTATTTGTATCTTAACAGTTTTCAACTCCATTTCGTTTTGGCGACCATTTCGCGATCATCGCGGAAGCGACCGTAAGATGAGTATTTCACTCCATCTACCTGTCTAAACCGTTCGCATCCCGTACGTGACCATAGGATGCCTATATCGTAAGTGCTGAAAATAGTAATAATTTGCACTGGCATAAATGGCATAAGTGGCATAAATTTCTCGCTTTTCTGCCATTTCTGCCACTTATGCCATATCATTTTTTTATCTTTGCGACCCATTTGCCGAACGCGAACGTTAGTTGTTCTTAGTCATTCTTAGTTATTCGTTAACGATTACCGAGGGTATTTCGAGGCTATGTCATTAGCATTACGTTAGCATCCTGTACGTGACCGTACGATGCCTTTACCTTTTTCTTAATAATCGGATACCTTTTTAGGGCAACAAACGGATAAAAAATGGGACGGTGACGTACGTAATGGTAACGAGATGGTAACGGGAATGAAGGCTAAATAGAGGCTAATTGAAGAATAAACGGAGGCTAAATACACGCAAAAAATCTACAAAATACTTGAACTTCTTGCGTATATCAAAAAAAAGTAGTAAATTTGCACGCAAATTTGTTTTTTAGTATGGAATACAACTTTTCAGAGATTGAGAAAAAGTGGCAAAAGGCGTGGGATGAGAACGGCGTATATACCGTTTCCAATGAGTCCGACAAGCCGCATTTCTATGTGCTTGATATGTTCCCTTACCCGTCGGGTGCCGGCTTGCATGTCGGCCACCCGTTGGGTTATATCGCGTCGGATATCTATTCGCGTTACAAACGGTTGAAGGGCTTCAATGTATTGCACCCCATGGGTTTTGACAGTTACGGTCTGCCGGCCGAGCAGTACGCTATCCAGACGGGCCAACATCCCGAGAAGACGACGTTTGAGAACATCGACCGCTATATCTCGCAGCTCAAGAAAATCGGTTTCTGCTACGACTGGAGTAGGGAAGTGCGGACCTGTGACCCGGCGTTCTACAAATGGACACAGTGGGCCTTCGTGCAAATGTTCAATTCCTATTTCGACCCGAAGACGCAGAAGGCGCAGCCTATCTCCAATTTGATTGCCGAATGGGAAGCCAACGACCCGAAATGGGCGACGATGAGTGAGAAAGAGCAGCAGGAGCGGCTGATGAACTACCGTATTGCGTACCTCGCGGATACGAAAGTCAACTGGTGTCCGCAGTTAGGTACCGTGCTGGCGAACGATGAGGTTTCGGAAGGTCTGTCCGTGCGCGGCGGTTATCCCGTCGAGCAACGCGTGATGCGTCAGTGGTGTCTGCGCGTGAGTGCGTACGCCGGTCGTCTGTTGGAGGGTTTGGACCGTCTCGACTGGACCGAGAGTCTGAAAGAGACGCAACGCAACTGGATAGGTCGCAGCGAAGGTGCAGAGATGCAGTTCGCCATCAAAGGACAAGACGAACCCTTCACGATCTTCACCACCCGTGCGGATACGATTTTCGGTGTCACCTTCATGGTCTTGGCGCCGGAGAGCGAGTATGTACAGCGCGTCATCACCGATGAGCAACGCGAAGAGGTGGAGGCGTATCTGGCGCGCTGCAAGAACCGTACGGAGCGCGAGCGCATCGCCGACAGGCGCGTGACGGGTGTGTTCACCGGCTCTTATGCCATCAACCCGCTCACGCAGGGCGAGATTCCTATCTATGTGTCCGACTATGTATTGGCGGGCTACGGCACGGGTGCCATCATGGCTGTACCGGCGCACGACAGCCGCGACTACGCGTTTGCCAAACATTTCAACCTGCCGATTATTCCGCTGATTGAAGGCGCAGACGTTTCCGAGGAGTCGTTCGACGCCAAAGAGGGCAAGATGATTAACTCCGGTTTCCTCAACGGCATGGAGGTCAAAGAGGCCATCCAGGCGATGAAGGAATATATCACGAACACCGGTATCGGTCGCGTGAAAGTCAACTATCGTCTGCGTGACGCTATCTTCAGCCGTCAGCGTTACTGGGGCGAACCGTTCCCTGTCTATTACAAGGACGGAATGCCTTACACGGTGGACGAGAAAGACCTGCCGATTACGCTGCCGGAGGTTTCGGATTTCAAGCCTACTTCGGACGGTCGGCCGCCGCTCGGTAACGCCGAGAACTGGACCTATAAGGGCTATCCG
>Ga0247610_10007498_pt1 | contig 11197 bp, 9 predicted proteins | sample 174DNAGHGhighgp2_FD_193483 | JGI IMG/M metagenome (GOLD analysis project Ga0247610, IMG submission 193483) | Sheep rumen microbial communities from Palmerston North, Manawatu-Wanganui, New Zealand - 1742 DNA GHGhigh gp2 | ecosystem: Host-associated > Mammals > Digestive system > Stomach > Rumen ...
CAAACTCCTGATTGATGTTGTGGTGGGCGGTAATACGGTAATGATTACAAGGACGTTAAGTCTGCCCAAAGAGGGCATTTCCGCCAAAAATGTGAAGAAGTTCAAAGCGATGATGGGAGAGTGGGAGGCACCGGTGAAGGTGGTGTTCTCCATGTAGGCACCTGCCCAACCAACCATGTTCTGACCATAACGGGAACAGATTCAGCGTATAAAACAAGCGCAAGCCCGTCCCAGCGTTGCGACGTTCTTGCGCTTGTTCCAAAAGAAAACCAAAGGAACCCCGCTCTATTCGGAGAACTCCACTGGTTCTTCCTTCTGCGGAAACGCCTCCTGAGACGGCATTTCATCCGATACCGGCATCTCCTCCTCGGACACACCCTCATACTCCGCACGGAGCCGCTCATAGAACTTGAACTCCGTCATCTGCATATAGGGAACCAGCCACAGATAACCGATGAACAGGGTCAGCGCACCCAGCACCAGCCAGCCGAAGAAGCTGAGCATCAGCAGGAAGTACTCCATTTTGTGGCCGTCCATCATCTTGCGGCTCTCGCGAAGCACGTCCACGGGACGAAGCTCAGGCTTGTCATGCAGAATGAAAAAGACCATGGCGTAGGCGATGGCCAAAACAAAGCCGGGAATCATCAGCACGGCAGCGATAAACGTGAACAGGACGACGTGGCTCTCCATCAGCCCCAGTCCTGCGGCCACTCCAACGAAGAAGATGGACAGGAACATTGCACCGACAATGGCGAGGCCTTGCAAGAGCATAGTGACAAACACATCGCCGAAGCGTCTGTAGCCGCAGAACAGGTCGCCGATGTCGGCGGGCAGGTCCTGACGGGAGGAATTGAGGTAGGCGATACAGTAGCCGTACTGCAGCGGAATGAGGAGAACACTTACGACAAAACCCACAGTCATGAAAATGTAGGTCAGCGTGGTGAAGGTGCTTCCTTGGAAAATGGTGCCGAACTGGGCAAAGGACTGGGCCACCACGTACAGCAGCACATAGATGAAGGTGAGGCCGACGAAGGAACCCCACTTGCCATTCAGGGAGGCCAAAGCCTCGTTTTTAAGATCGTTGATTTTTCCCATATTGATTGGATTTGAGGGTGAGAAAACCTTATTGCAACATTTTGCAAAAGTATATTTTTTTTCAAAACCGCCTTCAAGAAAAAATGTATTTTTGCAATTTAAAATTAAAGCATATTATGCAAACAAGAATCGCAATCATAGGATACGGCAACATCGGAAAAGCCGTTGAGCAGGCGGTTTCAGCTGCCGAAGACATGCAGTTGGCCGGCATCTACCATCACAACGACAACTTTGACCTGATAGACGCGGACGTGGCGGCATTGTGTACGCCCACCCGTGAAGTGCCCGCATTTGCGGAGCAACTGCTTCGCCGCGGCATCTGCACGGTTGACAGCTTTGACATCCACGGGCAGATATACGGACTGCGCAAACAACTCGCCCCCATCGCAAAAGAGCATGGTGCGGTGAGCGTCATCGCCGCAGGCTGGGACCCGGGCTCCGACTCGGTGGTTCGCGCCCTCCTCACGGCCATCGCACCCAAGGGCATCACCTACACCAATTTCGGCCCCGGCCGAAGCATGGGACACACTGTGGCGGCCAAAGCTATCCCTGGCGTGAAAGACGCGCTGTCGATGACCATCCCGCTCGGCACGGGCATACACCGCCGCATGGTGTATGTCGAGTTGGAGGACGGCGCCGATTTCGCCACGGTGGAAAAGCTGTTGCTGCAGGACGACTACTTCGCGCACGACGAGACTCACGTGATTCAGGTGCCTTCGGTGGATGCGCTGAACAACGTGGCCCACGGCGTTCATCTTGTGCGCCACGGCGTGAGCGGCGACACCCACAACCAACGCTTTGAGTTCAACATGACCATCAACAACCCCGCACTCACCGGCCAGGTGCTGGTCGCCGTTGCCCGCGCGGCGGTGCGCATTAAGGCAACGCAACAGTTCGGGGCATACACGATGATCGAAATCCCGCCAATCTGCATGCTGCCCGGCGATGAGGAACAGCTGATCCGTACATTGGTGTAAGGCGCACACACTTCCTCAAGTGGCAACGACGGCACCCTTGGTTTCGCGAAACTCGCACGACGCGCACACACACGGCATGCCCTTTCACACACCGTCCGTTGTTGTCAACACCTGTTAAAAAAAAAATCGACCTGGCGCAGTACGTTTTTTCAAAAAAATAAGTATTATTGCATCCCGTTAAAGATGAAAATCTCTAACGGGTATTTTTTTAATAATCAGATTTATAACTTCAAACTATGGGTGGATTTTTCGGAGTCGTTTCAACAAAACCATGTATTGCGGATTTATTCTACGGAGTGGATTACCACTCTCACCTTGGCACAAGACGCGGCGGCTTAGTGACCTATCAACAGGACACTGGTCTTTTCCGCCGTTCCATTCACAACATCGAGAACACATATTTCCGCACCAAATTCGGAGATGAGCTGGAAAAATTCAAGGGCAATTCCGGCATTGGGGTCATCAGCGACACCGATGCCCAGCCTATCGTCGTAAACTCGCACTTGGGGCGTTTCGCCATCACAACGGTCGGCAAAGTAAATAACATCAGCGAGTTGGAAAAAGAGTGTCTGGATTGCAACCAACAATTCACCGAATTGAGCTCCGGGTCCACCAACCCCACCGAGCTCATCGCCTTGATGATTACCCGCAAGCACGACTTCGTGGAAGGCATACAATCCGTATATAAAAAGGTGAAGGGTTCGTGCTCCATTCTGATCCTCACCGAAGACGGCATCATTGCAGCCCGCGACCATTACGGACGAACCCCCATCGTCATCGGCAAAAAAGAGAGCGGCTTTGCTCTGGCATCCGAGAACCACAGCTTTGCCAACCTCGATTACCAGACCGAATACTTCGTAGGCCCAGGAGAGATCGTGAAAGTCACCGCCAACAGCATTCAACAGATGCTCCCCCCGAACGACAAAATGCAGATATGCTCTTTCCTTTGGATATACTACGGGTACCCATCCGTGAATTATGAGGACATCAACGTGGAAAGCACCCGCTACCGCTATGGAATCGCCATGGGCGAAAGCGACGACGTGGAAGCAGACTTCGTGTCCGCCATCCCCGACTCCGGCATCGGCATGGCCCTCGGATACGCCAAGGGAAAAGGCATCCCCTACGAACGCGCCATCGTCAAATACACCCCCACCTGGTCGCGCAGTTTCATGCCCGCCAACCAGGAAATGCGCGAACATGTGGCTAAAATGAAACTGCTTCCCAACCGCGACCTCCTACAGGGCAAGCGTATCGTCTTCTGTGACGACTCCATTGTACGCGGCACCCAGCTGCGCGACAACGTGAAGATGATGTACGACTATGGTGCCAAAGAGGTTCACATCCGCATCAGCTGCCCTCCCCTGCTCTACGGCTGCGAGTTCCTTAATTTCTCTGCCTCCAAAAACGTGATGGAGCTCATCACCCGCCGTGTCGTCCGGGAACTGGAAGGAGACGACAACAAAAACCTGCAACGATATCTGGACAGCACTACCAAGGAATATGCCGACATGGTGGAGATTATCCGCAAGCATATCGGTGTTGACACCTTGAAATTCAACACCTTGGATATGATAACCACCGCCATAGGCCTGCCAAAAGAACGCCTCTGCACCCATTGCTTCGACGGCTCCTCGTTCGGATTCTAACTCCAAAACATGGCCACGCAAAACTTCTTGCTTCTCGGGCATAAGAAACGGATGATCGAGCAGTTGCGACAAAAGGGCATCTCCGACGAGAACGTGCTCGCCGCTTTTGACAAGATTGAAAGGCATCTCTTTCTGGAATCGATTCTCTGGCCGCAAGCCTATGAGGATGTCGCCCTGAAACTGACCACTGACCAGACCATCTCCAAGCCATCCACCGTCGCTTTTCAATCCCAGCTCCTCGAAATCAGGAAAGGGCACAAAGTGTTGGAAATCGGCACAGGTTCAGGCTTCCAGGCAGCAATTCTATATGCCATGGGAGCGAAAGTCTATACCATTGAACGACAGTACCAACTGTTCATCCCGACCAAAAAACTGCTGGACAAAATCGCGCCTTCCATCATCACCTACTACGGCGACGGATTCAAAGGATACCCGAAATTCGCACCCTACGACCGCATCATCGTCACCTGCGGCGCACCTAACGTGCCACAGGCCCTTTTGGACCAGCTGGCCATAGGCGGCATCATGGTAATCCCCGTCGGCGTGGAGTCCCAAATCATGAAGAAGATTGTGAAAATCAGCGACACCGAATACGAAGAGGAAGATTTCGGCGACTGCGTTTTCGTCCCTATGCTGAAAGAACGGGTGTCGAAACGGTCAGACTATTAGCGTTCCTCCACCGCACCGTTCTCCGAGAAACGGATGGCCCCCAGTCTCGTATACGTGCCATCCGCGTTGCGTTTCGCAATGCCATAGACGAAAAAATCCGTGTCGGACAACAGGGAACAGACATACTCCTTGTCCAATTTCGCCACTTGCCCCCTATACAACTGAACAGCTTCGGCATCATTTTCCGAAAGTGTTTTATTTTCAAATGTAACTATCTTGTTATACGTTACATTGTTTTCAAAATAAGTTTGCAGCGCGTTCCACTCGGAACCTTGCACCGAACCATACTGATATTCGAGACAGCCAATCGTATAGGTGGTCGAAATCGTCTTGTCCTTGCATCCTGTCAAAACCATTGAGAGGCATACAACTATAGCAAAAAGTACTTTTTTCATATTCACACAACAAATTGTTTCAAACGGCAAAAATAACACATTCCAACATAAGAAAAAGCAAACGCCCAATATGTAATCAACAACTTTTTGTTACTTTTGCCGCCCAAAAAAACGAGTATGAAGATTACAGGATTCATTTTTGCGGCAGGACTGGGCACACGTCTTCACCCACTGACGGACAACAAGCCGAAAGCTTTGGTGCGCTATAAGGGTAAAACGCTGCTTGACAATGCCATAGAAAAGCTATGGGAAAGTGGAATCCGAGACATCGTGGTCAACGTACACCATTTCCCTGACCTCATGCTGAATGCGCTGAGGTGTCACGAACACGCCAAGAACATCCGGATCTCGGATGAACGCGCTTACCTTCGTGAGACGGCCGGAGGATTGAAATTCGCAGCGCCTTACTGGCAAAACAGCGATCTTCTCTTATTATATAATGTTGACATTCTGTCAGATATAGACTTAGACAAACTTCTCGCCCGCCATCTTGAACAGAAAGCGGAAGCCACGCTGGCTGTCCGCAACCGCAACACCCAACGATACTTTCTCTTCGAACGCGAAACCGGCCAGCTTTGCGGTTGGGAAAATGTCAAAAGCGGGGATAAGATCATTGTAAGAGAATCTGAACATATTGATTATCTTGCTTTTAGCGGGATACACGTACTCAATGCCGCTTTCGCCAGCCTCATTCCCTCGGTGGAAAAGTCCTCCATCACAAACTTCTACCTCAAACAAGCCTCAGAACACCGAATCACCGCTTACCGGCACGACGGCGACCTTTGGATGGACATAGGCAAATACGATGAGTTTTGTAACTTATTGTCCTAATCCCAGTTATATCCAGCGCGAAAGTACACTACACTTTTTTTCAAAAAAATCAAGAGGTAAAAAATATTTTTTTGAACTTTTTTTTTGTTAATTTTGCAAGATAGAATTTTGACTTGAAAAAATTCCATAAACTATTATAATAAAGCATTATAGAAACAAAGAAACGAATCTGAAACTGCAAATGGAAAAGGATATACCGTCTTACATACCGGTTTGGAAGCAATGTTTGGAAATCATCAAAGACACCGTCTCGCCGGAAGTCTACGCCACGATTTTCGAGCCCATCAACGCTGTGTCCTTGGAGAACAAGCAACTGACACTGGAACTTCCAAGCCTGTGGTACAAGGAGATTTTGGAAGAGCAATATGTGGACTTGCTGCGGACGGCCATACGAAAGCTCCTTGGCAACGACGCGAAACTGCGATACAAGGTCCTGATGGAAAGAGGGCAGTCGCCCTCCCAAAACGCCACCATCACCATCTCCTCCACTTCACGGAAAGCCGTCAAAAACCCTCTGATGATGCCCCCGCTGGATGTCAATTCCATGAACCGAAAGGACATACCCGACCCTTTCATAGTACCTGGCATCAAAAAGCAGCGCATCCCCTCCAACCTCTCGGAGACCCTTACCTTTGACAACTACGTGGTCGGCGACTGCAACCGCCTCGCCGTAGCCGCAGGCATGTCAATAGCCAAAGCCCCTGGACAGACCCCGTTCAACCCCCTGTTCATCTACTCAGAAGTCGGGCTGGGCAAAACCCACTTAGTCAACGCCATCGGCATCCAGACCAAAATCAATTTCCCCGACAAAATCGTCATCTATGTCAGCGCAGACACTTTCTACCAGCAATACATGGAGGCCGTCAAAAGCGACAACCTCAACGACTTCTATTGGTTCTACCAAGCGGTTGACATGCTAATCATTGACGACATCCAGTTCATATCCGGCAACAAAACCAAGACGCAAGAGGCTTTCTTTCAGATATTCAACCATTTGCACCAGCTAAAGAAGCAGATTATCATGACTTCTGACAAGTCGCCGGTTGACATCACCGGATTCGAGCCGCGACTGCTGAACCGTTTCAAGTGGGGGCTTGCCACCGACCTCCAAATCCCAGACCTGGAGACCCGTACGGCCATCATCACGAAGAAGTTGGAGAACAACGGCATCGAATTCTCCAAGGAGGTGATTGACTATCTGGCCCTGCGCATCACTGCCAACACACGCGAACTGGAAGGTGCCATGATCGCCATTTTGGCACAGGCCTCGCTCAACCACCGTGACATCACCCTCGACCTCGCCCGCGAAATGGTGGACAAATACGTGAAATCCACCGCAAAGGAAATCTCCATCGAATACATCCAAAAAATCGTCTGCGACTATTTCGGCATCTCGGTTGAGGCCATCAACGCCAAGACCCGCAAACGCGAAATCGTCCAAGTGCGGCAAATCAGCATGTATTTCGCAAAAAAATACACTCACCTCCCCCTCTCCGTCATCGGCGCCTACTGCGGAAACAAGGACCATGCCACCGTACTCCATGCATGCCGCACCATCCGAAACCTCAGTGAAACGGACAAGAAGATGAAACAGTACATCTCTGACATCGACAAAAAAATGAAAATTGGAAATATCTGACGAACGTTAAAAAATAATCTTTATATTTGCAGCGCATATTTTTGATTGTTTTATCATGAAAAAACATTGGGTAAAAAAAGAGCTTCCAGATGAAGCAGTTGTTTCTCAACTGTGTGAGCATCTGCATCTTGAGCATTCCTTGGCAACGCTCTTGGCTCAGCGTGGCATCACCACTGTGGAACAGGCCAGAGAGTTCTTTGAACCCGACATCGAGAAGCTCCATGACCCATTCCTCATGAAAGACATGAGCATCGCTGTGGAACGGCTCTCCAAAGCCATTGTACACGATGAAAAAATCATGGTTTATGGCGATTATGACGTGGACGGCACCTCTGCAGTCGCTCTGGTTTACTCGTTCCTCTGCGAAATCCGCGGCGGGGACGCTCACGAATACATCAAATACTACATCCCCGACCGTTATACCGAAGGCTACGGCATCACCGAAAAAGGCATCCAGTTTTGCCGTGACAACGGCATCAACCTGCTGATTTCCCTGGATTGCGGCATCAAGGCCAACGACATGGTCGACCTGGCCAACCAATACGGCATTGACGTCATCATTACCGACCACCATCTTGAAGGCGACACGCTTCCCAACGCCCTCGCCATCCTCGACCCCAAACGCAAAGACTGCCCCTACCCCTACAAGGAACTTTCCGGGTGCGGAGTAGGCTTCAAACTCGTCCAAGGCTACTGTTTCCGCAACGGCCTGCCTGACGAGCTGTGGCTCAAGCGCATGGACCTCGTGGCGGTCAGCATCGCCTGCGACATCGTGGCCATCACCGGCGAAAACCGCATCCTCGCCCACTTTGGCCTTGAAATGATCAACAAAATCCCGCGCATGGGCATCCGCTCCATCCTCGACCAAGCCGGCATCAAGATGAGAACCTATCCACCTTTCAGCGAAGACACGTTCTTCACTCGAGTGATCTCCATCTCCGACTTGGTGTTCTACGTGGGACCGCGCATCAATGCCGCCGGCAGAATCAAAAGCGCAAAAGAGTCCGTCCGCCTGTTTATCGTGGAAGACGAGGACAAGTCAATGGAAATCAGCACCCGCATTAACAAACAGAACAACGAACGCAAACAAAAGGACAAAAACGCCACCGAAGAGGCCATGGACATGATCCGCAACTCCCACGAGTTCGAAAACCGAAAAAGCATCGTGGTCTATAACCCGCAATGGGAAAAGGGCATTATCGGAATCGTCGCCTCACGACTGGTGGAAGAATTCTACAAACCCACCATCGTCCTGATGAGTTCGGATGACGGCCTAATCACCGGATCAGCCCGATCCGTCAAAGAATTCAACATCTACGACGGCATCGACTCCTGCGCCGACCTGCTGGAACACTTCGGCGGACACAAATACGCAGCCGGTTTGACCATGAAACAGGAGAACCTCGAAGAATTTTCGCAACGCTTTGAAGAATATGTTAAGGAGAACCTGGATGAATCGTCCTACGAACCCGAAATCACCGTGGACATGATGCTCAACCTTTCCGAAATCACGCCGCATTTTCTGAAGAACCTGAAAAAGTTCGCCCCGTTCGGCCCCGGCAACATGGAACCTGTCTTTGAGACAGATGGAGTTGTTGATGAAGGGAATGCCCGAATTGTGGGCGACAAACACCTTAAGTGCAAAATTCTCAGCCCTTACGAAAGAAGCAACTCTTTCGACGGCATCGCATTCAACCAAAAAGCACAACTCTCTGTCATCAGTGATTCCAAACCTTTCAACGTCCTTTATCACGTGGAAGAAAACCGTTGGAACAACACCGTCACCACTCAACTGAACATCAAGGACATAGAACCAGCACATCAGGAAAGCAGCCAACCCGCCACGGACTCCCGCCATCTTGGAGACTACGACTACCACACCAACAACGACAAATAGCCCCGTTCCGTAATTTTTGCGAAAGCATCTCCCTTGGACATGAAAATTGCCGTCAACACACGTCTGCTTCTCAAAAACAAGCTGGAAGGCATTGGACAATTCTCGGCAGAAAGCCTCAGACGCATCACAAAATCACACCCTGAGCACCAATTCTACTTCCTTTTTGACCGCCCCTTTGATGAATCCTTTCTGTTTAGCGACAACATCACCCCTGTCGTGGCCTACCCGCAAGCACGTCACCCATATCTGTGGTATCTCTTTTTCGAATACGGCATCCCTTTGAAACTGCGCAAAATCCATCCCGACATCTTCCTCTCCACTGACGGATGGATTCCCACAAAACTCGACATCCCAACGGTCAACGTCATCCACGATCTCAATTTTGTGCACCATCCCGAATTTGTCAAACCCGTGGTTCGTCGCTATTACGACCGTTATTTTCCGAAATTCGCGCACAAAGCCACCCGCTTGGCCACCGTTTCCGAATTCAGCCGACAAGACATCCACCAGAGCTACCAAATTCCGTTAGAGAGGATCGACGTAGTCTACAATGGTGTAAACCCCGTTTATAAGCCTTTCACACAAGAGCAGCAAAAAATCGTGAAAGAACAATATACCAATGGGTGCGACTACTTTTTGTTCGTAGGGCTCATTCACAAGCGCAAAAATCTGGACAACATTTTCCGCGCTTTCGACATATTTCGGGACAAAGTGGGCAAACCCATGAAATTAGTGGTTGTAGGGGACAAGAAATGGTGGGCAGGAGAAATCGAGGACAGTTACTTGCAAATGCGTCATCGTGATGACGTGCTGATGCTCGGCAGACAGCAGCTGGACGTGGTGAGTACCCTGACGGCCTCCGCCACAGCCCTGGTGTACACGTCACTCTTCGAAGGGTTCGGCCAACCCATTGTGGACGCCTTCGCCGCCCACACGCCTGTCATCACATCCAATATCTCCTCCATGCCTGAAATCGCAGGCGATGCCGCCCTTCTCGTGGATCCTTACAACGTTGAGCAGATTGCCAAGGCCATGGGCAAAATCTCTCTTCAAACGGAACTCCGCGACGAACTGATCCGGAGAGGGAAAGTCCAGAGAGAAAAGTTCACCTGGCAACGCACCGCCGACCTGCTCTGGGCTACCATCGAAAAAGTCTTGCCGTAATGTCCCTTCGAAAACGCCTTTCCCTCAAAAATTCCCTCCGCAAACTGCTGAACTGGCAACCTGCGGACGAATACCGCCTGCGGTTAGCGGAACGCAAACTCTTTTTTGCAGAGGCAAGACGGAAATTCGTTACCGAGAAGCCACAACACGGCAGTTTCAGGGACTACAAACGCGCATTCCGCCGACACCGGGTCACCTATGCGGAATACATGTACAGCTACGAGTTCTGGCGACTGGACGAAGCCAAACGAAACCACTTTTTGTCTACTTCCGAAGCTCAATGCATATACCGGAAAGCCGGAGACGCAAAGGTCCGCCTTGTTTTCAAGAACAAAGCTCTGTTTCTCAATACATTCAGTGACTTTGTGACCCGTGACTGGATCTCCTCCGAAGAACTCCCATTCGAAACATTCCTGCAATTCATCAAGCGGCATGAAGGCATAATACTCAAACCCAATGAAGGCACACGCGGCAAAGGCATCGAAAAGATTCATTACCAAGGGGATGAGGAGGCGGAGGCGATCTACAGGCGCGTCATGCAAAACCGCTGTATTCTCGAGGAATGCATCACGGCGTGCGAGGAGATTTCAGCTTTCCACCCGCAGTCGTTGAACACAATCCGGGTGGTGACGGTATCTGGAAAAGGAAAGTGCGAGCTATTCGGTGCCTTAATACGGATGGGGGCAGGCGGCAGTTTTGTCGACAACACTCATGCTGGCGGCATCTATGCCCCAATAGACATTGCGACGGGGACAGTCATGACAGACGGCATGGATGCGCACAACCGCCACTTCCCCAAACATCCGGACACCGGGAAACCCATTAAGGGCTTCATAGTGCCGCATTGGCTGGACATAGTGGAAACCTGCCGGCGTGCCTCC
>Ga0247610_10007499_pt1 | contig 11197 bp, 17 predicted proteins | sample 174DNAGHGhighgp2_FD_193483 | JGI IMG/M metagenome (GOLD analysis project Ga0247610, IMG submission 193483) | Sheep rumen microbial communities from Palmerston North, Manawatu-Wanganui, New Zealand - 1742 DNA GHGhigh gp2 | ecosystem: Host-associated > Mammals > Digestive system > Stomach > Rumen...
ATTGTGTTCCCCGCTGCCGCAAAGGGGGCATACATAAAGCCCCCCCTTGCTGGAGGTTGTGACCGTTTCCACATACTCCCGCAAATGGTCTTTGATTGCTTCTAAATCCTGGGGCATTGCTTCGGCCTTCCTTCGTGGTTTTCTCTTTACGGGTCTATTTTATCTGCCAGTTGCCGCCGCATCAAGCGGGCGGCGGCTGGCTGTTATAGTACTTACAATGTACTTACAGTACTTATAGAAAAATTGACAGCCCGCAAAGCCTTATATTTCAAGGGTTTCAGAAAATGCCGGGGGACAACTTTCCTACAGTTCGGGGACAACTTTCCTACAGTTCGGGGGACAACTTTCCTACAGTTTTTGGACAACTTTCCTACAGTTTTTTTTCTTGTATTCCTCTTTTTGCTGCTCTGTAAGAAAAAGAATTACCCCATCCGGCTCTTTTGCATATCCGACGATATGCTCACAGTCCGCGTAATAATCAAGCAAAGTAAAGATTTTTTTCGGCGCTCTTTGTCGCTGCTTTTTCTCCGCTATTCTGGCTTCTTCGTAAATCGTTGAAAACAGGATTTTTCTGCTTAACGTCCCTGTTTTTGCGTGAGCTATGCGTATAAGTAAATAATCTTCGATGCTGATATTCTCGTTTGTTTTGTTAAGGGGGGTGTTTAACAGTTTCCTTTTAATGGGTGTTATTTGTCTGCGTTCACGCGCAAATGTTACAAGCGGCGGCTCTCTAAATGGATGTATTACCGGGGTTAATTGCCCGTTTACCATTGCCGTCAACCTTTCAAATGGGAGCAAAGTAGAATCATAAATAAACAGGTCGTATTTATAGGCTTTTGCTTCTTCTTCATTATTCAAATAAATAAGAGCGGAACGCATTTTAGAAAGGCTGTCATTTATTTTTTTCACGTCAGAAGCGCCCGGATTTGTACGGCGTTCAAAGCCGATTGCGTCTTTATGCCCCATAGCATCATATATCTGTTTCATTGTAATAACTTGGTTTCCTGCATTAAAAAGCGCTGCAACGGCTATATATACTCTCTTATCGAATGCGTCAAGCTGCTTGGTGATTTTTACATCATCATCTACAGCGTCAAAGTCAATCGAATAGAGAATATTGATTTCCTTCTTGCTCCCCGCTTTCTCTGCTTTTATTTTGACATGGCCTTTATCGTCTGTTTCAAGCATATTTAATTCTGATATGGGCATATTCCAGACGGTTGCATTAAATTTATCAAGCGGGAAAAGTAGCTCGTTTATACGTTTCCCGCCTACGCTTAATATTGGGCGCGTATTTATCAATGCGCTATTGATAACATTTCCAATGATTGCACTTGTAGTTATGAAAGCATCCCATAAGGCAAAGGGCAAATAGCTGCTATCGGCTGGCAATGATATTCCCTTACAGGATATAAGCGCCTCTCTGATCTCGGCTATAACTTTCCCCTGTGCCGTCCGTTTCAAGGTTGCTATGCTCTTGTATTTATCAATAATAGCGGCCCCCTGGGGGATTGCTGCCTGGGTTGTCGGGGCCTTGCTGGTGTACAGAAAAAGCCGTTCCCGGCTGTCTGCCGGGGCGGTGTTGTCAATGAGCATGGTCACGGTAAAAGAGGGGGTAGCGGTTTTCCTTTTCAGAAAATCGGCCTCTTTCGCTGTGTCAATCCCTGCGGCCTGTAATGCGGCTGTAACGGCTTCTTTGTCCATGAGGCGCTTTGCGAAGTCCTGCGGGGTTTCCCCTTGCTCTGCGTGTAAGGCTCCGTCAATGCGGCTGGAAAGGTCTAAAAGGTGGCTTTCTTCCGCTGCCGTCATTAGAAAAATGCTTTTGTTCATCGTGTCCACCTACCTTTATAGGAATAATCACGGGAAGGGCCATTCGTCCGGGTCTATATCAAAGTCAAAATCTTCTGGGTCTAATTCGGAAAGGTCAACGGGTGGCCCTTCAAGCTGCCGCAAAAGGTCGCGCTTTTCCCTCACTTGCTCCGGCGTTTTCATCCCTTCGGGCGGTATCAATTTCCAGCCCCTATCCCTTAAAAAGTTAGCGTAGGATCGTTGCCGCCATAGGTCTACAAGCTCCGGGTTTCGCTCCCTGTAGCTCTTTTGCTGGGCGTTTGTTCTCCGGCGTTTCTCTGCCGCTGGTAGCCTTTTTTTCGGCATCCTCATTCCCTCCAATTCCTTGTAAATGCTGGGTTTGCTTCCCATTCGTCTACCATTATAAAGAGCAATTAAAATTAAGTCAAGGCACTGTGGAGAATGTAATAAATGGGCGGATTTTTGGACAAATTGCACAAATGCGGGTTTGATGTTTTAGATGTAATGCACGACGCGGGCAGTATTAACCTATAAATTTAATAGGTTTTTACCCCTCCAGCGCTCTTTTTATCCGGGGGGCTATGTTGCGGGCGCGGCGCAAAAGTCCTATAAAAAAGATGCTGGGGGGCAGAATTTCCCATAGTTTTCTTTTTGTGCTGATACCTCTATTTCGATTATGAAATAATCATAATCATATTATGATTGACATGATCTGGAAGTATATTCTTCTCTCTCTTATTCCTGCCGGATTTCAAAAATAGATGTTGCAGTTGAAGGGGGTAGCTACTGGCAGGGTTGAAATAAAATTTGCTTGCCGTACTGGAAAGAGGGGGTATAGGTTGCCTTGTGTTTGCCTGGGTGATCCGGCCCGCCTTGTGCATCGGTTGGCCTGGCTGCTGGGGCTGGTGTCCTGGTCGCTGGTTTCTGGTTGGCTTTTGCCGGAGGCTGTAACGATAGCGGCGGCGCTGGGTGCTGTGATCCATCTTTACAGGGTATTAAAAAGCGCCTTGGCTCTGCTGGCCTTGGCGCTGTGTGTATGTTGTTGTGTGTATGCTGTGCTGTGTATGTGTATGTGTGTAGGTCGCTTGTGTAGTCCTGCGATATACTTTTATCTGGTGGCGTTCTTTTTCCGGCGCTGGCGCTCTCTTCGCTGCCCCTCCTGGATGCCTACCCCATAAGCTACAAGGATTGTCCAATCAAGCAGGGAATAGGCGGGGCCTTCATCGGAAAGCACGTATTTTTTAATAGCCCTGTGATATATTCCATCGGTCGGCCCTGTCACCTGGTTAAGGTCAATATAGTGTATGCGGGTTGTGGCTTCTGCTTCGGTGTGTGGTGCGGTGCTGCGGCGGGCTTTGGTGTCGTGCTGTGTTTGGTCTGTGCCGGGTGCTGTGGTGGTGTCAGCGCTGGCGCTGTTGCGGTTAGCAAGCTCGGTTATAAGTTCCATGAAGTCCTTGTAGGCTTCCGGCGTTAAGCTGTCCAGCGCCTTTATCGCTTCCTCGTCTGTCATGGTCGTGTAGTGGTCGGCGTATACTATGGGCGCTTCGTCTAAGATTATCCGCTTGGCTTGCTCGTTGCTCATTCGCTCCACGCTCCGCACTTTGTAGCCGTGCGGCTGCGCTAATCGCTCCATGGTTTCCCGTGCGTCCTGGGCTGTGTTGGCTATTACGTTTGCGAAGTCGAAGTAACCGGGGCTGATCTCTGTCATGACTTCATAATACATGGGCTTCCCTCCTATTCCCTTTATAGGGTTTTTGTGGTATAATGAACGTGACCCAGTAAAGAGGGCTGCGGCTTCTGCCTTGGCTTCCCTTGTCTGGCGCTTGTTCATTGCAAATTAGCTCCGGGGCAAGCCCCCCTTGCAGGGCCTTTAGAATGAAGATTGCGCGGCCTTGCTTGGGGGGCGTGTTCTATGTTATAATGCTCTTGGCTCTTTGCGTGGGCCTTTGCCCTGGCTGCTCTCCGGCTCCAATGGTTAGCGGCTGGGGCTTTAGTTTACGCAAAAGCGGCTTGTGCGGGTGGCGATAGTGAAGCGGGCGGCTACATCGGGAAGGGCTTTTTTTAATGCGGCGGTGTCAAGGCGGCTGCTTTCAATCACTTTCCAGCTTGCCCGCCATCCGTTCCCGTTCAGCACTTCGGCCCCCTGCTCTATCATTTCGGCCTTGATGCTGTCTTTGATCGCTTCGGCTTCGGCCTGGAGGGCTTCAATCTGGCTTTGGATTTCCCGCAAGGTTTTTACCTGGGTGTCAAGTTCGCGGTTGCTCATGTTGTGTGATCCTCCTTATATGTTTTTAATGTTCGCGGGGGAGGCTGGGCAGGTTTGCCAATTCCTTAAGGCGCTCAAGCTGCCATAGCTGCCTTTCCTTAAGCGACAAGGCTTTTTCTCGGTGGCCTCTCGGCTTCCCTAACCTTTGCCCTGTTCTCTCCCTTCCACGCCTCTATTATATAAAACTTATGTAGTTTTATCAATATCGGAAATATAGACAAACTTATGTAGATTTATTTGTATAAAACTACAGTAGTTTTTTTATTGCTTTCTGTGCTATAATCATGGTAAAGGTGGGGGAGGGCTTGCCCTCTATCGGCCTACCTAATCCTGTAGAAAGAAGGGGCAAGCTATGAGAAAACAGGTTTCAGAGTTCAAGGCGAATACATCCGAATACAAAAAAGAGTTCACACAAGCCAATTATTCCCGCATATCTGTTACAATCCCAAAGGGGCAAGAAAGCAATGTCAAGGCCCATGCAGAAAAGCGGGGCCTCTCGGTCAATGGTTTAGTCAATCTGCTGCTGCGCTCTGATATGGGGCTGTCCGTTGCAGAATGGAAGGGCAAAGAAGAATCACCGTCAAGCGGTGTATAATTGCGCATAGCGTCCCGGCTTGTCTATTTTCCTTTGTTATGCTGTGTTTCTGCGCTCAAATTTCGCTTGTAGCGCTCCGGGTGTAGGGGAATATACCCCCGCAAGAAAAACGCGAATTTGGCCCTTGAAATGCGCTGTAAATAGGGCTTGTAGAAAAATCAATAGTGGCAAGCAGGGCAAAGGTAGCACTTTTGCATATTGGCAAGCAATGCAAATCTGCTAACTTTGCGCTTGTTGGTGCATCCTGCCCCAATCCCCGCTTACCGCTTGCGCGTGGTTGTGATCCCCTTGTACCCCTTACCGCTTCGCGGCTGTAATAAAAAAAGGCGCTCCATGCGGGGCGCTCTTTTAATGGTTTTCAACTTCCGCTAATGATAATTTGCAGAAGTTAAGATTTTTTATTTCGTTCCTTGTGACAAGAATTTTTCTAAAGCCTCCTGGCTGATCCTCCAGCCGTTGCCGATTTTCACGGCCTCCAGCTTGCCGGATTTCAAATAGGTGTAAATGCTCCGGCGTGTTACCTTCAAGAGCTGGGCGGCTTCCTCCGGGGTGTACAGTTTAATTTCTGTCATAGGCTCATGCCTCCTTTACTGCATCGGTCAAAACATTGTTTATATACTCGTTCACGCTCTGCCCTGCTGCCTCTGCCTTTGCTTTCACCTGGTTGTAAAGCGTGGGGCCTATAAGAAGCTGGAGGCGGCGGGTCTTGCGCTCTGGTATTAAGATATAGCCCTCTGGCGCTCCTGCGGGGGCCTCTGTGGCCTCTTTTCTTGCCGGGGGTGTGTTGCTCTGCGTCTGATCGGCGGGCGGCTCCTGGGCGCTAATAAAGGCCAAAGCGGGGTTTTCCTGGTTGGCAAAGGTCTTTTTCATTTCTTCCACTCCTTTTCTATTTCTTCCGCAAGTGCTTTATAGTCCGCTGCTGCGTTGGATCGCGGGGCAAAGTCAAAGATACTTTCCCGCATTGCCTGGGCTTCTTTGACGGCTGTACATTCTCGAATCTTTGTCTTGTATAGTTTTGTGTGAAGCTGGGCGGCTGTCTGCTCCATCATTGCCGATACTTCCCGGCTTATAATCGCCCTGGCGCTGTACCTGGTCAATACAATGCCGTACACCTTTAAGCCGGGGTTGCAATACTTTTTCACGGCCTCGATTGTGCTGTTAAGTTGGCCTATACCCTGTAAACTAAAGAAGTCCGCTTGCGCTGGGATTATTACCCCATCCGCTGCCGCTAATGCGTTCACCGTCAGAATACCCAAAGCGGGCGGCGTGTCGATAATTACAAGGTCATATTTTCCCCGTAAAGCCTCCAGCGCTTCCCTTAAGCGGTATTCCTTCCCGGTTGTGGTCAAGACTATATCTGCGCTTGCAAGGGCTGGGGAGGCGCTTATAATGTCCCCTGCGGCTGTGTGCTGTATAGCCTCCGGCGCTGTAGCCTCTCCCATCAAAACATCAAAGGTGCTTTTCCCTGTGGTGCTGGCCTTTATCGAATAGCTAAGATTTCCCTGTGCGTCCAAATCGACAAATAGCACTCTTTCCCCCTGGGCTGTGTATGCGCTGCCGATGCTGGAGGCTGTGGAGGATTTTCCCACGCCTCCCTTTTGATTCGTGATCGCCAATACTTGCATTTCCCGGCCCTCCTTTTATGTGTATATGTGTATGTGTTTATGTGTATGTGTGGCCCGTTAAAAAATCGCCTTTGTGACGGCTTCGCTGCATCCGTTCTTTGCCTTGTCCAATGCGTGATTGTAAATCATGGTCGTTTGCATATTCGCATGACGGGCAAACTGCTGCACTTCCTCCAGCGGCTTTCCAGCCAATAGCGCAAGGGTGACGGCTGTATGCCTCATGCTGTGCGCGGTCAGTCTGTCGCTATTATATCCGGCCTCTACCATGTGGGCCTTTGCTATGCCGCTTATGCTCCGGGTGGTCATGCGCTGCCCCTTGTTATTGTTGCTTGTGGAGGCGAAAAGCGGCGCGGCCTGGTCGGTGATCCCCCGGCCCTTTAGATAGTCCCTGATTGCCATTTCTACAGGCTCGGAAAGTTTGACATATTCGGTCTTTTCGTCCCGTCCTTTGCCCTGGACAAAAATAACTGTAGAATCGCCCACGGTTGCAATATCGCCCACGTTGGCCCTTGCTACCTCTATTGTGCGCAAGCCCCCTGTAATCATCAAAGCAAGCATAGCATAGTCCCGCTTTCCTTGCAGGGTTTCCCGGTCAATATCGGTCAGCACGTTTTTAGCCTGGCGGCTGGTGAGATAGTTCTTTTTGTGTTCCCTGTCCAGTTTGGCCCCTTTGACGTGGGCGGCTACATTCGGATAAATCCCTTCTTGCTCTGTCCATTGGAAAAAGAGGCGGGCGGCTGCTATATAGTTTTGTATTGTGGTCGGCTTGTGTCCCGTTGCTTTCAGATTTTCCCTGTAAGAAAGAATATCCTCCCGCTGCGGGTTCCTGATCCCGTTTTCTGCAAAGTATTTGAACATCTGGCGAAGGGCGCGGGTGTAGGTTTCTACCGTCTTGGGCTTTGCGTCAATGAAGGAAACAAAGCGCTTATATGCGTCCTCTGATAATGCGGCCTGGTCGCTGATCGCGGCTTGCTCCTTGATAATAATATCTGTCACGGTTTCGCCCTCCTTTATGTGTATACATCTATGTGTATGAGCATCTACACATACACATTATAAGACTTGTTTTTCATACTGTCAAGCATTATTTTCATATTATTTCATACACATATTATTATACACACATTAAAATACAAACAAAAAAGCGCCTACCCCGTAAAGAGTAAGCGCTTGCCTGGTTACATCATAGCGCGGAGGATTCGCGCAAGTTCCTTGCCGGGGATCGCTGTTGCCTTGGCCTCGAATTGATCGATGGCCACTAATGCGACACCTTTTGCAAAGTCCTTATTGCTTGCGGGGGCCTCCCAATACTGCACGATATAGCGGAGAAAAACTTTTTTTGCTTCGTCAAAGTCTGCAAGCATTTCCTCCTTGCTTATCGTCCTTGGCCTTGCGTTTTGCGCGTAGTATACCATTGCCATCACTCCCCGTAAATTTCATGATTTAGCATCATATCAACGGCGGTAATAAGCGCGGTATACTTACAGGCTTCCTTGTCGCTGATCCACCTTTGCCGCCACGCTTCCACCTTCTGCGCGGTTTCGCGGGCAAAGCGTTCTTTCTCATTGTCAGCTAACAGATACAAAGAAAGCGCTGCCTCGCTGTAAAATTTCTTTGCTTCGTCAAAATACTTGCTGCCATGATTGATAGGGTCAACCATTATCATCACTCCTTTTTCTGTGCGCTCATTGTGCGCTGATCGTGGTGTTTCCCATGCTGTAAGCGTTCTTTGTGCGGGCGTAATTCTTAAGGATTTTCAGCTTGTCAATGGTCGATTTCTTTATATCGCTGTCACCTTTTGCCGCCTCTAAGATAGCCTCCAGCTCCATATAGCTAAATGATACGCGGGGCGTTTTCTTCAATGCTTCCCGGTCATATACCATTCAGCGCGGCCCCCTCATTCCATCTTTACGATGCAAACACGGCCCGAATAGCCCGCTTTTGCTGCTGCAAAGTTTACCATGGTCATAACCTTATCCATCAGCGGCCCGTTTATTTTCGCCCTCTCGCAAGCGTCCTTAATGCGGGCTGATTCGTCAGCCGTTAAGGTAAAGCGGGGGTAGCCACAAGTCCCGGTAATGACAGCGTTGGCGGCTTCCTGGTATGTTCTCATAAGGTTTTCCATCGTGCTTCCCTCCATCACTTGTAGTTGAAATGAACCGGCCCCCGGCCGTGCTGGGCCTTGGCTCTGCCGTACTGTGCAAGGCGTTGCAGAATTGCGCTCATTTCTTTTTTATCGCTCTTTCGTGCGTATTCTGCAAGCGCTTCCAGTTCATCGGCGTAAAGGTCAAAGCGCTGATCCTCGGCGGGCTGAAAGCCTATAAAATGCGGGTGGTTTGAATATAACATTGTTTCCCCTCCCGTCATTCGGCGCTGATCGCTACATAAGCGCGGCCCGTTTCCATCGTGCGCTTTAAGGCGTATTTGGCAAGGATTTCAAATTTATAATATGTTTCATCCTCTGCCATGCCCGCCTTTTTGAGCAAATCAAGCACGGTCAATAGTTCCCCATGCGTCATAGGCTGCGGCGCTGGGCGTTCGGTTGTGCTGGTGATCGTCTTAAGCATCAAATCACGCTCCCTTGTGGGTGGTATATGCTTATCGGTAAAGCCCGCCCTGTACAGGCTCCACCGTTATAGCTGCGTTTGCTTGTCCTGGCGCTCCAATTCCTCCAGCGCTGCCATTATAAGGCCCTGTAAAAGGTGATCCTCTGGGCGCTGGGCTGTGATCGCTGCCGCGTCCTGTGTCGTTTTCGTCCAATAATCGGCGCTGTGCTGGGCTGGCGTGTGCTGCTGGAGGAAGTCAAAGGATAACCGAAAAGCGGCCTTGTATGCCCCTGTAAGCGCATCCGGCGCGGTCTGCTGGTTCCTTTTAATGGTTATCAATAGCCCGCCCCCTTATATCCTTTTTCGTTTACGGTCAAAGGGTGTCGGCTCGTCTGTAACGGTGTAGCCCTTTACCGTCTGCGTGTATGTCATTGTTTCACCGTTAAAGTGCAAGTCAACTTCCCGGCCCATTCCACCAAAGCGGCCTTTTACAATTCGCAAAGTCACTTCTTTCTTTTCCTCTGTGGTCAGCTCGTCCGGCTGCTTGCCTTTTACCCCGTCCCGCTTCAAGCATCTTGTGAAGGTCAAAGCAAGCTGGAGGTCTGCGCTGTATTCCAATGCGCTTGTATCGCGTCCGCTTTCCATGCTTACGGCCCCCGTGCTATTGCTTGCGCGGTTGTGGGCGATTATCACAAAGACAATGGTATTATGACGCATTGCGTATTCTTTCAGCGCCATTACAGCCCGCTTTATAAGGCTTGCTGCGTCCTCTCCTGGCTGTCCGCTTACTATCTGCAAATAGTCCAGCACGACACAAGGCGCGGGCATTTCGGCCTTTTCTGCCCTCTGGGCCTCTGATTCGATATAAGACAAGATGCTGTCAAGGTTTGCGGTCACTCCGTCCGGGTTATATGCCATCCGGGGCGCTATTGTCGCTTTATATTCGGCTGCGGCTTCCAGTATTGCCGCCCTTTGCTCTGCCGTCCATTGATAGCCCTGTAAAATGGTTGTGGTGCGTATCTTGCTACCCATTGCCGCCGCAATTCTGGAAAAACTGCGGGCAAGAATCTGCTCCCGGCTCATTTCCAAATTCAGATATACGCAAGCCGTCCCACGCTTTGCCATTCCCTCAAATATCCATTGTGCAAGCGCTGTCTTTCCGGCCCCTGGCGCGGCCCCCAATAAAACAAGCTGCTGCCTGATAAATCCCCCGCCTATTGCGTTATCAATATCCGTTATTCCGGTGGGGATCGGCTCATATTTGCGGGTCTGTATGTCCTGTAAGAAGGTGTCAACCATTGCCGCCCCTGTGCGCTCTTGCCGTTCCCGTTCTGCGTCCTGGGCGGTCATTTCGTGCTGTCTGCGGGTTTCCTCTGCGGTTTCTTCAACGGCTTGCCGCAAAGCATCCGGCCCGCTTCGCTGTAATACTTCGTTCGGGTCTTTGCGGTATTCGTCTTTAGCGGGGTCTTGTTCATCCCCCATGATTGCCGCTGTGCCGTTTACGCAATAAATCCCGATTGCCTCCAACTGCGGCCCTATTTCATCGGTTGCCCTGCGGCCCGCTTCGTCATTATCCAAACAAATCACCAAAGCGGCGTTTGTAGGCTTCTTTTTAAGCTGTGATAATAACCTATTGCCCCCGCTTGTGCCGCTGATCGCAATAGCTGCGCCTCCGGCCTGGGTGATGCTGATAGCACAAAGCGGGCTTTCTACCACAAAGCAAACATCAGCAGAATACAAGGCGGCGGCGTTAAATAATGGGATCGGTACGCCTTTAAGGTTGTCGTGCTTCTGCGCGGCTCCTGGCAATGTGCTACGCTTCCCGTAATAGCTCCCCTGCGGGTTGTAGGGGATTGTCACAAAATGCCGCTTTCCATCATAGCCCAATTTGAAGCGCTCCATGGTTTCCACGGTAAGCCCACGGGCAAGCAAATAGCGTTCCCCTTCGCTCCCTTTTAATGCCTGGTGGAAGCGCTCTATATCCTGTAAAAAAGATTCCGCTTCTTTGGCCTCTGCGGGGCGCTCTGGCGGGTTTTTCTGCGGGGTGGCCTTTTGCCCCTCCAGCACGTTTTCCCGGCTCCCGTATCGCTCTATCATTGCCCTGGTGGCCTCCTGTAAGGTTGTATGCTCAACGGCGGCGCAAAGGTCGAATATATCCCCGCCCTGATCGCAAGCAAAGCACTTCCAGCGCTTGCCGCTTTTCTCAATGCTGAAAGCCCCCGTTTTTTTATTGTGTTCCCCGCTGCCGCAAAGGGGGCATACATAAAGCCCCCCCTTGCTGGAGGTTGTGACCGTTTCCACATACTCCCGCAAATGGTCTTTGATTGCTTCTAAATCCTGGGGCATTGCTTCGGCC
>Ga0247610_10007501_pt1 | contig 11195 bp, 10 predicted proteins | sample 174DNAGHGhighgp2_FD_193483 | JGI IMG/M metagenome (GOLD analysis project Ga0247610, IMG submission 193483) | Sheep rumen microbial communities from Palmerston North, Manawatu-Wanganui, New Zealand - 1742 DNA GHGhigh gp2 | ecosystem: Host-associated > Mammals > Digestive system > Stomach > Rumen...
TGCAATCTGTTTGGCAGTTCCTCTCCATCCGGAGTGAACCATTCCTATGGCGGGAGTCACCGGGTCAAGTATGTAGACCGGAACGCAGTCCGCCTCCACAGTGCAAAGCATCAGGCCCCTCTTATCTGTAATCATTCCATCACAGTCTTCCGTCTCATTGGGCCTAGTTACCATCTCCCCGGCGTGCTTTCTCGTAACGATCTTAACCTTATCTGTGTGGGACTGGTAAACTCTTGTAAGGTCTTCGGGCCTTATTCCGCCTCCAAGCTCCTTCGTCAGAGTCTCGAAGTTCTCCGGGCCATTTTCCCCATCAAACCTCCAGACATGACGTTCTTTTGTTGTATACACTGTTCGAACCAGCCCCGTCCGCTCCAGCTCCGGAATTGAAAATATCATCTCTTGCACCTACTTCGAGTTCTTGCGAATTATGGAAATCGGTATTACGGATATAGCTGCCACAATTGCGGCTGCCATGAACAGGCTGTAGGGCGGCACGAAGTCGCTGCCGTTTAAGCCCATGGCATCAAGGCCAAGAATAAGTGAAATAATGGGGCCGATAATCATTGGAATAAGCACTGTGAAGCACATTCTTACTCCCTGGAATCTGCCCTGGCTGCCCTCGGGAATCAGATCCTGGAAGTTGGCATTGAAGGCGCCGATAAGGGACAAAATGCCTCCCATCATAACGATTCCGCCGATGAAAAGTACCGCTGTTCTGGCGCCGCCATCAAGAAACTGAAGACTAAAGAATGAAAGGATTCCAACCACAGTCATAATAAGCAAAGGATAATAGAATCCCTTTCTGCCGTGCTTATCGAACATGAATCCGAATACGCCGGTAACAATGGCGGAACCTACAATAATCACAGCCATGGGGATAACGAATCCGTCTCCCAGTCCAAGAGTAACTATGAGGAAATTAATCAAATATGAGAAAAACGTCTGCTGCGCAATACCGATAAGACATGCAGCAAGAAGCGTAATATACAAAAGTCTATTGTTCTTAACTGTCTCGGCTCTGAATCCGTAGAAGGTATCACCTACAAGGTTTTCGGTGTCGGCCTTCTTGATGTCCTTAGCATCTTTTAATGTGAAAAGAGCCAGAATTCCGGCAATCATGGGGATAATACCGATTACAATAAAGAACATTGAATTGCTTTCGTTAGCTGAGTTATATAGGCTTCCAAGGCCCACAAATACAATAACCACTGCGATGACAGGCAATATTGAAAGTATTCCGTTTAACTTACCTCTGTTGGTGTCATCTGTGTTGTCCGCAACCCATGCGTTGAAAGCTGCATCATTTGATGTGGACCCTGCAAAGGTCATAACGCAGTCAAACAATACTATCAAAACAGCCACAAGCATTAATGAGCCTGCTTCCGCCTTCATGGGAAGGAATGCAAACAGCATGATTGTAATGCCCCAGAATATGTAACCGAAGGCGATGAAGGGTTTTCTCTTTCCCACTCTGTCAGACCATGCACCGGCAAAAATCGTCGTCGCCGTAGCTGCAATGGCCGATAGAATAACCATCCATGTTGTAACCCAGTAGGACATGTCGCTTCGACCGGAGTTTGCGAAAACATCCTGCGCGAAAGTGGCGAAATACATGTTTTCCACTATCCATGCAATTTGCCCGATAAGGCCGAAGAATATGGCCGCGAACCAGATTTTGCCCCCCAGGGGTGTTGATTTTTTCATTTCATTTTCCCTCCTATGCTGATGATGTGCAGATCGGGGCCTGTCCCCAAATTGCACATCACTTAAGTTTCTTTGATATTTTAAGCATTGCGTCCTTATTTACCTTGCAGACCTTCCTGTCGTAGGTGTAAAAGCCGTTGGTCTCATCCTCCACATCGGAAACCTGTGTGTAGATATTGCCGCAAAGGCCCTTTTCAATGTAGGGAAGAACCTCATCCTCATAGAGCTTTATAATGGCCTCGGAAAGCTCATCCTCGTCGGTGAAGGTTCTGTATCCATAGTTGTCATTCTTGTTGTAATAGTGGCCCTCCACTCTAAGGGAATACCCTCCCATCTCGCTGACAATTATGGGCTTATCACTCTTAATGGGCTTAATCGGCTTAAAATAGCAGTGGATACTCTCCACATCGCTCTTCTTCTGCTTAAACCATCCCGAGGTGGAATCAATGATTCTGGTATGGTCCCACTCGCAGAACTTGTCGTACATGTAATCCGAGTCGAACTGTCCCCAGCCCTCATTGAAAATCGTGTAATAAAGCACGCAGGGGTGGTTGTAGAGATGCTCCACAATTCCCTTCGAATGGGCTTTAAAAATCTTCCTGGTCTCAGAATTCTTATGTCTGTTTTTATCGCTTATATGCCTCTTAAACACAGTAGGAAGAGCCGTGTCCCTCAAAAAGCTATAGGGCGCATTGTTGACCATATCCTGGAAAACCACCATCCCCAGCCTGTCGCAGGCCTCATAGAAGCACTCCGGCTCCACCTTAATATGCTTCCTTAAGGTGTTAAAGCCAAGCTCCTTCATCTTCAGGATATCTCCCTCGAAGCCCGTCTCATTGTTGGGCAGGAATATACCCTGGGGATAATAGCCCTGATCCAAAACGCCATGGAAAAAATACGGCCTCCCATTTAAACAGATCCTTTTGTATCCGTCAATTTCTCTGATATCAATAACCCTGAGGCCAAAATACGAGGTAATCATGTCCTCGCCGCTTTTGATGCGGACAGAGTAGAGATTTGGCTTCTCGGGGCTCCAGACTTTGGGGTCATCTATGTCGATAACAAATTCAGGAGATTCAAAGGTTTTTTCCAGAATAAGGTTACCGTCCGCAGGATACTCGGCATCGTAAACCTTCACGTCATACCTGCCGGTGCCGCCCTCAATCTCAAACTTCGCATCCGTAAGGGAGGGGGTGATTCGAAGGGATTTGATGTAGTCCTTCGGAACGCTCTCAAGCCACACGCTGCCCCAGATTCCGGACACGGGAGTGTACCACATGCCTCCGGGAGTTTTGGTCTGCTTGCCGTAGGGGTAGTCGGTGGAGGTCTCGTCCTTCACCTTAACCTTCAGTTCATGTACCCCGGCTCCAAAGCGCGTTATGTCAATTGTAAAGGGCAGATATCCACCAACGTGGCTTCCCACTTCCTCGCCATCCACATAAACCTTGGCCTTATTATCCACCGCACCAAAATGAAGGAGCACCTTATCCTTGATAAAATCCTCCGGTATCTCAAATTTACGCCTGTAGGTGTAGCGGGTTGCATCATCCCCCTTAAAGCCTGACAGTTCTGACTCCAAAGGAAAGGGAACCAGCACTCCGTCGCTCCACCTGCCGTTTAGGCATATGAAGGAGTCCCTTTTTAGCTGCGGGCGTGGATAGGAGGAGAAAGGGATCTCTTCCACCTTCTCCTCCATTTTGAGCCTGAAATATTCTCTTTTTTTGTTCTTAAAAAACATAGTGTTCATACAATTAATTATACTACAAAATATAGCAGTCGTAGCGGATTACTTTGCCTGATACGGAATGTGACGGGGTCATGCCCGCAAGATACGGCCCCTTGGCGGGACGCTTCACCACAATTTTCTTTGGGGAGGCGGCACGGGCGGCCATAAACATTTCCTCCTCGTCGTCGCAGGGACTTTCAAGGAGCTGCAGAAGCTGGAACTTCTTCTTGATAAGCCCCGACTTCTTCCTCTCCGGAAACATGGGGTCAAGATATATAACATCAAAGCCCTTCTCAGGCTTCATAAGCTCTCTGCTTTCACCTGAAACTATGTTAATCCTTTCCGCAACACCCTTAAGCCTCTCGTCCTTTAACGCCCTGTCATGGGCATCCTTTAAAAGAGCCGCGATGGTCTCATTTCTTTCGCATGCCGTTACTCTAAAACCTGCTGCCGCTAAAATAAGAGAATCCTCACCAAAACCGGCAGTGGCATCAAGCACCTTAAGAGGCGCAGCATGCCCCTTTATTCTTACCGCTTTGATAAGGATTTCATGTTCAAGGTTACTTTGCTTAAGGCGGGGCAGATCCGAAGTCCAGTCCGCCGTCAAGGTAAGGTCCCCTTTTCTTAAAAGGAGAAAATCTCCGTTTTTTTCCAGATGTAATTCATCACAGTTCATATTTTCTGACTTCACAGTTCTTAGGCCTCGGTCTCCACTTAATGCCTCTGAATTTGTGTTCCAAAACACCGCACAGAGCCCTTATAATGCCGCCGTGGCATACAATCAGCACATTTTCGTAGTCCTTCTTTTTGAGGTCCTCGAAGAAGGATTTGGATCTTGTGACCATGGATTTAATGTTTTCCACGTTCTTAGGTGCGGGAATAATCTCCGGAAGCACCCAGTAAGCCGTCATCCAGGGGCCAAGACCTCTGTAGGATTTAAGCTCATAGGGGCCAAAGCTCACCTCAATGATTCTCTCATCAAGAATAAGGTCCTCTTCAGGCAGGCCGCTTATGATGGATGCGGTCTGTTTGGCTCTTTTAAGGGGGCTTGAAATAACCGCATCAAACTTGATATCTTTAAGTTTATCCCTGGTTTCATGGGCCTGGGCGATGCCAACCTCAGACAGGGGCTCATCCACCCGTCCCTGCATCACTTCATCCTTATTAAGTCTGGTCTCTCCGTGTCTTGTAATATAAACGTTCATACAGATATTCTATAACAGGTCAAGTAAAGCCTGCAAACCTCCTCGCTTGTAAACCTCTTTGTAATATGTCACCTCTTCCTTGATGATCTCATCAATTACCCGCATTCCAAGGAGCTCCACCGGCGCCTTGTCATCTGTCATAAGGTATTCTCCCGGCTCATAGGCCTCCAGGTCAAGGCTCACCCTGGCCATCATTAATTCCAGTTCTTCTTCGCATCTTCCAAGGCCGAGATTAATGTTTTCCTCAAATACCGAAAGCATTTCGGGGTTGTTTGAAGCAAAAAGCTCTCTGTTGGTGGAGCCTGACACCTCCACCGTATAAATCTCAGAAAAAGCATGGGATATGGTATCCGCCAGATACTGATTGATATTTCCCTCACTCTGGCCCCGCATATTCATGTTAACAACCATGACGCCGTCATCCTTAAGATGATCCTTTACCAAAGTGAAAAATTCGATTGAGGACATCTGGAAGGGAATGGTTATATCCTGATAGGCATCAACCATGATAACGTCATATTTTCTGTCTATAGCGTTAAGATAGGCTCTTCCGTCGTAGGTAGTAACCGGCACGTCCTTCGGAAGGTCGAAATACTCCACTGCAAGGTCCGTGATTTTCTGGTCTATCTCTACACCCTCGATGTTACAGTTGTCAAAATATCTCTCACACTGGGTGGCAAAGGTTCCGGAACCGTTTCCGAGGATCAGAATATCCAGGTTGTCCTTCTCATTGACACCACTCATGTAAGGCGCTGCCATGGCATAGTCGTAGTACATTCCCGTCATGCCCTTATCCTTAAGATAAACCGACTGGACTCCAAACAAAACGTTGGTGGAAAGTACCACCTCCTGGCTGTTTTCGTATACCTGTAAGTAGTTGTAAATTGACTCACCCTCAAAGGTCAGATCCGTCTGCCAGAAAGCAAAGCTTCCGTTATGGCCAAGAATGCAGCAGACGATAAAGAGCACAATGCTTACAGGTACTTTCTTGGCCTCCTTAAAATTTATCTTGGAGCTTACAAAATAGATAATGCAAAGTATCAGAAGAATTCCTGCGAAAATCAGGAATGTAATGCTTGTTCCCACCGCAGGAATGCTTATAAAGGTGGGCACAAAGGTTCCGATAATACTTCCTATTGTGTTAAAAGCGTTAAGTTTCCCAACTACACTTCCCGAGTCATCAAGACTGTCAACCGAGAATTTAACCAGGGAAGGGGTTACCGTTCCCAAAAGGAATAGAGGGAAAACAAAGATAATCATGCAGGCAATAAACGCAGCAATTATAAGGAAGTTGCTGTTAACCGCAAGAATCAGTACCCCCGAGATTCCAAGGATTATATATTTGCCCACCACAGGAATTGCCGCAATCCATATGGCCGCAATAAGGATCCGACCGTAAAGTTTGTCGGGATTGGGATCCTTGTCCGCTTTTTTACCACCATATAAATTACCCAGGGCCATTGCTATCATGATGGTTCCTATGATAATGGTCCAGACAATCTGGGATGAACTAAAATAAGGAGCAAGTAAGCGACTTGCCCCTAATTCTACTGCCATAACCGACATGCCTGCGAAGAATTCCGTCAGGTACAGGTACAGCTTATTTTTCAAAATTTTTCTTTCCATTATGGGTGCCTCTTATTCAGTATAACTTTATACAAAATTATACAGAATATCCATTGTCGGCGCAATTCTTAACTTCCAGATAAAGCAGTCCCGCCATAATAGCCTGAGCAATCACCATGAAGCCTGCCACATAGATGCTTCCAAGCTTGACTCCGATAACCAGCGCCGCACCTGCTTCAACAAGTGAAAAAGTGAAGTACGATTTTGAGTCATAAAGCCATGCAAAGGGGAAAAGATGTGCCGCAAAAACTATAGCGTAGATCATTACCATTTTTTCCGGTGCCTCGGCGTAGGCCCACATAACAATCAGTATGTAGATCATCTGGGTCAAAGTGAGCTTGAAGCCCAGATTTGAAAGAGGATTGCCCGATTTGTCTCTTATCTTTGTTCCAAGCAACCTCGAAAACATAATTGCCAAAGGCATAAGAAGGCATGAGCAGCAAAATGTTCCAAAGTTCTTTGTATAGATGTCTGTGGCATACAGCTGCACCAAAAGGATTGCTCCCCAGACTATCACCGATGCCATCATAAAGGGAAGGCCCTTTTTCTGGGTAATTATGTTTGCTTTCTTTAATTCGTAGAAATCTCTTGTATTTGTGTTATTTACACTCTCCTGTGCTGTCATTTTTCCGTTCCTCCTGATATTTCATCAATTGGAAGGTATACTCTTCACCCTTCTTCTTACAGAGGGTTTTGTCAATAATAATGCATACGCTGTAGAAGAAAAGAACAATTCCTGCGAATATAAGCCAGGTGCTTAAGCTTCCCTTTCCCTCAAAGAATCCTCCAAGGTAAAAACCAAATATCTCCGCGGGAACAAAGACTATAAGAGCAAAGCTGAGTCTGAAAATAAAGGACCTGTCCCTTATAAAAACATCGGAGAAAAATACTATAAAACATATCACCCCAACAAAGCTGATAAATAAGGTGCTTAAAAGTGTGGTTAACTTAATCGCCAATGCCCCCGTAAATAACCCGCTGAGCATTAATAGAATCACCAGCCAGGTGAAGCATAAAGCCACGCCGTTTCTAAGGAGAATAAACGCTTTTTTCAAATCTGCTTTTCTCATGCCTTGTCACCTCCGCCAATTAATTCCTTAAAGGCTTTCACGTAGCGCCTTGATATTGTCACAACTTCTCCGGTTTCCAGAGTAGCGAGAATGTTTCTTGTAATTTCAGGCTTTAAGGCCTTGATCGCATTCACATTTACTATCACTGACTTGGAACACCTGAAGAAATCCTTCTTATTAAGTGTATCTTCCAGTTCGTAGAGTTTCCTTTCTGCCTCCAGAACGTTGTCTTTGGTGTACATGAACGTTCTGTTATCAACTGATTCAAAGTAAAGAACATCTCTGGCGTTAACATACATGGTTTCGCCGTCGCTCTTTCCTTTAAGCTTGGAGTCGAAATCAGTTATGTGGCGTTCCAGGCGCTTAACCTCCGAAGTGGCCTCCTTACAGGTGATTTCCACCGTAGTCTCGGTAACTGCATTATTTTCGGTAATGTATACCTTCATGTTAAGTTTCCTCGTCTTTTCAAACATGTTTGTCTTGACACTTTTTATTTTACACATGTTTACCTGCTTGGCAATGGCTTAGGGGGTAAGCGGTACAAAATCATAAAGCAAGCGGCCCAAAAAGGCATAAAAAGCCGGGGCAGTGCCCCGGCTCAGACTGTAGACAAAGTGGCTTTGGACGTTAATCGTTCAGAGCCCTTCTTTACTTTTTAAATATTTTTGCTTTTTATTTCTGTTTTTGTAATTATTTCAAGCTGAAAAGGGGTTATTATGCCCCCATCAATCCCCATTCTTTCTTAATCATTGCCAGTTTCTTTAAATTCATACACGCAAAGGTAAGCGCGACCTTCATTTCCATCCGCGCTTTTCCGTACATCTGTGTATATCTGAAGCCATGATTCTCTTTAGCCGTTCCAAAGATTCTTTCTATGGTTTCCTTACGGCGAGAGTAAACTTCTTTCATCCCTTCAGAGTGCCTTATATCCTCGCAACGTTCCATGTAGTCTTCCCATATATGCCTAAGAACAGCCTTAACATGATCTTTACTATTGGTGCATTGTTCTAGGTAAGGGCAGGTTTCACAAACATCTCCGCAACTTTTATATTCTCTGTACCCGTCTCTGTTTGTGGTACGATACGAAAGAATCTGATTGTTAGGACATATATAGCAGTCATAGTATTCATCGTATACGTATTCATCCTTTTTAAAGAACCCGTCTTTAGTCATTGGGCGCTTATAGGGAAAAACAGGACTCACACCATCATCCAGTAGGAGCTTTGCTATTGCTGGAGTTTTATATCCGGCGTCAACCGTCATTCTTTCAACACCGATATCTTTTATCTTGGCATAAAGACCTTTAAAGGTTTTACTGTCATGGTCATTTCCGGGGTTAACTGTGAAATCAAGAACCCATCCGTGTTTGTCACAAGCAGTTTCAATAGCATAAGCAAAAACATTTTTGTGTTCACCTTTATGGAACCAACCACTTTCCGGGTCTGTAGTACTGCTCTTTATTTCTTTTTCCTGCTTAGGGTAATCATCGGTAAACTCTTTGAATCCGCTTCCTGATGAGGGTGGGAGCTTGTCATTATCCTTCAACGGTTTTTTCCCATGCTCGGCACGATCCTCATTGATTTCTTTCTTTAGCATTTCTTCATAGAAAAGAGCTTCTTGCGCAGCGATTCGTTTCTGCATCTTTCTTCCATTGGCCCTAGCCTTTACATGAGTGGAATCAACAAAGACCTCTGTTGGATCAACAAGTCTAAAGCGGTAGCACTCTTCCAGGATATGGGAGAAGATCTGCTCAAAAAGATCTGTATCCTTAAAGCGTCTGGTATAATTCTTGCCAAATGTGGAAAAATGCGGAACACTATCATTCATCTCAAGGCCAAGAAACCATCTATAGGCCACGTTAACCTCGATTTCTTTGATGGTCTGTCGCATGCTTCGTATTCCGTAAAGGTACTGGATGAAGGGAATCTTAATAAGCATTACAGGATCCATGCTCGGACGGCCATTATCAAGGCAATACTTATCCTCGACAAGATCATAAATAAAGGACCAATCAATTGCCTTATCAATGATACGCAATAGATGGTCCTGTGGGACTAAGTCATCCATACAAAACATCTGAATCTGTTCACGCTTTTTATCTGCGTTCTGAGTCATCATAAGCTAGAAATCTCCCTTCCAAGTACACTATAATTATACCATAAAAGAGAGAAAAAGTCAGTAAAATCAAGGCTTTGAGGCACTTTAATCAGGGAGGAAACCTTTCGTCCGTTTCGCTCCCGAAAGCTCTCTTATTAAATGTGACTGCCGGTGGCGGTATATTAATTCGTTCCTGCTTGATGATGATCTTATCTGCCTATGAGAAGGGAGTCAACCCTGCGAAGCACCGCCGTGCGGCTACGGGGTTGACACCCTTCTCATGGCAGATATCCTGTAAACAAGCAGAAATGAATTATTGTGCGCACCTGCGCCATCGAACAGAGAGCATCGGAGTCAGCCGATGGTTTTCCTTCAAAAAAAAGCCAGGGAAAAATCCCTGACTTTGTCTACAGTCTGAGCCGGGGCAGTGCCCCGGCTTTGTCCTCACTTGATATATACTCTCTCCCACTCAGTTCCGGGATTCTCCCAGACAGCTGTATAGAAAATCGTATCATACTCGAGCTGGTTAGGGTTTTCGGAGTTATAAGAAACTCGATGGCAAAATCTTGGTACACGATTAAACTTGGTAACTGCCAAATAATCAGTCAAAGAAAATGTGCCAAAAAGAAGAAGCGCACATCCTGCTACAGCCGCCAGGCGCACCATTATTCTGTTTGTCTTATCCTTTAATGCGCAGAAAACTCCTATGAGAAGGAATATGCTGCCGAGGAACGAATATATGCTTCCCCAGCTGCTATCATTAGGGAAAATAGCCAATGCCGACAGAATAACGAACAGGCCAAATATAATAAGCAGGCCGCTGACTACCTTCCTTTTCCCCTTCTTAACCTCATTCTTACTGTACTCCGCCATTTTTACGGCAGTGTCCCTTGTCTCATCATTCATATTCTCGCTTTTCCTTTCTCCGTTTATTATTTCAGGAATACTTACCTCATAGAAATCAGCAATCTCAACAAGCATTCCTATGTCAGGCATGTTGTTTCCTGTCTCCCACCTAGAAATTGTCTTATTGGAAACGCTAAGCTTCTCCGCCAGACTTTCCTGAGTCAGTTCTTTTTCGGTTCGTAGCTCTTTTAAAAACCTTCCAATCTTAACCTGATCCATATTGGTCCTCCTTTCACTGAAATAATATAAAAACACGGAGATTTCTTACAGGACATAAAGCGAGAATGCCTGTATTTCCATTATAAACCAATTTCCAACATCTCAGAAATCACTTTACATGCCCCCGAGCGGATAAAATCTGCAATTTCCTCATTTTATCTGCCTTTCTTCCTCTCAAAACTTCAGGGCAAGCAGATAAAAATCAAGTTTTCCTATTTTTATCCGCCTACACTCTTCACTAACCTTCAAAAAAAGCAGATAAAATTGGAGATTTCCTGATTCTATCCGCCCACCCACTTTTCAACCCTTCATAAAAAGCAGATAAATTTCAAGTTTTCCTGATTTTATCCGTCAACCTGCCTCCTAAATCCACGAATCAGGCAGATAAAATCTGCAATTTCCTCATTTTATCCGCCTCAGCTTCGAAAAGGGGCCTTGAAGTAGCATTGGGCGGCCTGCGGCCGCCTAATATTTCCTTCCTGCTTGACTGCTCATTATCCGGCGCAGAAGCGGGTGTCAACCCAGTTGCCGCCTTGCGGGGCCGTAGGCCGGGTTTACACCCGCTTCGGTGCCGGATATACTCCACACCGCAGGAAGAGTGCAAAAAGCCGGGGCGGTACAATGCCGCCCCGGTCTTAAAAG
>Ga0247610_10007502_pt1 | contig 11194 bp, 10 predicted proteins | sample 174DNAGHGhighgp2_FD_193483 | JGI IMG/M metagenome (GOLD analysis project Ga0247610, IMG submission 193483) | Sheep rumen microbial communities from Palmerston North, Manawatu-Wanganui, New Zealand - 1742 DNA GHGhigh gp2 | ecosystem: Host-associated > Mammals > Digestive system > Stomach > Rumen...
AATATTCAGTGGTAATATATCTTTTAGTGGTGAAGGCATGGATATCATAGCGTATCTGCCATTTGCTCTTCTGCCATTATTGTTATTTGATGGCGTAAAAGAGTATGCACCAAAGATCTTCTCAACGATGTTTGGTAAGAGCTATATAAGATGGAGTATTTACATAATTCTAATAGTTATGATTCTTCTTATAGGTGTAGTGGATGGTAGCCAGTTTATTTATGTAAGTTTTTAAAAGATGAAAAAATTATTTATTAAACTTGGCTTGTTACTTCTATCGTTAATAATACTTGACATCATAGCTGGTGCCATCTTTAATTTACTGCATGAGAATGCTATTGGAGGGAGTACAAAGAAAAATTTTTATATCCTGAAAGAATGTGATGCAGATATAATTATTCTGGGATCCTCGAGAGCTTCTCATCATTATGTCCCAGACGTTATTTCGGGGCTAACAGGATATAGTTGTTATAATTGTGGAGAAGAAGGCAATGGTATTGTTCTTGGATATGCCAGATATCAAATGATAGTACAGCGTTATAATCCAAAGGTAATTGTTTATGAAATAACACCAGAATACGATTTTAAATACGATGAGGATAATAGCAAGTATTTGCGCTATCTCAAACCTTACTATGGTGAAGAAAAGGTAAAAGAAGTTGTTGATTTGTTCTCGGATAGGAAAACACAGTTTGAATTACTCTCAAATATGTATCGCAACAATTCTGCTATTATCGCAAACATCGCAGATAATATAATAAATAGAGGAGATAATAATGGCTATGAGCCTCTTTGGGGGCAATGTGTTCAAAATGAAACGAATGTCCGCAAATCAACACCAATTGTGTGTGATGAAAAAAAGATTATGCTTTTAAATAATATGGTAACAGATGCCCAAAAGAGGGGTGTTAAGTTTTTTTAGTGATGAGCCCATCTTTATCATATGTTGATCCTAATACTTACTATGAGGCGGTAAAAGTATCAAAGCAATATAATGTCCCATTTATTAATTTGCTTACATATAACGAGATAATTAATAATCCTTCATATTTTCAAGATGACGGTCATATGAATGATAAAGGTGCAAGGGCCTTTTCGGATATTTTTAGTCGAATTTTAATAGAAGCATTATAAAGTATTATGATAAATTATATTAAAGGTTTTTTGAGCGATTTATTTGCTTTGGGTATATCTATAGTAATGTGGATTCCATGTTCTTTTATAAGAAAGTTAACATGTAAACTCGTTATGAAAGAATTCCATTTTTCTTCAAAATTGAGGAGGAATGTGGATTTAAGAACTCCATATAGGATTTCTATCGGAATCAATACCAATATAAACAAACGCGTTGTACTTGATGGCAGAGGAGTTCTTTGTATTGGAAACCATGTCGATGTTGCTCAGGATGTACATATATGGACAGAACAACATGATTACAATAGCAAATCATTTGCAGCTGTAAATGCTAGAGTTGTAATTGAAGATTATGTTTGGATTGCTTCAAGAGCAACAATTCTACCTGGAGTAACGTTAGGGAGAGGGTGTGTTGTTGCATGTGGCGCTATTGTTACAAAAGATGTCCCTCCCATGGCTGTTGTAGCCGGTATACCGGCCAAAATTATAGGAGAGAGAGAGGATTGTTTAGAATATAAAATTGATACGGAGTCATGGTTTAAATAAAAATTTGCATGAGAGTTGTAATTAGTGATATAACAGGGCGTACACTGAACTATGACTACGCATTATGCGAAGCTATCAGTGGTTTTTTGAGTGAATCAGACATTGTTGAGTTTTGGGGTCCAAACCGTGAACATAGTGAAAAACTGGCTGTAAGAAGTTTTGGCTCAATAGTACCAAACAGGTATAAAACGAGTACCAACACTATTGTGCGTTTGCTTAAAGCATTTGATACGGTACTTGCATATATGAAGATTCTCCTTTGGGTGATAAAGGAGAAACCAGATGTGTTCCATCTACAATGGTTCCCATTTTTGTCTTTAGGAACCAGAGGGGCTTCTATAGATATGTTCTTTATGAGATTGATAAAGAAATGTTCCCCGCAGACAAAAACTGTGTTTACTATACATAACATGTGCCCTCATGGAATGTCAGAAGATGATAGAGCTGGTTATAATCCGATTTTTACTAAAGCGCTAACTTTATTTGACCATTATGTAGTTCACACGGAAAAGACTAAAGAAGAGGTAATATCTTCCTTTAAAATAAGGGGAGAAAAGGTGTCCTTGATATATCATGGTGTCTTTAAGCCGAAAGGGGTTGTTTTTGAAAGAAAGACATGGGATGAAAATAATGTTCATCTCATAATGTATGGTAGTCAAAATTGGTATAAAGGTACTGATGTTTTTGTTGAAGCTTTGTCTTTATTACCTAATAACATAAAGAAAAGAATTCAAGTTACTATTTGTGGAAGTACCGACCATGATATCAGCAGTAAATGTAGGGCTATAAATGCAGGATGTGACATTGACTGGATGTCATATTATATTGAGGACGATCTGTTATACCAGAAAATTAGTGAGGCTGATATAATATTCCTTCCATATAGAAGAATATCCCAAAGCGGTGTTTTATTATTGGCGTTAGCCACAAAAAGATTAATTGTCACTTCAAATCTGCCAACCTTTAAGGAGACATTAAAAGGCTATAATGATGAGATGTTTTTTGAGAGTGAAAATCCTCAAAGCTTAGCTTCATTAATATGCAAATATGTAGACGGTGTCATAGATCGCGATAGAGTATTAAGTACGTTAGAATCATTAGAGAAGTTGTATTCCTGGGATGAATCTGCAAAGAATACAATAAGCCTATATAATAGTATGGTAGGTCAAAAAGACCAATGAAGAGGTAGAAGTATTCGCAACTATTAAGAAACAATAGTGATTATTCGGAACGATTCTCATAATTATTAAAGGATTGTTTTTATTATAGTGAAATATTTATTCTTCATATTAGTTTTTTACATTTCGTGCATTACAAATTGTTATGCACAAACGGTTTCCTTTACTGAGACAACATACAATTTTGGTGAAAGATCAGAAGAAGCAGGGGCTTTTTACCATGATTTCCACTTTATTAATACAGGGGATAAAGTATTAATCATAAAGGATGTTGTCCCCGGTCCAGGATGCACAGTTAGTGGTTGGGAATCAACATATGAACCAGGTGAGAGTGGTGTCGTAAGAATAACATATCATCCTGAAAATAGGATTAAGCAAGACGTGGTTATAACAAGTCAAATAGTAACAAATGTAGGCGGCACTCCATATGGACTTACCATTACAGGGAAAATTAAATTATTGAAACATACTCCAATAAATTATTTTAAAATAGAAAAAGGGAATAAGAAGAGTGTAGTAGATAGAGTGCCTCAAGACGATTATGAGTTGATATTAAAAAGGTATGTAGATAGTTTAGTAAACACAACGGTAGATCTAATAGCAGGTATAAACCTCGTTCCATATTATGTGAGTACAATGAATCGAGATGGGTCGTGGGCTTGTTTTGATTACGACAATAAATATGTTGCTGATTGGGAGCCGCAATATCACCTCGGACAAATTTTAAGAATGAGTTATGCATATGCACTACCAATTTCTGATTATTATGGTAATGATATTCTCTATAACGCTATAATGCAAGGATTGAAGTTCTGGTACCAGAAAAACCCGACATCTAGGAATTGGTATGCTAATCAAATAACTGCTCCGAGCATAATAACAAAGATCCTGGCTGTGATGGAGTTTGGTATAACAAAGACAGAAACAGAATTGGAATTACAGCTACTCGAAAGAATAAATAATTCGGACCCGGGGAATCAAACAAGTTCCGGAAAGGTTAAGTTGGGAATGATCCACCTGATAAGGGGATGTTTGTTAAAGGATTATGAATTGGTGAATTATAGCGCATCCCAATTGTTTGATCCAGTAAAAATAACAGAAAAAGAAGGTATACAAAGAGATATGTCATATTTAGACCATGGTAGACAATTGTATATTGGTGGCTATGGGTGTTTTATGATAGAAGGGGTCGTAAATACGATGAATTTGCTATATGGGACAAGATTTGCTATGCCACAAGAAAAAATGGCATTATTATCAGACTATGTTAGAGGGACATATCTAAATACATATCGCTCTTGTTATATTGATTATAGTGTGTTAGGGCGTTCTATAGCTATAGAAAATTCACTTCTTAATAAAAATGAGCCACTACTTAGGAATTTAATTAAGTTTGATTATAACCACTCTCCTGAGTATCAAGATATACTCTACCGATTTGATACGGGAGATGCAACATTTGCTAGAACAAACCGTAATCAGAATTTTTATATGGCAGATTATATGTTGCACAATAGAAAAAACTATGATTTTTCTGTAAGATGTGTTTCTACAAGGACTATACATGATGAGGCAGTCAATGGTGAAGGACTATTGAGTACATATTTGGCAGAAGGTGCTAACAATATTCGTGTGTTTGGAGACGAATATTATAATATTTTTCCTGTTTGGGAATGGGATAAAATACCTGGAACAACGACCCCGCAAGGAGAGGCCCGAAATACATATGTAGAAGATGGTGAAAGAGGGCATACATCGTTTGTAGGAGGTGCATCTGACGGGAAATACGGAGTAATGACTTACCTAATGGATGACCACGGAATTAAAGCACGTAAAGGTTGGTTCCTTTTCGACGAAGAGATTGTTTGCCTTGGGAGTGGTATTGAGAATAATACATCAAAAGCTGTTAATACATCAATAAATCAGTGTCATTTAAAGGGACCACTGTTATTGTTGTCGAATCAAAGGAAGGTAAAGAAAGAAATAGCTGAAGTAGACTCGTTATTTGATTATAAAGGCTTTATTTGGCATAATAATATTGCATATTACCTTCCGAATAATACTCTCATTCATCTGAAAGCAGGTAACCAAGAGGGTAGCTGGAATAAGATTAATTATAATTTGTCAAGTTCTATTATCTCCCTGCCAGTATTTAATTTATATATAGAGCATTGTTTTGATAAAAAGAAAGATAGTTACGAATATATTTTGATTCCTGGGAAGACCAAAGAACAATTGAAAAAATATAAACCGGAGAATATACAGGTACTATCCAACTCCGATACATTACAGGCTGTATATAATAAGAAATTAGATGTTTTGCAGGCAATTTTCTATGAGCCTGCTTCAATAAAGGTTAGAGGAAAAACGCTTACCGTTATGCATCCCTGTACGGTAATTGTGACGAGATTAAAATCTTCAAAACCGAAATTAATGATAACAGATCCTACGCAGGAATTTGTTTTGAACGAAGGGCGCGACTGTTTTATTTCTAATTAATCTTCAACATTGTTATGTTAATATTTATAGGTGATATCAATCTTACTGACTGGATCTTTAATGTTGGATTCGGTATAGGAACCAACATTGAGAGAGGACTAAATCCTTTCAAGTATCTGGAATGGAAGGAAGATGATGTTTGGGTAGGCAACTTTGAAGGTGTGGCCTCAAATTCAAGTGCATATAAGGGGATTTATGGCAAGGCATTTCGTATTAAGCCAGACGCATTAAGTAACCTGAATCATATGGATTATTATGGCTTTGCCAATAACCACGCGATGGAGCATGGGGGCGAGGCCTATGTTCAAACTGTGAAAGCCCTGGAAAGCTTTGGCTCAAAGGTATTCGGATTAAAGGAAAGGAAAAGTGTCGTATTTGAACATCAAGGCAAGACGGTATCAATAACAGGGGTGTGCCTAAGGATAGAGGCTCTTAATGAGGCTCCACTATATTGGCATAATCCTGAGTACAAAGAAATACAAAAGGAGATCGAATCCTTACCCAAGGATGCATTTAAAATACTATTCGTTCATTGGGGGAACGAGTACATAAACCGTCCTTCAGCTGCTCAAAAGAAATTTGCCCACTGGCTGATAGATGCAGGCTTTAATCTTATTATTGGAATGCATCCGCACGTACTTCAAGGTTACGAGGACTATAATGGAGGGCGTATCTATTACTCTTTAGGGAACTGTGTGTTTGATATGCCCAGTGAACAATGTAAGATAGGTGCTTTGGTAGGAGTTGATTTCGTGAGCGGCAATCCTGTCTATTCTGAGAAGTATTTAAAGATAGATGATGAGTGTTGTCCCCATGTGGTTGCAGAAAGTGAAATCCCTCAGCAGTGGCATTTTAATTACCTCAATGAGAGATTGAAGATTGATGATAACTCAGAAGAATATCATCAGGAAATAACTAAAGGGTATTTGATTTATAGAAATGCGAATCGGAAGCAATTGATGGCTTCAGCATTTAAACATCCAAGATTTTTCTGCGATATATTAGTGGACTTTATTAAACGAAAAACAAATAAATAATTAATTATAGATATGCATATTAGAACAAATCCGCGGCTTAATAAGTTTTTTAAGCCATTGATTGCATTTTGTGAGTGGTTAGGAGTACATCATCCCATATTGTTGGCAAGAATTCGCTATTTTGCGAGGTTCAAAAAGCCATTACATTTGAAAAACCCGAAAACACTAAATGAAAAAATTCTGTTTTTATGCCTCAAAACAGATACAACACTTTGGACACGTTGTGCAGACAAATATGAGGTACGCGGCTATGTAAAAGAGTGTGGACTAGAAGAAATATTGATACCACTTGTTGGAGTGTGGGAACACGCTACTGAAATAAATTTCAATAAGTTGCCTAATGAGTTTGTTCTGAAAGCAACACATGGTTCCGGTGACATCAAAGTGGTTACAGATAAGTCAAAGCTTAATATTCCTAAAGTTGTTAAAACCTTTGAAGAAGATTTGTCTCATAAATATGGCGCATTAGAGAGTGGCCATCATTACATGCGGATACATCCACGCATGATTGCAGAGGAACTTTTACATAATGACCCGGAGACAGCCAAGGTTTCTTTTTCGATTATTGACTATAAGCTTTGGTGCTTTAACGGAAAGGTACACTGGATTTGGGCGTGTGCTAATAGGGATGAGCATACTACTGAAGTTATGACCTACGATACAGATTGGAATGCACATCCTGAATACTCAATCTTTGAGAATGACTATCGTCATGGAGAAATCCTGCCCAAGCCCAAGAATTTGGAGCGAATGATTGAAGTGGCAGAGATTCTGGCTAAGCCATTCCCTTGTGTAAGAGTTGACCTCTATAATATTGATGGTAAAATTTATTTTGGTGAGTTGACCTTTACCAGTTATGGCGGCCTTCAAGATTTCTATACCGATGAATTCCAATTGTTGGCAGGTAGTCAAATAGATTTGTCAGGAGTGAAGACAATCAGATAATTCATTTTTAATATTCCTATGAAGATTCTTTATATTCATCAATATTTTGTTACACCACAGGAACCTGGCGCTACTCGTTCTTATTGGATTTCTAAGGAGTTGGTTAAAAGAGGCCATCACGTAACAGTAATAACTGGTAACAGTGAGTCGAAACATGAGCCTGGCAGATTTGACAGGGATGGGATTGATGTTATTTACGTCAAGAACCTATATAACAACTCCCAAACAAAAATACAGAAAGTCTGGTCGTTTATTAAGTTCATCTTTCAGTCGATAGTTGTAGCTGCCAAAGAAAAGAATGTGGATTTGGTATATGCCACATCAACACCTCTTACTATCGGTGCTGTTGCTTTAGCGCTAAGGGCTATAAAAGGATGGAGGTATGTATTTGAGGTTCGTGACCTCTGGCCAGAATTTCCTATTCAGGTGGGGGCCGTTACCAATCCTATTTTGATATGGCTGTTGCGTAAATTTGAAAAGAGAATATATAAGCGCTCTGAACATGTGGTGGCACTTTCCCCAGGTATGCAAGAAGGTGTCATAATGGCAGGAACGCCCATAGAGAAGACTTCGATGATTCCTAATATGTCGAAGCCAGATATTTTCTATCCTCATGAAGTGAACATGGATATTGTCAAGCAATTCGGTATTGACCTGACAAAGTTCAATGTAATTCATTTTGGAATGCTTGCTGTGGCCAATGGACTGGACTATATCATCAAGGCAGCAATTGAACTGAAGAAAAGAGGTGATAGTAGTATTCAGTTCTTGTTTATGGGTGAAGGGGCTATGCAACCTATGCTGGAAGAGATGGTGAAAGAAAACGGATTGAATAATGTCCGTTTTTTAGGTAATTATAAGGTGGGTGTTGTGGCAGAGGTTACTAACTGTTGCAATGCCAGTATTACTTCTTTTAAGAATCTTCCCATCTTAGCAACAAATTCACCAAACAAACTATTTGACTCTTTATCGGCAGGGAAACCAATTATTGTAAACTCAGCAGGTTGGACGAAAGATATGGTAGAGAAGGATAATTGTGGCTTCTTTGTTGATCCGGAAAAACCTGAAATGTTGGCAGACAAGCTTCTTGAAGTAAAAGATAATAAGACTTTACTTGAAGAGTGGGGTAAGAATGCTCGTAGACTGTCTGTTGAGGTTTATGATAAAGCGAAATTATCCGCTCAGGTTGCAGATGTTTTGGAAACAACGTATAATAAGTTGAAGAAATAATGTATAAGCATTTTTTAAAGCGCTTTTTCGATTTTTGGATTTCATTGATTGCGCTTATCATCATTAGCCCTATTCTGCTGGTTGTTACCATTTGGTTGCACTTTGCCAATAAGGGGGCTGGCGCGTTCTTCTTCCAAGAAAGGCCAGGTAAAGATGGTAAGATTTTCAAGGTTGTCAAGTATAAGACAATGACCGATGAGCGGGATGCTAACGGAGAGCTGTTGCCTGATTCTGAAAGGCTAACCAAGGTTGGTCGTTTTGTGCGTTCCACCTCAATTGATGAATTGCCACAGTTGTTTAATGTGCTAAAGGGTGATATGGCTTTGATAGGACCAAGGCCTCTTTTGGTGCAGTATCTGCCTTATTATACTAAGCGCGAACAACTAAGGCATACAGTAAGGCCGGGCATCAGTGGTTGGGCTCAGGTACACGGAAGGAACACTGCAAAATGGGATGAACGCTTGGAACTTGATGCTTATTATGCGGAGCATGTGAGCCTTTGGCTGGATTTGAAGGTTATTGCTATTACCATCAAGAACGTATTGATGCGTAAGGATATCTCAGTTGATAGTAATGCCGTTGAACCATATCTTGACGAAGAAAGGAGGAACAGGAACGTATGATTACAATAGACTATAATGTACTGAAAGGGCTTGATGAGAAATATGGTTCGCCATTTTACATCATGAACCCTGAGCAATACAAGAAGAATATCAATGACTTTCTTAATGCTTTTAAAAGGAAGTATGAGAGGGTAATTGCCGGTTATTCCTTTAAGACCAACTATGTGCCTGCACTGTGCAAGATTGCAAAAGGTGAAGGATGTGTAGCAGAGGTGGTCTCGGATATGGAGTATGCTTTGGCTGAGAAAATCGGATTCGAGAAGATTATCTTTAACGGCCCGATTAAGCGTGCACCCATTCTTTATCATGCTTTAGAGAATGGTACATTAGTTAACCTTGATAGTGAGTATGAGGTTGAACTTGTTTGCAAGTATAAGCATGAACACCCAAATGCTGAAGTTAGCGTTGGTATGCGTATCAATATTAATCTGACAGACGAGAACGGTAACAGTACTATTCAATGTGGGCTAAGATTTGGACGTTTTGGCTTCCCAGATACAATAATTGGTAATAACATCGAAAAATTGCGTGTAGCTGGTGTGCGGATTATAGGCTTACACGGTCATACTTCAACATCGGATAGGGCTGTACTGAACTACAAGATAATCACGCAACACATGCTGGCTGTATGCGAAAAGTATCAGTTGAACGACCTGAAGTATTTTGATATAGGTGGTGGTTTTTTTGGTGCTGCACCAGCAGGTATGGATTTGACTGGCAGGCCAAAGTACGAAGACTATGCAGATTGTGTGCTTGGTGAGACTATGTATAACGAGTGGTTTATGTGTCATAAACCATATATCGTGATTGAGCCAGGTTCTTCTGTGGTATCCAACGTATTTAACTATTACACCAAGGTTTATCAAAACAAGAAAGTTAGTAAGGTGAACTTTGTGATGGTGGATGGTTCTGTGTTTGACGTTAAGCCCACAATGCATGCCAATAATTTGCCTCATGATGTTTTTAGAGCTAACGAGACAGAGGAAACATACACCTGTGATGTCGTAGGCTCTACATGTATGGAGAAAGATGTGATGCTGAAAGAAGTTTCTTTGCCCAAACTGGAAGTTGGAGATTACATTCAATTCCGTGGTGTTGGTGCATATACCATTTGTTTAACACCCACATTTATCAACTATCTTCCACCAATATTAATGGAGAACAAGTGGGAATTTGTTGAAGTGAGAAGAAGACAGAATGTTGAAGATATTATTCAGATTTATAACTTTTAGAACAATATGAATATATTATTTACATGTGCGGGACGTCGCACATATCTTTTGAAATATTTCAAGGAGGATATGACTCCTGGTGATAGAGTCGTTGCAACAGATATGCAACTGTCTGCACCAGCATTACAGGCTGCTGACGTTAAGCTGCAAGTACCTGCAGTTTATGACCCAAAGTACATTGACATCACCCTCAATATCTGTAAGGAACAGAAGATTGACGCGCTTATTAGTCTTAATGACTTGGAACTTCCTATACTCGCTGAAAATAAGGCTAAGTTTGAGGGTTTAGGAGTGAAAGTTATAGTTTCTGACCCTCAAGTGATAGATATTGCTTTTGATAAGTACAAGACAGCTCAGTGGGTGGAATCTATTGGCCTGAATGCTCCCAAGACATACGTAACATTGGCTTCTGCTAAAGAGGCTCTTGCAAAAGGCGAGATTGCATTTCCGTTGTTTATGAAGCCTCGCTGGGGTAGTGGTTCCATTGGACTTGAGACCATAGATGATATGGAGGAGTTGGATATTTACTATCACCTGTTGATGAAGAAAATCAAGAAGACCATTCTTGCAACGGCATCGGTTGGTGATGAGTATATCATGATTCAGGAAAAGCTCACAGGTAAAGAGTTTGGTTTGGATGTGATGAATGACTTAGAAGGTAATAATGTGGCTGTTTCTGTTAAGCAGAAGTTGGCTATGCGTGCAGGAGAGACGGACAAGGCAATTACTGTTGATATCCCGGAAGTTTATGAGATGGGACGCAAGATAGG
>Ga0247610_10007503_pt1 | contig 11191 bp, 2 predicted proteins | sample 174DNAGHGhighgp2_FD_193483 | JGI IMG/M metagenome (GOLD analysis project Ga0247610, IMG submission 193483) | Sheep rumen microbial communities from Palmerston North, Manawatu-Wanganui, New Zealand - 1742 DNA GHGhigh gp2 | ecosystem: Host-associated > Mammals > Digestive system > Stomach > Rumen ...
CAGAACGGCTGTGTAAATGTCCAAGCTTTGCTTGCCAACGCTCTATTAGAAGGAAGTTTTGAAGGTGAGCCTGTCGAACAAGACAGGGAAAAGGCGATTCTTTGGCTTAGAAATGCCGCAAAAAAAGGCTATAAGAAAGCCATGAAAAAACTTGCAGAACTTGGCATGTAAGAACTTGTTTGATAGATTTTAAAAAGAAAACAAGTATCAAACCGCAATTGCATGTAAATTGTTGGTAACGACAGCGTTTTAGATTTTTTTTGTATTTTTGCCGCTTCTTTTGAAAAGCACTAAAACAATCGTATATCCAACGAAATGAAGAACTTACTAAAAGCACTATTCCTATTTGTCGCTCTTTTTGCCTTCACACAAGGCGTTTGGGCGGAGACCTTTATTACCGATGTGATGGTCATCGCTGGCGACCAAAGCCAAACCGAAGATTACAAGACCCAGCTCCAAAATCAGGGCTGGACGGTCATCGACAATGACCTGAACGCGGGTGCGGGCGGCAAATTCATCTATTTGCTCTACAAGACGAATGAAAGTTCGGGAAGCAGTGGCACGGCCGTCACGGGCTTCTATCTCAAGACGGGAAATAGCGATCACCCCAACACCCTAACCTACGACGGACACACCTATAACCTCGCTCCCGCAGTCGGTTCCAACGACCTTAACTGCGGTGCCGGTGGTGCCTACATCTTTCTTTATTATACTAAGGAAGCCTTTTCGCCCGGTCGCATGGTCACCGACATCTACTTCAACAACAACTCAAATGGTGCATTGGGTGCCAATGGCAACACATCCAGTGGATTCGACCTCAATAGCGGTGCGGGCGGCGACTACATCTATATGCACGTTGTCACCATCACTACCGATGACATCATTAACGTTTACACGGAAGCCGAGTTGAGGAATGCAGTGATGCTCAACGATGCCAACATCCGGATGATGGCCGACATCAACATCACCTCGGAGGTTGAAATCAACAACAACCGTACGGTCACGCTCGACCTGAATGGCCACACGCTCGACCGTGGCTTGAGCAGCGCCACCAATTACGGCCATGCGCTCAAGGTCATCAGCGGCAGCACACTCACCATCAACGATGCCAGCGGCGACAACAGCGGCATCATCAAGGGAGCTTACACGGGAGTAGGCGGAGGCATCAGCAACTATGGTACAATCATCATCAACGGCGGCACCATCCGCGACAACCATAGCGGTGGCAAGGGCGGCGGCATTAACAACCACAACGGAGCATTGCTCACCATCAACGGCGGTGTCATCACGAATAACGAAGCGGAAGATGGCGCAGGCATTTATAACGAAGGCACAGGAACGATAACGATCAATAACTGCTCCATCATTGGCAACACCTCCAATAAATATGGCGGCGGAGGCATCACCAACTACGGCACCCTTGCCTTCTACGGCGGTTCGGTTTCCAACAACACAGCTATCCAGGACGGCGGTGGCATTTGGACCGACCATTCACTCACTGTCAGCGGGGTTGCCATAGAGGGGAATAGCGCCCGAAATGGCGGCGGCATTTGTATCAACCATGGAACGGCCGATCTCACCAATGTCACCATCAGCGGCAACACTTCAAAAGACGGCGGTGGTATTTACGTCTATTCAGTCGGCACCCTCTCTTTTAACAGCGGCTCCATCTCGGAAAACACGACTACAGAGTACGGTGGAGGTGGCATTGCCAATCACGGCAACACTACCATCTTCAGTGGCTCCATCACCGACAACACAAGCGTGGAAAACGGTGGTGGCATCTGGACAGGGAATATACTTACCCTCAAAGGGGGTACCATCACAAACAACCACGCCGGCAGCAATACGCATGGCGACGGTGTCTATTATTATGGCGGTACCTTCAATCTGGAAGGCAATCCTCAGATCTATGGAAACCTGAAAGCCGATGGCCAGCTAGGCATCAATGTCTATCTGCCGAGTGGCAAGATGTTCACCGTGACCGGGGCCTTCACCGAAGAGGCCAACGTGTTTGTTACTATGGAATCGCCAGGTGTCTTTACAACAGGCTTCAAGAGCAACGATAGTATCACCAATGCCTTCGAAGTGTTCCTGCCCGACAATATTGGCTATTATGTGACGGAGGAGAACGGCGAGGCGCGTTTGACTGCCTTAGGCAATCGTGTAGCTTACATCCAACGTTTATGGGATGCCTCAACCCATAAGATAACGGCACAAATGATGACCTGTAGTGATTTTGTCAGGTTAGAAGGCAGCAGCTCCAACAGCTCCACAGAACTTGGCAGTGGCTGGTATGTGGTTGACAGAAATGTGATTTACAAATCACGCCTTAAAATTGTCGGCTATGATGTCAACATCATCCTTTGCGATGGCGCAACGCTCAACGCCAATGGCGGTATCTTTATCCAAGACGACATGAGGCTTACTGTATTTGGACAGTCCATTGGATCAGGCAAGATTAAGGCCCATCCCGACAGCGGTCCGGGCATCGGAGGAGGGTATAACACGGCGGCCGGACACTTTGTGGTGAAAGGCGGCACCATCGATGCCGAGGCAGGCTCGGAGTACAATGCCGGCATTGGTGGCGGCAACGGTGGAGGCAGCGGCATTAGAACCATTTCCATCTATGGTGGTACGGTCACCGCACAAGGCGGGAAAAGTGGCGCTGGTATCGGCAAGGGGCGTTCCAACAGTGAACGTGAAACGATCACCATCTATGGAGGTGTTATTACAGCCCGGGGAGGTGAATATGCTGCCGGCATTGGCGGTGGCGAAAACCGCACCAATGGCAACATCGAAATTTGGAACGGCAAAGTGAAGGCATACGGTGGCAAAGAAGCTGCTGGCATTGGCGGTGGGAAAAACGGCAATCAACGCAATCCCATCACCATTCACGGTGGTTATGTCTATGCCCATGGGGGCTCTAGTGACACTGGCGGTAACGCTGGTGCTGGCATCGGTGGTGGCGATCGTGGCGATGGGGGTGAGGTGACCATCAACGGTGGAACCGTGAAAGCATTCGGCGGGAGAATTGGTGCTGGCATCGGCGGAGGTGCCTTTGGCGCTTGTGGCAACATCACCATCAACGATGGCGAGGTGACTGCCGGTGGCCTTTCTCATCCTGGCCGTGGTGCTGGTATCGGTTCGGGCTCGGAGAGAAGCCAAGGCGGCACCATTACCATTAATGGTGGCATTGTCACAGCCGAAAGCAAATTGGGCGCTGGCATTGGAGGCGGCTACGAAGGTAACGCTGCCATCATCAACATCACCGACGGCCTGGTTCAGGCAAGCTCCAAGGAAGGTGCTGGCATCGGCGGTGGCGGCGGTCCGGGTGGTGGCGGTGGCGGCAATGGCGGAATCACCAATATCTCTGGCGGCGTAGTCATTGCCTCTTCCACTAAGAAAGGTGCTGGCATCGGTGGCGGAAACGACGGCGACGGCGGAACCGTCAACATCTCTGGTGGACATGTCACCGCCGTAGGTGGCAATTATGACTTCGATTATTGGAGAGAACACCATGAACCCAATTACCTTTCTTTTATCAAGAATTTTGGTGGAAGGGACTATCACAGTTCGGTGCTGTATTTCATAGCCGATCTCATCTTTTCGGGTAGCTACGGCGGTGCTGGCATCGGCGGCGGCGACGACGGCGACGGCGCCAACGTGACCATTACTGGCGGCACCGTCATTGCAAGCGCCGCCAATGCCTACGCCATCGGAAGAGGCGACGGCGGTGGCACCTTTGGCATCTTGAACCTTTATCAAGAATCCATGGTTCAAACGAAAGAAGGAGGCAACTGGGTTTTGCAAAATGTTGCTGATCGTATTCATAAAGTCCAACATGGTACGTATGCAGTTATCGAGCCTTGTCCGCACGAGAGCGTCACCTACCTCATCGACAACGAAGATGACCACACCGTGCAGTGCAATTATTGCGGCCACGTCCATGCTGAGCCACATGTTATCAACCCGTCAACGGGCCAATGCATCTGTGGCTTTGGCGTGACCACCCACACCGTCACGGTTTATCAAGCCGTTGAAAATGGCAACGGTGCGTATGCCTCTGGCGTCAGCAACACGGTAGCACACGGCTTCGACTTCATGCTACCTTCTAATGCGGTCAACCCCGAAAACTTCGAATTTGTAGGTTGGATGGTGGGCACTCCCAGCCAAGTCAATGGCTACGAAGTCACTGGTGGGGAGACTCTTTATGCAGAGGGCGAGGCCTATAACGTCACCGACGATGTTGCGTTCATCGCCCGATACAAGAATTACTGGAACGGTACTGGTTCGGGAGCGGGGAACGACCCCTTCCTGATTGCCACCACTGACGACCTTATCCAACTTTCCAACCGCGTGAACGCTGGCGAAGATTACGAAGGCAGGTATTTCCTCCTCGTCAACGACCTCGTATTTGACGGCACAGCGAATAACTTCACTGCCATCGGCAACAACACTCATAGATTCAATGGCACTTTCGATGGCAACCATCACAGCATCAGCGGCATCAATATCAATAAAAGCCAAAACTTCCAAGGCCTGTTCGGTGTCGTTGGAGAAAATGGCACGGTCAAGGGCGTGACGCTCCAGGATTGCACTATCAAAGGAAGTGCCTATTCGGGTAGCATAGTGGGAGGAAACGATGGTACTGTGGAACGCTGTCTGGTGCTCGGTAGTACTGTCCAAGGTACGGAAAGCGGCGGCGTTGTGGGTTACACCAACGGCAATCTCCGTTTCAACTATTACACTGGCAATAACACGACAGGAATCGGATTTGACAACCACAATAGCAATGTTGACAACATCCTTGGCGGCAACAAAGGCTACACCATCAGTTGCGATGAGGGATTGACCTTTGATTATGTCATGGGCTCCGCCACAGGAAGCGAGGAAGATGCCATCATCGAACGCAATGGCACTTACTATACCGCCGAAGGTGTCACCATCTCTATGGTGGTGGATTCCCCGTTAGGCTACACCATCTCTTCGATCATGGTCAACAGTACGACCATCCTGCCTAGTGTGGAGGGTACCTATATCTTCACCATGCCTGCCGCTAATGTCAATATCACTTCCACCCTAGTACAACCCACCTTTATCCATGAGGGGCTTTGGGACGATGAGGAAAACTGGAGCAACGGTCTTCCCCAAGGGGGCGGTGATGTCGTCGTTGCCGCTCCGGCCATCATCGAAGGTGTTGTCCATGTGGGTCACATTACCTTTGAGAACGGCGGCAGCATCACCATCGCCAAAGGTGGAGAACTGACCCACAGCGACAATGTGACTGCCACCTTCCAGAAAGGCATCAGTGCCTATATTGACGACAGTTGCGGTTGGTTTACCATTGCCTCACCAGTTACTTATAACCTCCTTATTTCCAATCATGTCGCCACAGAAAGTATTTACGATCTTTACCTTTATCATGAGCCTACGCATTACTGGTGGAACTCCAAAAACCTCGAACATGACATCACGGTGCTCAAGCATCTCGAAGGCTATCTCTATGCCAATTCCGAAGATGTCACATTGTCGTTTGAAGGTAACATGTTGGCCACCGACAATATGGTCACCATACCACTTAGTTGTTATGCTAACGGCAGTTTGAAAGGCTATAACCTTGTGGGCAATCCTTTCACACGCCGCCTTACTGCGGAGGATGTCATCAAGATCGGCGATGAAGACCTGACTGTCTATCTCGTGTCAGAAGGTGGTGGAGGACTGGTTACTTATCCCCTTGCCGAAAGACCCATCGAGCCAGGTGAGGGATTCTTCGTGCAAGCCACTGAGCCTGGCCAAAACCTAGTCATCAACTCCGCCACCCGTGGGGAACAAGCGAAAGGACAACCCGCTTACCTCCGCATCGAGGTGGGCAAGGAAGGCTACTACGACCATGCCTACGTGCAGTTTGGCGGCGGCAATACCCTGCGCAAGATGAAACTCAGCGACAATACACCGAGCCTTAGTGTGTTACACGATGGCGAGGACTGGGCTGCAGTCACCATCGGAAGTGCCACGGGCGAACTGCCTGTCAACTTCAAGGCCACGGAAAACGGAACCTATACCATTAGGGTCAGCATCGAAGGCTTGGAGGTGGAGTGTCTGCATCTTATTGATAATATGACGGGTGTCGACACAGACCTGCTCCAGACCCCGAGCTACAGTTTTGAAGCTAAGACAACAGACTATGAATCACGTTTCAAGCTGGCGTTTGCCGCAGACGAGGCCGTCTGCGTGCCCAGTGAGGCCTTCGCCTTCTTCAGCAACGGTGAAATCATTGTCAATGGAGAAGGCATGTTGCAGGTCATTGACATGATGGGGCGCATTATCATCAGTAGAGACTGTGTGCACACCGTCTCTATCAACGGGATGACACCTGGCGTTTACGTATTGCACCTCATCAATGGTGACGACGTGAAGACACAGAAGATGGTCCTTCCATAAAGTCAACCTAAATTCAAATGAAGCCTTGGGGTAAAAAAGGATCTACAGGGCATTCACAATGCCAAAAGGCAGCGCAAAAAAAGTTTGCCCTTTTCCATTGCAAAAAGCCGGAAAAAAACACGGCTTGACCTTTTGCGCGTGTGAAAAGGTCGACCAAACGCTTTTTCTGCCGATTTTCATGGTAAAAAGTCAGCGCAGAAAAAAAGTCCGCCTTTTTCCATGCAAAAAGCTGGAAAAAAACACAGGTCTGCCTTTTTGCATTGCAAAAAGGCAGACCTGGCATTTTGCCTTCCCGTGAGCATTCCGAAATTGCACGTCTATTGCATGCCTATTACCCGGATATGTAATAAGCACCCGCTGTAGTATTTTCATGTCTTTTGGTTTGCAAAAATACAAAATAATTGTAAAACACAAACTATAGTTAGAAAAAAATACAATATCTAAGCTGCTCCCAAACGCTCTTTATTCTCCTTCTACCACTTTTATCTCGTCGGGGGTGAGGCCGTAAAGTTCGTAAACCATGCGGTCTATTTCTTTGTCGGTGGCGGCGATTTGGGTGGTGAGGGCGTTGCAGTCGGCCTTGTATTGGGTGAAGTAGTCCTCCCATTCGTCCTGTTGGGTGAGGGATAGGCTGATCTTCTGCTTCTTTAATTCGGCCAACACGGTTTTGAAGTCGGCCTCATCGAAACGCTCCAATGTGGTGGTGAATTTCTGCGCGCCCAAGTTCTCCTGCAAACGATGAAGGAAACGCTGGCGCTTTTGCTGAAGCTGGGAATGGAGGGAAAGCATTCGGTCTGCCAATTGGGATAGTCCGGCAGGGTTGCTTCCGGTAGGAAGACCGCTGTTAGGATAGGATCCGGTAGGTAGGTCCTCGGTAGGGTAGGGTTTGGTAGGTAGGCTCCCGGTAGAGTAGGGCTCGGTAGAAAGGCCGCTAGTAGGATGGGGTCCGGTAGGGTCAACGGGGCATGCCCCGTTGACCGTACCCGGCCCCGTACCCGGCCCCGTACCCGATTCCGCGGCCGAAGTTTTGGCTATTCCTGTCGGGATAGGGAAGTTCTCGAAATAGACCTTTCGGATTTCGCGACGGTCTTCTCCCAATTCGGGACAATGGCGTCTAATCCATAGTTTGGCCAATTTCGAGTTGAGAATGGCGACCAAGCTTTTAAGCGAAAAACTGTCGTCTTGAGAAGTGATAATGAATGTCTTGTCGTTTCCGAAATACCCCGTTTCGTCATAGATGAAGGGCAAGTATTTGGTCATGTTCGGGTATATGATTTTGGGCTTGGAGAACTCTTTGATATAGTCGCAATTCCTTAAATTGTAAGGCGTAACGCCCTTGTCTATCCTTTTTGCAAGCTTTTCGTAGAATTGGTCAAGGTGTTTCTTTATGGCGGGATAATCGTCTATTCTAATTGGCTCTATTCCAGTCTCTTTTATTCCATTATGTGTGTTAATCAGATACAAATCAACCCAATCTGGTATCCAAGCCTGAATGTCTCTTCCTCGAAGCAGTGGCTTGATGAGATCGGCACTTTTCGGGTCTTCGGCAATGATTTGGCTGCGGGTCGCTCCATCAATGAAAAAGGCATCATTGAAGCCTGTCTTAATGCCGTAGTTGATGGTAATCGGTAAGTCTTTCAAGGGAATTCCAACATTCATCTTCTCGAAAATAGCCGATGACTCGTCGGGAATTGTCCAAGCATCTTCGCCAAATGTTGTTTCCTTTTTGTTTTCCTCGATGAAAAGAGCAATATCGGAGGTTTGCTTGCAGGCACAAGCAAAGGTCTTACCCGAATAAGGTTCTTTGGAAAGCAGGAGAATCTGAGGGTCAACGGTGGCATCCTCAAATACGGGTACTCCAGGAAAGTCAATCAAAATGTATGGATTGGCCTTGGTTGTCAGATACTTGCGTAACTGAATGCCATAGTTGACTTTTAGCCATTTGTTGGAAGCGATGAAGCCTAACAGCCCTTTCTTATTGAGCAACTGGCAGCCACGCTCGTAGAACAGGCAATACAAGTCAGCGGTTTTGTTGTAAACTTCATAGCCGCAATGGGCATACACATCGCTCATTTCGCCCATCGTTTGTAGCTGCACATACGGCGGATTTCCAATCACCACATCGAAGCCGCCCGTGTACTCGGGTCGGAAGGCTTCTTCGATGGAGACGCAATGGGGATATTCTACGGGAAGAGGGTCGAGGCCATGGTGCTCGCGGTTGGTCCGGATATATTCGATGGCGTTGTAGAGGTGTTCGTCGGAGTTGATATAGGTATTGCCGAATTTTCTTCCCCATAGGGAGCACTGCGTGACGCCTTTTTTCGGTAGCTTGTTGGCCGATAGGGTAGCGTCCGGTAGGGTAGCGTCCGGTAGGGTCTCTTCCGGTAGGGTCAGCGGGTCATGACCCGCTGTCGCTACCGCGGTCGTGCCTACCGGGTTCTCCGTCGTCGCTACCGCGGTCGAACCTACCGGGTTCTCCGTCGTCGCTACCGCGGTCGAACCTACCGGGTTCTCCGTCGCCGCTACCGCGGTCGTGCCTACCGGGTTCTCCGTCGTCGCTACCGCGGTCGTACCTGCCGGTCCCTTTTTCGTCGCTACCGTTGTTGGTATTGTTCTGCCCATAGCGATATTCACGGCGCGCGCCGTCATCGACTTTATCTTTCCCACTATCTTCGGCACCTCTTCTTCTTCGCACACAAGGAGTAGATGCATGTGGTCGAAGCAGATGTTGTAGGCCAAGACGTTCAGCTTGTCTTCCTCCACAATCTTCGCCACGGTCTCCGTGATGATGATTTCCTCTTCCTTACTTAATAACATGGGTTCGGGGTAGGGTCGTGTGCCGTGGTCGCGAAGTCGTCTCACATCGTATTCTATCATTCGTTCTGAAGTACGACTATCGTGTACAGCTGTGGTAATATGCCATGGTCGCTTTTGCTTTTCGTGGAAGATTTTCGGGAATTCCTTCTCCCAACAGAAGGCCTTGTCGCCGGCAATGGCTGGATCATCGATGAGCGAGTTGCCGCATTTGATGTTGTTGTTGAGTGAGCTCAGCTTGCGGTGAGGCTTGGCGGTACGGAGCCACAATGACAGTTTGGCGATTTCAACACTCTCTTCGTTGATGTCGACACCATAGAGGTTGTTTTCCAAGATGGAGTTCTCGACGTTGGGAAACACGATGGCGGCACCTTCGACCTTGGCCTGCATCTCATCGATGAGCTTGTGTTCGTCGATGAGGAAGTTCAAGGCGGCGTTGAGGAAGGCACCACTGCCGCAAGCGGGGTCGCAGATGGAAATCTGCAGGAGCCAGTCGCGGTAGGCATCCAGCTTCTCGATGAGGGCCTTCTTGGTGGCAAACTGGCGTTTCTTGTCGGTGAAGTACTCGCTCTCGTCGATGCCGAGTTCCGCCTTCTTCTCGCGGCAGAGCTTGCCGACGGTGTTGTCCACGATGTATTTGGTGATGTATTGTGGGGTGTAGAAAACGCCGTCTTTCTTTCGTTTGCTTGCTGTTTGCGGCTGTCCCATCGGGTCATGACCCGATGTCAACAGCCGCTCTGTTACCTCTTCTATTTCCGTTAAAGAGTTCTCGAAGATGTGGCCAAGGATGTTGACATCGACATCGCTTTGGAAGTCGTAGTCGGAAATCTTCTTGCAGTAGCGCATCAGCACCTCATCGGAGATGGTGAGGCCATCGAGGATTTCATCTGGCTTGAAAAGGCCGCCATTGTAGGCAAAAATCTCATAGTTCTTGCCTTGGAAGCCGGTGTTCATGTAGCCGAAGTATTTCTTCAGACGATTGTAGAACGGCTGGTACTCATCCAGTTCCTTCAGTTTCTCCCATTGGTTGATGATAAGCATGATGGAGTTGGGCGGCAACAGTCCACGGTCTTCGGCGAAGAAGATGAAGAGGATCCTGTCGAGGAGCTTCTGCGTTTTCTTGAAGAGGAGGATTTTGTGCGCTGTGTCGTCGGTGGGGTTGTTTTTCAGGATGTCCTCGAAGAGGTCGCGCTTGAAGTTGGAGTAGTCTTTATAGAGCGCGTTGGTGATTTGGTCCTCGTTGGTCAGACTGGCGGCCTTGATTTGCTTAGGCAGGTTCTTTTCGATGTTCTCGTAAGCCAGGCAAATCCATAGCCTTGCAAAGTCGTCACGGGTGAGGTGGAATAAATCAAACTCCTCGAAATCAACGGCGTTGTCGATGTAGAAGCGCAGTTTTTCGAAGTTGGAGATGACGACGTAGACCGCTTCTTTGTGTTGGCTCTTATAGTTGAAGGCCTGTGCCTCAACTTTGCTGAGGTCGGGCGTTTTGTGGTCTTTCAGTTCTATCACGCCCACAACCTTGCCATCGACGAGGATGGCACCATCGGCTTTCTTGCTGTTGGTCTCGTTTTTCTTCTCGGTGGTGAGGTTGAAATTGGGGTCGGGATTCAGGGTGTAGCCGAGAATCTTCACAAACAATTCGCGAAGGAAACCTTCTTGGAACTGCTCTTCCTTGCTGTTGAGGATGTTGGCTTGCCTTTCAGGATCAAGGAAGAAGCGGGAGAAGGTCTTGTAACGCTCGTCAATCAGCGTGTTATCAAGGCCTTTGATATATTTGTTGAGGATGTTGCGTTGGAAGATTTGCATGGCGTATGGTGCGATTTGAGGCGGTAAAGATAGGAAAATAATCATTATAAGTTTTTGGGTCTCCCAAGAAAGTGTGTATCTTTGCCCCCATGTTATCTAATCATTATAACCGTTTCCAACTCGCTGC
>Ga0247610_10007504_pt1 | contig 11191 bp, 9 predicted proteins | sample 174DNAGHGhighgp2_FD_193483 | JGI IMG/M metagenome (GOLD analysis project Ga0247610, IMG submission 193483) | Sheep rumen microbial communities from Palmerston North, Manawatu-Wanganui, New Zealand - 1742 DNA GHGhigh gp2 | ecosystem: Host-associated > Mammals > Digestive system > Stomach > Rumen ...
CATTACAGACAGTGCCCACGGCGCTCACCTGGGCATCGACAACACATTCTTCGGTCCTGATTCCAAGGGCGATATCGTCATAAAGAGCCTTCACAAGACTCTGTCATCGCCTACCCAGACGGCAGTCATGCTCCTTCATGAAGGGTGCCCCGTAGATGAGACACTTATCAGAAGAGGCCTTGATATCTTTGAGACATCGAGTCCTTCGTACATACTCTTAAGCGGCGTGTCAAAGTGCCTTTCGAGCCTTTATTCGAAGGGACCAGAGATCTTAAAGCCGTGGGAAGAAGCGATATCTTATGCTGAAGAGAACTTAAGAGGCCTTCGTAATTTCAGGCTTTGGGAAGCACCCGTGAGGGAGAGATCCAAGTTCGTAATAATGGGCTACGGGGATTTCCTTTTCGACCAGCTCAGAGGAACATTCAACATCGAATGCGAAGCAAGCTTCCCCTCACACATGATCGCCATGACCGGAATAGGCGACACTGTCAATTCCGTAAAACGCTTCTGCGACGCTGTCAAAGCGATAGACGATGCCGTTGACGAGCCGTACAAAGAATCGCAGTTCATCTCCAGGCCCTACCCGAGATTTGCTATGACGCTACGCGAAGCTTCACAATCAAGGCTCCGCTGCGTTGAGTTGGAACCCGAATACTGCATCGGACGCGCCTCAGGAGAATTCATCTATGCATTCCCGCCTGGGATCCCGGTCCTGATGCCTGGTGAAGTGATCACGGAAGACACCATAAGGCTCATTTCGAGAGGCGATATCCACCTCCTCATGGGCGGAGGCCGCTCCTACAACGGACTGATACCCGTTTTGCCTTGACTGTTATAGTTCATCAAAGTATAATTCATCTATTAAAAACGAGGGAGATTAATCATATGACAAGAATCGTTACTATTGAGACAAGAGATCTCGAGAAGTCAGCTAAGGAAGGCGGATGCGGCGAGTGCCAGACATCTTGCCAGTCTGCATGCAAGACATCTTGCGGCGTTGCTAATCAGCCTTGCGAGCAGCTCAATAAATAAGCTGAATTTATCTTGAAGCCTAAGAGGTCTCATTTTACGTGGGACCTTTTTTTATGTGAACAGGAGTTATAAATGATCCACTGCTATCAATTTGAAGGCCTTAACATCGTGCTCGACTGCTATTCGGGTTCTATCCACATGGTCGACGAAGTCGCCTATGACATGATCCAATGGTACGAAAATGAGCCCGCTGAAGATGTTATCGCCAAAGCAATCGAAAAGCACGGCATCACAAGAGAAGATGCCGAAGAATGCATCGCCGATATCGATGACTTAAAGACAGCCGGTAAACTTTATGCTCCCGATAAATACGAGCACCTGGCCAAGGATTTCAGGAAAAAGAATTTCAAGATCAAAGCTTTGTGCCTCCACGTTGCCCACACATGCAACCTCAACTGCTCCTACTGCTTTGCAAGCCAGGGCAAGTACCACGGTGAGCGCGCCATCATGAGCTATGAGGTCGGCAAGAGAGCTATAGATTTCCTCATCGAGAATTCAGGCTTCCATAAGAACCTTGATATCGACTTCTTCGGCGGCGAGCCCCTCATGAACTGGGAAGTCGTAAAGCAGCTCGTTGCATACGGAAGAGAGCAGGAAAAGCTTCACAACAAGAATATCCGTTTTACTCTCACCACCAACGGAATGCTTTTGGACGATGAGGTCACTGAATTCTGCAATAAGGAAATGCACAATGTCGTCCTCTCTTTAGACGGCCGTAAAGAAGTCAATGACCGCTTCAGAGTCGACTACGCAGGACACGGATCCTACGACAAGATCGTTCCGAACTTCCAGAAGTTTGTCGCAAAGCGCGGTAACCGCAGCTACTACATGCGCGGCACCTTCACTCATTTCAACACAGACTTCGTAAACGACATCAAGCAGATGTTGGATCTCGGCTTCACCGAACTGTCCATGGAGCCTGTTGTTACAGAGCCTTCCAGCCCTTCAGCGATCACAAAAGAAGATCTGCCCACTGTCTTTGCACAGTACGAAGAGCTTGCAAGACTCATGGTACAGCGCTACAAGGAAGGCAGGCCCTTTACTTTCTATCACTACATGCTGGATCTCACATGCGGTCCCTGCATCTACAAGAGGATCGCAGGCTGCGGCTCCGGCACAGAGTATCTTGCTGTCACTCCCTGGGGTGACCTCTATCCCTGCCACCAGTTCGTCGGTGACGATGCATATAAGATGGGTTCGATCTACGAAGGCGTTAAGAATCTTGAGCTTCAGGACAGGTTCGCATGCTGCAACGCCTACAGCCGCCCTGAATGCAAAGACTGCTGGGCAAAGCTCTACTGCTCCGGCGGCTGCGCTGCAAACTCCTACCACGCTTCCGGCGATATCAACGGCATCTACGAGATGGGCTGCGATATCTTCCGCAAGAGGATCGAATGCGCAATTGCAGTCAAGCTCTTAACTTCGGGTCTGGAACAGCCCGGCGAAAAGAAATAAAACAAAGGGTGCTTCAAAGCACCCTTTTATTTCGGTTTTAGTGAATTTTCACGATAGAAACGATCTTATCTTCAGTGAAGAAGGTCCGCCAGTGTATCTTCTGTCTCTACAGGCTGCCAATGCCCTTCAACACAGGTGGCAGCACCGGTCGAACGGATCTTGTCTGCCAGCTCGCCCGCAAGTTTCCTGTCCTTGACGCCGCTGGTAAATTCCGAGCATGCGGCATCTCCGACGAAGAGCGTCTTATCTTCGCACACGTAAACAAGCGTTGAATCGTCCGTGTGAGGAGCCTTCGTCTGTATAAGCTTGACCGTGCATCCGCCCAAGTCGATCGTCATGTCGCCCTCGAAAACAATATCGGCAGGAACAACGATGACTTCCTTGCCGCCTTCGTATTCTTTTTGAATGCTGTCGTACATGTTCAGGAACTCGTCAGGACCGTTTGCTTCAATCTTCTTCATGCATTCCAGAAGATACCCGTTCGTGCGTTTATTGGCCATTGTAAGGCCGTTTACGGCATGCATAGCGAATGTGTGATCCCAGTGCCAGTGCGTAATGACTGTAAGTGACGGAAGAGGCAGACCTTCCTTTTGGAGAAGATCGTAAAACTCCCTGATGTGCGATTCCGAGTGGCCGGCATCGATCGCAAGGCTTCGCTTTCCGCCTTTAACGTAGCCCAGATTCGGACGGTCGCGCTCCTCCTCAAAAGGCATATACCAGATATGTCCGGACAGTTTCTTAAGTTCCATCTGTTTATCCTCCGATGTATTTGGAAAGCGGGACGGTGTTGCTTTCCTCAACATAGCCGTTCTTTTTGTAGAAGTTATAAGCGGGCACGTCCCTTCCGGTGAGCAGGAATATCTGCTTTATGCCCATTTCCTTTACGGCCTTTTCGATCTCTTTCAGGAAGAAGGTTCCTGCGCCTGTGCCCTGGCGGTCGGTCTTAATGCACAGCTCGTTGATCAGGTATTCCGTACCTCTGAACCAATGCTTTATGTCTCCCATCGAGATCCCGATCAACTCACCGCCGTCGTAGAGTCCAAACGTAAGCGAATAGCCCTGACCACAGAGGTCATCTATATAACAGTCAAGCTGCTTGCTGTCCGACCAGTCGTCGTTCCACGGCTCCCCCGTGAAAACTCCCGTGAACAGCGCCTTTATGGCTTCTTTATCATTTATCGAAAGTTGTTTCAGTTCCATTTGTCATCTCCAACGTCGCTTTTAATTCCTTCAAGACCGCTTCTGCTTCAGGATAGACATCAACGTCTGTTCTGAAAAAGGAATAAAACTCTCTTTTAATCTCATTGACGCGGTTCCTGTCGATCCCCGTCCCATCAAGGATCTCGGCAAATATCTCATCTGAAGATGCTTCGGTCTCTCTCGGGTTGATCCTTGTATTGTACCTGGTCAGCACTTTTCCTATGTGCTCGTATTCTTCTTCCGATATGGCAATGCCTAATTTCTCAGATACGTTCTCAAATGCCGGTCTGTATAATTTTGACCAGTTAAGCGGGATCGGATAAAAAGTTAAGGTCTGTCCAATATCGAAAACAATTGCTCTGATCATAATCGCTCTTTTCTGTAATAAGTCCTGCAGAGTCTGATTTACTTCGGAGCAGTTATTGCAAAGAAAACATAATCGTCAGTATTCTCATCGTCACCGAAAGGCTCAGGCGGGCAGAAATCCGGGCTATTCTCCTCGATAATATCCTGAACAGATCTGCCGGTGTCATTTGCAACATAGACGCACATAAGAAGGCCGTCATAGAACTCGGGAACGATGAAATAAGAAGTCGACATTATCTTTACTGTCTGTGATAACAATACTGCTCCGCCATCGTTTTTTGTTTCCGATTTCTCGACTACTGATTGACGGAATTCATAGTAATCCAGCCTGTACTTCTCACCCTTATAGATGAAGTTTCCCGTAACACCAAAGCTGTCTATCGACGTTGAGAGAAATACGGACGGGATAACCGTGCCTGTATAGAAATCTACGAATTCGACGTTGTGATAGTGAAAGAACGAAGTAGAGTAGGACGCCGGTTCTCTCGCATAGATCGGGAAGATCTGCTCGTAATTGACTTCATAGACCAGGCAGCCCGGATAATCTTCGTCGCGGTAGACCTGAATGGTAGGTTTGGTTACCGTGGAAATATAGTTCAGGTTCTCGTTGACCTGGTTATTTCTGGAATCGAGAGCAATATATACGAAATAATTATCGACATCTGTATTTGCCATGCGGAGTTTCTTGTCAGCGCCCCAGGGCTTGCTGAAATCATCCACATAGAAATCATCGTAAGTGGCCTTTACGTCGACCAGCGCAAGATTGTGTCTGGGCTTTCCCATAGGAATGACCGGTGTCGGGACAGCCGTAGACGGCGTTGTGTTATCGTCATCAAAAGGCTTCTTTTTACCATTGCCGGGCTGGCCGCACGATGAAAGAAGCAACGAAAAGACTAATATTGAAGATATTGCTGCTAAACGTTTTTTCATAAAACTATCCCTGTAAACTATTATCCCGTTCAATCCTTAAGAGGATTATATCATCAGTCATCGGTGCTACGCGATAAAAGAAAAGAGGTTGCCACAATATTGACAACCTCTTATAGTTTTCTCTCCTGCGCGAGAGTAAGTTGTTTTGCGAACGATTCTGCACAAGCGAACGAAGTTCGCGCGGAAGCCCTGAGTGAGCAAAACAACTTACTCGAGCTCGAATGCTCCTGTATAAAGCTGGTAGTAAGTACCCTTCTCTGCAATGAGCTGCTCATGTGAGCCCCGCTCGATGATCTTACCGTGATCCAATACCATGATGACATCGGAGTTCATTACGGTCGAAAGCCTGTGAGCGATAACGAAAACCGTTCTGCCTTCCATGAGCTTATCCATACCGCGCTGAACGATAGCCTCAGTACGTGTATCGATCGAAGATGTAGCTTCATCCAGGATCATTACCGGCGGGTTGGCAACAGCTGCTCTTGCGATCGCAATAAGCTGTCTCTGACCCTGCGAAAGGTTGGAACCGTTGTTGTTAAGCATCGTGTTGTAACCGTCAGGAAGACGTTCGATAAAGTCAGAAGCACCTGCGAGCTTTGCAGCTTCCCTGCACTCTTCATCCGTAGCATCGAGCTTGCCGTAACGGATATTCTCCATAACGGTGCCTGTGAAAAGATTTGTCTCCTGAAGAACAAGGCCTAAGGATCTTCTCAAGTCCTTCTTCTTTATCTTGTTGACATTGATGCCGTCATAGCGGATCTTACCGTCAGCGATGTCATAGAAGCGGTTGATAAGATTTGTGATCGTGGTCTTTCCTGCACCTGTCGCACCGACGAAAGCAACCTTCTGGCCCGGCTTTGCGAAAACGGATACATCGTAAAGGACCTGCTTTTCGGGCACATAGGCAAAGTCAACTTCATTGAGCAGAACGTCGCCCTTAAGCTCGGTATATGTGATCGTACCGTCTGCCTTGTGGGGATGCTTCCATGCCCAGTGGCCGGTCTGGTGATCAGCCTCTGTGATCGTGCCGTCAGAAGCGATATTCGCATTAACGAGCGTTACATAGCCGTCATCTGTCTCAGGCTTTTCATCGAGAAGATCAAAGATCCTCTGGGCACCTGCACCTGCCATTACGATCGCATTCATCTGCATCGTGAGCTGGTTGATATTGCCCATGAACTGCTTGCTTCCGTTAAGGAACGGAACAACGATATCGATGCCCATCGGCAGTCCGGAGAACGAGAAATTAACAACATTCAGGGCCGTCATGATGCCGCCTGCAACAGCAATGAGAACATAGATGATGTTACCGATATTGTTGATGATAGGAGCCAGGATATTCGCATAGGAATTAGCTTTGCCGCTGTCGTCGGCAAGACCGTCATTGAGTTTGTTGAACTCTTCAGTGACCTTGCCCTCGTGGTTAAATACCTTGACGACCTTCTGGCCGTTCATTATCTCCTGGATGTAGCCTTCAGTAGCGGCAACGGCTTTCTGCTGCCTGATGAAGTACTTGGCCGAACCTGCGCCGACTTTGCCTGTCACGAGCATCATTACAACGATTCCGGCTACCATTATCAAAGTCAGCCATATGCTGTAACGGAGCATCGTAACAAATACCGTGATAACGACAACACCCGCTCTGATAATGTTCGGGATGGCCATGGATACGAGCTGTCTTAATGTATCGATATCGTTGGTGTAGTGGCTCATGATGTCGCCGTGCTTATGAGTATCGAAATAGCTCAAAGGCAGTGTCTGCATCTTGTTGAACAGGTCAGTTCTGAGCTTGTGCAGGAACTTCTGCGTCATGTAAGCCATGAGCTGTGAATTCAGGATGCTTACGATCGCAGCTCCTGCATAGATGCAGATAAGCGGGATCAGGTATGAAACGATCTTTATCTTTGCAGATTCCCAGTCGCCTGATGCCAGGGTCTCCTCAAGAACCACTGTGACTTTCTGAAGGAATACCATCGGCAGTGCGGCTGCAACTGCGTTGTAGATATTGAAGATGACAATGACCCACGTGAGAACGGGGAACAGCTTGATATACATCTTTACAACGCGCTTGAGGCTTCCCATGGATCCGATGACCTGGGACATCGAAGCCGGGCCTCTGCGTCTTCCGCCGGGTGCGGGTGCTGCTTCTGGTTTTTGCTTGGGAGCATTGGGCTTTTTACTCATTGTCCGATCCTCCCTTCGTCTGTTCTTCGTAGATCTCACGATAGATCTCATTGCTCTTTAAGAGCTCCTCGTGAGTACCGGTGCCCATGATCTTGCCGCCGTCCATGATGATGATCATGTCACAGTCCTGAACGGAAGCGACTCTCTGGGCGATTATTATCTTTGTCGTCTCAGGGATATATTCCTTGAATCCCTTTCTTATCAAAGCATCTGTTCTGGTATCGACAGCCGATGTGGAGTCGTCCAGGATAAGGATCTTCGGGCGCTTGAGAAGTGCTCTTGCAATGCAGAGTCTCTGCTTCTGACCGCCTGAGACATTGGTGCCTCCCTGCTCTATATGAGTATCAAACCCTTCCGGGAAAGAAGATACGAACTCATAAGCCTGGGCGATCTTGCATGCCTCAACAAGTTCTTCGTCAGATGCGTTCTCATTACCCCATCTGAGGTTCTCGGCAATCGTTCCGGAGAACAGCTCGTTCTTCTGGAGAACGACTGAGACGGCGTCTCTTAATGTCTTTACGTCATAATCCTTTACGGGTACACCGCCGACTTTGACCTCGCCTTCAGTAACATCGTAAAGTCTCGGAATGAGCTGGATCAAGGTGGTCTTGGATGAACCGGTACCGCCTAAGATACCGACGGACATTCCGCTGTCTATATGAAGGTCGATGTCGAAAAGTGCATTTCTCGCAGCCTTCTCGGAATACTTGAAAGCCACATCAGTAAAATCGATCGAACCGTCCCTGACTTCCATGACAGGATTCTCGGGATTGGCGATAGAAGGCTTCTCTTCAAGGACCTCAACGATACGCTTTGCTGCCTCAACGGACATTGTGAGCATGACGTAGATCATGGAGACCATCATGAGTGACATGAGGACCATGAAGCCGTATGTCATAAGTGCTGAGATCTGGCCGATATTGATCACGGTGCCGTTGCTCTGGATAGCCATTTTCGAGCCGACATAAAGAACAAATACAACATTGAAATGCAGGCAGAGTTCCATGAGAGGAGAGTTAAGTCCGACGATCTTCTCAGCCTTGGTGAAGTCCAGTCTGATACTGTCTGAAGCCTTGCCGAACTTATCCTGCTCGTATTCTTCTCTTGCAAAGCCCTTAACGACACGCATGCCGCGGACGTTTTCCTCAATGGATTCATTCATCTTGTCGTACTTCTTGAAGACGGCGCGGAAAGCAGGCATTGCAAGCTTGCCGATAATGATCAGACCAACAGCAAGAATAGGTACCACGATAACGAAAGTCGTAGCAAGCGAACCTCCGAGAACATATGCCATAACGATCGCGAAAGCGAACATCAGGGGCGCTCTTACAGCGATCCTTATCATCATCATAAATGCATTCTGAACGGTAGTGATATCTGTCGTCATTCTCGTGACCAGAGATGACGTGGAGAATTTGTCTATGTTTCCGAATGAGAATTTCTGGACCTTGGCGAACATGTCAGATCTCAAGTTTCCCGCAAATCCGGCTGATGCCTTGGCTGAAAAATTGCCGGCCAATGCGCCGCAGGTAAGTGACAGGATCGCGGCAACAGTAATAATGGCGCCGATCTTAAGAATAGTGTCCATACCTGCATTATCCTGGATCATATTGACCATGTGCGCAGTGATAAACGGTATTACTACTTCAAGAATAACTTCTCCGATAATAAAAACGAGCGACAGAACCGTATCCTTCGTGTACTGCCGGATAGATTTCATCAGTTTACGTATCAAGGACTCTTCCTCCTGCGCAAAATAAAACACCTTATTATAGAACAGGATGCAAAATATTTGTATTTATTATTTTATTATTTTGACGTACTTCTGTTGCGATGTTATTATTGTCTTTGGCTTTATTTAGATAAATAAAGCACAAGGGAGGAATATAAATGCCTGTTACAGATTTATTGAGACGCAATGCCAGAGAGCATGGCGATGAAGTAGCTCTTATCGAGCTCAATCCCGCAATGGAAGATACAAGAAAGATCTCATTTAAGGAATTCGACCTTGTCCAGCAGACAAAGTCCATGCCTTACCGTCACGAGATCACATGGCAGATCTTCGATGAGAAGTCCAACAGAGTAGCAAATATGCTCCTGGGCCGCGGAATCAAGAAGGGCGACAAAGTTGCTATCCTTATGTTCAACTGCCTTGAATGGCTTCCTATCTATTTCGGTATCTTAAAGACCGGCGCTATCGCTGTTCCTTTTAACTTCAGATATACAGCAAACGAGATATCCTACTGTGCGGATCTGGCTGAGATCTCCGTAATGTTCTTCGGCCCTGAATTCGTAGACAGACTTAATATCAATGCAGATGAGATCGCAAAAGACAGACTTCTCCTCTATGTAGGTGACGGCCAGGCTCCTGAATTCGCAGAGAATTACTGGCAGCAGGTTGCTGACTATTCTTCCAAGGATCCCATGATCGAACTTAAGGAAGAAGATTATGCAGCTATCTACTTCTCATCCGGCACGACAGGATTCCCCAAGGCTATCCTTCACCCTCACAGAAGCCTTACACAGGCAGCTGAGATGGAAGCCGTACACCACGAGACAGGCAAGAACGACTGCTTCCTCTGCATCCCGCCTCTTTATCACACAGGCGCCAAGTTCCACTGGATGGGTTCTTTGTGGACATGCAGCAAGGCTGTTCTTCTGAAGGGCACAAAGCCTGAAGTTATCTTAAAGGCTGTTTCCGACGAGCAGTGCACTATCGTATGGCTCCTCGTACCGTGGGCTCAGGACATCCTCGATGCCCTTGACCGCGGTGAATTAAAGCTCTCCGATTATAAGCTCGATCAGTGGCGTCTTATGCACATCGGCGCACAGCCCGTACCTCCGTCACTTATCCGTCACTGGAAGGATTATTTCCCGAATCACCAGTACGATACGAACTACGGTCTTTCCGAATCCACCGGTCCAGGCTGCGTTCACCTCGGACTTGAAAATACTCACAAGGTTGGCGCCATCGGCATTCCGGGTTACCGTTGGGAGTGCAAGATCGTTGACGAGAACGGCAACACAGTACCTCAGGGCGAGGTCGGTGAGCTCTGCGTAAAGGGCCCCGGTGTAATGCTCGAATACTATAGAAATCCTGAAGCAACAAAGGAAACATTAAGAGACGGATGGCTCTTCACAGGCGACATGGCGCGTCAGGATGAAGACGGTTTCTACTTCCTCGTTGACCGTAAGAAGGATGTTATCGTTTCCGGCGGTGAGAACATCTATCCTGTAGAGATCGAGAACTTCCTCCAGGAATATCCGAAGGTAAAGGACGTTGCAGTTATCGGCCTTCCCGACAAGAGATTGGGCGAGATCACAGGCGCTATCGTTGAGATCGAACCCGGCAGCGGCTGCACCGTTGAAGAACTCGAAAAGTTCTGCACCCAGCTGCCCCGTTACAAGAGACCGAAGCAGATTATCTTAGCCGATGTTCCGAGAAATGCCACCGGCAAGATAGAAAAACCCGTTCTCCGTAAGAGATATGGCGCAGAAAGACTTGTAGAACAGGAAAATCAGTCTTAAAATAAAAGCCTTGTGTTTTTAGGCACAAGGCTTATTTTTTGAATAAAAATGCTTCTTTGCTTTTTAGAGGGTGGAAGAAGCAAAAAGTGAGGAACAAAAACATGGATTTGGCAATCAAGATCATCTTCCTTGTCGTCTTTTTCGCTGTCATGATCGGAATCGGTCTTGTCACACGTAAAAAGGCAAACAGTGTCGAAGGCTTCGTACTGGGCGGCAGAAATGCAGGACCCTGGCTTACGGCATTCGGTTACGGAACATCCTATTTCTCCGCTGTAGTATTCATCGGATATGCAGGACAGTTCGGCTGGAAATACGGCGTCGCATCAACCTGGATCGGTATCGGCAACGCAGTTATCGGTTCACTTCTCGCATGGATCATCCTTGGCAGAAGAACAAGAGTCATGACAAAGCACTTGAACTCCAAGACAATGCCTGACTTCTTCGGCAAGAGATTCGACAGCAAGTCACTCCGTATCGCAGCTGCTCTTATCTCCTT
>Ga0247610_10007505_pt1 | contig 11190 bp, 11 predicted proteins | sample 174DNAGHGhighgp2_FD_193483 | JGI IMG/M metagenome (GOLD analysis project Ga0247610, IMG submission 193483) | Sheep rumen microbial communities from Palmerston North, Manawatu-Wanganui, New Zealand - 1742 DNA GHGhigh gp2 | ecosystem: Host-associated > Mammals > Digestive system > Stomach > Rumen...
AACTCGACGCCGTGATGGGAAGTAGGAGCTTTCGATGCCGCCGGCCGTACACACACGACAGGCAACGCCTCTTTCTGGCTCTCGCTGTACAACCAGGAGACTTACCATCAAGGCAGCAGCGACAAAGACACCACCTACACGGCATCGGACGAATGGTCTAAAGTGACGAACGGCATGGATCTCCCGCTTGCTCCTGCACAGGGTTGGGCGGTCTTTGCCCGCACCCGTTCCGGCAAAGCGGCAGAAGTCCGTCTGCCCAAAACCGACGACATATATTATTACTACTACCAAAACGGCGAAAAGGCATGGGATATGTATGTAAACAATATTTCAGACAAGCGTGGCGGAGCAGGGGCAGGTCAACTGACGTTCAATCCGGGCGCCGGCGCCACCCTGCAGTCCTATACCCTTACCAACGGATCCAGCGGCAATACTTTCGTATTCGGCAACCCGACCATGGCGTATATCGACATCTGGGGTTTTCTCTCGGATAACGGGCTCAAGAACGAGTTCCACTACATGGGCACGGGCAACGCTTACACACAAGTAACCGAAAGTATCGCGGAAATCTCCCGTGACACGATCACCACTTTGGAGCGTTACCTGCCCCCGATGCATGCGATAGTCGTTTCGCTCGCGGGTGATGCCACGGCAAGTTCATTGAATGTGACGCTCAACACCAACCGGATTGTAACGACAGCGGGTCAGATTGACCGTCCGCTTGATTCACCGTCTTCTGCACCCGCCAAATCGCGTGCCGGGGAAGATGTTTTGCCCAAAGGGATCATGACCGTGACGGCGACGAACCCTGTTTCTCCGCGTTGCCGCTCGCGCCTGCTGATCGGTCAGGGCTACCACAACGCCGTTCTGACAGGAGAGGATGCGCTTCTGACCACCCTCAACATCGACCATTACACCAATAACACCATGCCGGCCACACCGTTCAACCTCTACGCATCAGAACAGGAATACGGCCTGAGTATCGATCTGTTGCATGAGGTGGTGAACGTTCCCCTTTCGTTCTACCTGAGCGACCTGCCGTACGATCCGGTGACGCATCTGTGGTTCACGGGGGTACACAATATCGAGGGCGAGCTGGTTCTGTACGATGCGTTGACGGGCGAAGAGCGGACAATCCTTGACGGAATCTGTCTGGATATAGAAACCCCGGAGCAGAACCACGAGCGGCGCTATTATATCCGCCGCAGGGGCTTCAACCCGGACCGTCCGGACGAAACCGACCCCGTGGCAACCGGCTTGGGTGGCTTTGGAGCTGGACGAGAAGAACCGGTTAAAATAATCCGGAACGGCCATGTGTTTATCCTGCGCGACGGCCATGTTTATACTTTATTCGGGCAGAAAATAAGATGAAGATGATGCAACTAAAAATGATTTATAGAATCTGTATGACGGTATGGATAGTCTTTGGCGGAACGCTTGGGCTATCCACCGTCCGGGCGTATGACCGAACCGGTGCGTCGGCGTCTTGGGGATACCAGCCGATATACCGTAACACGCCCGCCGCTCCGGCACGTTCCGGGGCGTATACCTCCACGTTTTATTCCACCTCGGCGTTTCTTTCTTCAGGAACCGCGGTCACCGGAGGTGTCCGTCTGGGTGCCACTTCACCGGGCGCAACACCCATGGAATCCTCATGGGGCGACACGAGCGGAGATGACCCAATCGGTGTTGTACCGAATCCTACACCTGTCGGCGAACCGACGATCCTGTTCATCTTCGCCCTGCTCTTCCTGTTTGTCCGTATCCGGTCACGATTTAGGATTCACTTCCTGTCTCGCTCTCCGTCTCGGTTTTAGTTTTGTTTCAATAGAAAAGGTCATTTCTTCGGAAATGATCTTTTTTGTTGGACGTTGCGTCTGAAAAATCAGCACTCCAGACTGAGATTTTTTTTCGACTGAATACCGACAGTCAAACGACGGTCAAACGACAGTCAAACGACAGTCAAACGTAACGTCCGACTAATGTCAGTATGATTTTTTTTGTGTGATGGTCGCTCGTCTGCAAAAACATCGCTTTCCGGTCGATGTTCATCGCTCTTATAATTTGATTTCCTCCAATGCGCCGGTAACGGAGTCGATGATGAAGCCACGAACAATAATATCTTTCGGGATGAGCGGATGAGTCTGAATGGTCTTGACGGTCTTGCGGACGGATGTCTCTGTGTCGCGGAATCCTTCGAGCCAGTGGTTAAGGTCAATACCGCACTCACGAATAGTATCGAGTGTCTCGTCTTTGATGCCGCGTGCTTTCATGACGTGGTGAAAATGACTGTAACTCATGTGACAAGCGCCACATTGCGTGTGCGCTACCACCATGATCTCTTCAACCCCTAATTCGTAGATCGCCACTATCAGACTGCGCATCGCCGAATCAAACGGCGTGATAATCAGTCCGCCGGCATTTTTGATGATTTTGGCATCGCCGTTCTTAAGTCCTAAAGCAGCAGGGAGTAGTTCGGTCAGACGCGTGTCCATGCACGTTAGAACCGCTAATTTCTTGTCGGGGTACTTGTCGGTCAGATACCGCTCATAATTTTTCTCCGCCACAAACTGACGGTTGTAATCAATGATTTGGTCTATCATAATAGTAAATTCTAAATCAGTTCTTCTAACTTATATTGGGGTTTGTTGTTTCGAGCGCAAAGGTACAAAAAAAATCCCACATATGCAAATGTATGCAGGATTTTTTTGTGTTTATCGCAAGCGAGCCAGCATTTTGATGCCATAAACAGGCCAGTACGGCACTTTCTCGATACCGGTTCGAACACGCGGAATGTCGAGTAGCAGGAAAGCAAAGGTCATGAAACCCGACACCCAGATGATCTGCCCGAAGATCTGTTTCAAGGTCACTCCCATAACGCTCTCGCTCAAAGCTGAAATCTGAAAACTGACAGCTGACGGCTGAATGCTCGTAAGCGTCAAGTAATCGCCGTAACGCGCCATGTTATCCGCCATGAAATGTTTGAAAAGGGTGGTGTAGAGTCCGTAACCCGATGCGCCGGCGAGGTACATGTGGATGACATTGAAGATGAAAAGTGCCATGAAGAAATGCTGCAAATCATGCACGGATTCGTGCAGCGACCACATGAGCGAGACCGCAAGAATAGCGTACGCACAGCCGCGAAAAGCCAAGCCCAAACGGTATTGCTCGATGGGCACATTGACATCCAAATAGAAGTACATCCACATCGAATAGACCAGGATGCACCCGAAGCCGATAGCAAACAACTTCCACACTTTCCAACGCTTATGCCCAAGCCAGTATAGCGTGATCAGCACACCCACATACACACCCGGCAGCGACCAGAGACAGAGCGCTCCTTTGGTATGTTCCTCCAAGCCCCGCACTTCGGTCCAATAAATCTCCTCCAGCGTGTGCTCGGCGCCCAAAAGCAGTTCGGCAACGGCGGTCACAAAGAGGATCGCCAGTACGTTTTTGTACTTGAAGATTTCCAGCGAGATATACGGCTGTTCAACCGTTTTAAGGCGGTAGAGGATGAACGCTAAGAGTATCAAGCTACCTGCCAACACCCAGCGGAGCGTGGGCGAGAAGAACCACATGAGACGGTCGCCATAGACGAGAATATAACTGATCATGAGCATCAGCAGACTAATCAGCAGACCCGTGGAGATGTCAATGCCTTTGAGCGGCATCCGTTGCGGCATCGGACACCACGGTTGGCAAAGAAGCAGTTGAACGAGTACCACAAACGACATCGTCCCGATGGTCAGCACATGCATCATCTGCCAACTCAGATGAAAAGCAACCACAGCCGCCAGCCACGCGCTGCCGGTGATAGCGGTCAGCAGGATAATATGCAGAATCGGGAAGAAGATACCGAAATCGCGTTCGGGCGTCATCCACAACTGGATATTCGACATGCACTCAAACGTGCCTTGTATCTTCGCCACGCCCGCAAGAAAACAAACCGGCAGCAGAATAGCCATGTTCGTCGTCCGCATAGTGATAAAATTGCACACCGCAATCACGACCGCCGAAGTGATGAGCAGCTGTTGGTTCGTGAAGCGGAACTTCATCCGAAACAACATCGGAAACCACACCGCCATTCCTGCCAAACCGGCATAGAGGAGCATCAGCAAATCTTCCAACTGTAAAGCCGTCGTCCCGCGTACCGCCTCCATCGCACCGAGATAAACTCCGCACGAAAACTGTATACAGATCACTTGCGCAATATAAATCCACGGCTGGATGCGTTTGGGCACCCACGCCCGGAACATAGGCATCTGGAACGGCATCGCCTTTTGATTTTCCATTTGAGATTTGAAATTTAATATTTTACCTCGCACTCAACGGAATAACCGGCTTTGAGTTCTTGCAAGTCTTCTGCGCTATTCTCATCCAAAGCGATGCGGATGGTGAGGCGTTGCTCAACCTTGACGAAGTTGCCGGTGGCATTGTCAATGGGAATAAGCGAGAACGCGCTGCCGGTGGCATCGGAGAGGCTGAGGACGCGGCCTTTGTACGCGATGTCCGGAACCGCATCTACGCGGATAGAGACCTCGGAACCTTCGTGGATATGCGGCAGTTGGGTCTCGCGGTAGTTGGCTTCCACCCATTTCTGGTTCTCATCCACGATGCTGACCAGCGTCTGACCAGGGTTGACCAGTTCGCCGATATTGATGTCGCGCGACCCCACAAAACCCGAGTGCGTGGCGATGATGTAACAATAGGAGAGATTGAGTTCGGCTAACTCGACCGCCGCCTCTGCCAGTTTGACAGCCGCTTCCACCGCCGAGCGGTTATGACTCGTCTCATCCGCCATACTGCGTTGCATGTCGATGGTGTGACAGATCTGTTCGTAACGTGCTTGCGCGGCAAGATAAGCCGAGTGCGTCTGGTCGGCTATCTGCTGCGAGATAGAACCCGTGCGAAGTAACTGTTCGCAGCGTCTGTCCTCACGGGCGAGGTTGTCCAGATTGGCTTTCGCTTCAGCTTTAGAGGCTTCGGTAGCAGAGATGTTCGAAAAAGCCGTACGAACCGACGAACCGGCTTGTTTACTTTGTTGCTGCGCACGAGCGAGATCGCTCTTGGCTTGCGCCAGACGCAGACGAAACTCGCTATCCTCGATGATGACCAACGTGTCGCCTTCGCGCACATGCTGGTACGCCTCGAAACGAATCTCCTTAATAAAACCCTGCACGCGCGTGTTCTGCGGCGCGATGTACTGGCACACGCGGGCATTGTCCGTGTACTCGATGTGCCCGAAATGAGTGAATTGCAGCACAACGTACGTTATGCCTGCAAGAAGAAGCAACACGATAACTGTGTTGTACAAATACCTGAAAATCTGGGATTTTTGCATAAATAAAGCAACCCTTTTAGTTAATACTCTTTGGAATATTCTCGGGTTGCCCCTTGCCTTTACCAAGGCCAAATGATGTACGATTTAACGATGTACGATGTACAATTGAGTGTCAAAATCGGCTGCAAAATTATAAAAAAAATCCCACATGTGCAAGTTTTTGTGGGATTTTTTTCTTTTAACAGATGTTTTTTTATGCTACGGTCCATTTGCAGCGAACGGGTGAAACGATGGCACCTTCTTTCTTGAGGTCTGCAAAGGCTTTGTCCACCTCTTTGCGGTCTGCGTTCAAGGACTTGGCTACTTCACCTGCCGATACCGGTTTGCCTGCTGCACGCATGCATGTTAGTGGTATCACTTTTCTTCATTTATAACCATTGAATCACATCGGATTGCAAGAAGTCTTCAAAACTTATACCTCCTGTTCCTATGATATAGGAATGCAATGGTTTGAATGACTTTGCAAACTCTTTCATTCCACTATTCATTTTACGTCTGCCGCTTTTGACTTCAAATTCAAGATACAAAATGTTCAAATCTCAAATACAAAATACTCAAAATTAGTTGCAAAGATACTATATTTTTTAGATATATGCAAGGATTTCGGCGAAAATCGTACGAGAAAGTGGATTTACGGCTCGGAGAGTCATGTCACATACTAACCATGAAGTTATGGCACCCAATAATAAAAGCAACGCATGGATAATATATTTCTTCCAGTCTTTCTTTTTGCTTTGGTCTCCTATAAAATACCCCGTTACCATAAAAAAGAAAGGTACTGCAAACCGTGTCGCCGGCAGGAGAGTGTAAGTATAGCATGCATCAATATGCATTAGCACTATTGCCACCATAGCAATAACGCGAAGCCATTCAATATTCGTTATTCTGAATTGTCCTGCCATAGTTCAATAGTTCTGTTTCTTTTGTACCGGATTCAATCCGGCTCAATGGAAGAAAGGGCAAGGCTATTCTTCTTTGCTGAAAATATAACCACTGTATTGGACTTCGACTTTGTGGTCTTTGTCGGCTGAGATGGTGATATTTGTCGGGGTGAATGCCACTTTGCCATCTAACGAAGGAATAAGTAGCGGCATTTTTGATTGTATTGCTTTGCGAATGGTTGCTGTGTCGAACAACAGGACAGCATTTTGATAGTCTACATGCAGAATACCGTTGTAAATACTATCCTCTGTAACTTTTTCTAAGCCATCGTCGGTCATATTATTAACCCACTTGAATGTAGCAAATCCTTGCGGACTGATATAATGAAGGCTTCTGTTATAATACTCAATTTTCCAACTCTTTTCGTGTGCAGCCAATTCTCCCGATGTGGAATCATTTGCAGCCCAACGGTTAGCGTACTCTTCCCCGTAGTTGGTTCGCATGTATGCTATGTCTTCTTGCAGTTTCTGTGTTTCTTCAGCCGATAAAGCTTTGTTATCAAATATCTTGTCTATCTTTGCCGTCAGTATAGGCCGGCAGATGCGATAGTAATTGAGCGGCTGGCCGGAGGACAAGACAAACAGAGCCGCGAAAGAGAGCGCAATCCACCGGAAACGTTTTTGCGGCACAACGAGCATAACGATACATATCGCATAGAACCAAATCAACAACGTCAGCAGGTACAACCGGGGAGCCGTAATACCGTAGTCCATAAAACGGCGAACGACACCCACCGTCATCAGTACCAACAGCGGTAGAATAACTATCGGCAGCCAGAACGTAAGTACCTTGCTCTGCCACGACTGTTTGTTCAGCACTTGCGGATAAAGTAGTACATAGCAAAGGACATAAGTTATCATGACAGCAGAGACCAGCCATGAGAGCATACCTTTAGGTAATTCCCAATGAATCAGTATATTGATGCCATAGACATAGAGCACCGCGATATAACAACCCAATAGCGGTAATAACAGCCACGACACGACTTTCGTTAGGAAAGAAGGCATTTCGGAAGAGGCGTTATGTTTGCGCTTGCCTCGCGGTATCAGAGCAAGGAACAATATACCGAAGAGTAACACCGAGCACACGAGCATAATGATTACAGGCGGTTTTTCCCCAGCCGGAAACTCAAAAAGCGCCGCCGTGCCAAGGAGTAATCCCTCTAATCCTCCGTTCATAACTCCGCTCACCACGCCGCTGATGAGCATAGCCACACACAGCGACAGAATGAAATGCCATGCCTTGAGGTCATCTTTCTCTCTGAGAAAAGAGCCGAACGGGATGAGAATGACGATGGCAACTATCCATGCTATATTGCCGATATGGAATGCCGGAAGTCCGCGATCAGGAATAATGTCTGTCAAAAAGAGGAGAACGCAATATACACCACATAGTACCAAAGAGACGCCTTCTGCCACCCATCTTTTGCGCTTGTTGCTCTGCTCTTCGCCCCACAGCGATGTAGCAAGGCTGATTAGTGTTCCCGCACACAGGAAACAGAGAACACAAAGGACAACAAGACCGGGTTCGTTTTCTGTGATAAGCAGATACGAAAGCATGGCGGTTAAGGTCACCAGAAACAAAACCGCTACAGGGAAGCGCATTACCACGCGCATGATTGATTCGCCTATGTTTCTCGGCGACAATCGCTGCTTCAGATTTTGGATATTCATATTTTATTATGCTTTGATTCGTTTTGTTGTTGGAAAGTCAAATCCGCTGCAAAGGTACTCTTTTTTTGTTAATTATGCAAGAGAAATCGTTCAAAAATGACAGAAATCTGCGACTTTTGCGGAAGGATCACTCTACGTATGTCACGTAACTGCCGCGGATGCATTTCCAGGTGCCGTTGTTGAGGAGGAAGATATCGTCGCCATAGACGCCGGAGATCTTGTCGCCGTATTGATCCACAGCGTACCAATTTGAACCTTGCTTGACGCAAAAATAGCCGTTTCCGAACATTGCCGGAATTTCGTATGAGTAGGTTTCCAGTTTGCGTCCCGAGCAATGATAGATGTCCCAGTAGCCTCCCGAACGCTGAATGGTCACGTATCCAAACGGATAATACAATATCTCCTTGCCGTAGATGCCGTCCACCAAGTCGCCGTCTTCGTCCGCGAGATACCATGTGTTGCCCCGGCGGACGCGGTAATAGCCGTTGTAGAGCAGGTTGATCTCATCGCCGTAAAGAATAGAATAGCCGTTGCGATAGATATAGACCTTTTTGCCGGACAGCCGCACTTGGCAGCCGTTGCGCAAGTCCTGATAGTGCTCGGTGCAATACTCCGGTTTGCGGGTGGTCATCTCGTTGCTCGTGTCCTCGAACCAGAGGTCGTACTTGTCCGACACGACATACTGCGCGGACATCGTCAGGCTTGCCATCAGGGCGAAGCAAAGGGTAAGCAGTCTTGTTTTCATAAGGCGATGATTTTGAGGGTTAGACATGTTTGTCTATATGTGCTACAAATCGTGTGCCAAAGACGCTACTGCTTGAGGTGTTTTTCCAGCCAGCGGCAGAGTTCGGCTACTTGCTCCGGGGTGTTGCCCATGAAGACGGCGCACTCCTTGTGCCCCTCAAACTGCGGCGTGACGCCCTCCATGGCGCCCTTTGCCGCCCATGCCACGCAAGCGCAGAGGTACAGTATGCGCTCCGGGAGCGCAGAAGGATTTGTTTCCATATTCTGTTTCATGTATATGAGGTGTTTGGTGACGGTTTACCACCGGTTTTAGTGGTAGGCTTACCACCAAAAAATCTGGTGCAAAGATACTGCTTTTTTATGAATTAGGCAAGAGAAGGTGCCATTTTTATAATCTTATGATAAGGCGCAAGGGGAGTTTTTCGTTGGCATCGCCCTTGTATTCCAGCAGAACAGGGTCGTCGGGTAGGGATAGCCGGACGCCAACCAGTTCTGTCCACGGAGAGAGTTTCTCGCGCGTTCTGCGGCTGCGCTGAGTGGACCGGACGGATTGCTTGCGTTTCGGTTGCTTAGGCGGGTCAATCACTCCTTTCGCTATGGCACTATCGACTTCCGCTATCGAAGCGACCGCCAGCGGTTTGTCTGCCAGACGGCTGCAGGTCTCCGCAAAACGCAGACGTTCCTGCCGGCTCATGCCGATAGCCAGACCGCGCTCCCTGTCCGGCGGTTCCACTGCCATGACGCGCTTCCATTGATTCGCACTGATCTCATCGGAGATATAATAGGGTGCTTCGCCCGGTACAAGGTAAAAATGCAGTCTGCGGCCTTTGATACGTACCTTTTGCGTGAGAGATAGATAGCCCTTCTCGGCGGAGGCCGCTCCTCCCGTTAATCGGGAGGACGCTCCGGGGTCGTCAGGCAGACTCAGCGCCACACGCAGACCGATATACCCCACGGATGTCTCCGGCTCATACCACCGCCGCACGGACAGATGGCAGTTGGCTTTCGCCTCATCGTAACTGCCGCCTCGCACGATACGGAACGAGCCTGTGTCCGCTCCGCAAGGGTCAGGAGCCGTGGACAGGTGGTAAGGACCGTAGAGGTCCTGACACCATTCCGCCACATTGCCCGTCATGTCGTACAGCCCTAACTCGTTCGGCAGCTTGCGAGCCACCGGGTGCGTCCAGTTCCCTGCAACCGAATAGAGCCAGCCTATGCTGTCAGGGACGTCTCCGCCTGCAAAACGATAGTGCTTGCTCTTGGCTCCGCCACGCGCTGCGAACTCCCATTCCGCCTCGGTCGGCAGACGGAAAGGCATGCCGGTGATACTGTCCAGCCGGCGCACGAACCGCTGTGCCTCATGCCAGCTGACAAAAGAGACCGGATGTTCGGGATAGCCGGACAACTCCAGCATCTCCTTTTCGGACATGACCGCCCGCCAGAGACGGTTGGTGACTTCGGTAGTCGCCATATAGTAAGGGGAGAGAAAAACGAGGTGAGCAGGCTTGTCAGTATAGGTGTCCGGGTCGTGCTGGTCGGGCGTAGCACCCATCACAAACGAACCGCCTTCCACTCGCTGCATCCGAATAGGCACGCCGTTCACCTCAAAAATGAGCGTCTGCAATGAATCGGGCACAGGCTGACGTTTCTTCGCCGCCAAAGGCAGCAAAAGAAGCAGCAATATAGCGGTTATGACAGTACGACAGAAAGGCATCACAAGGCACGGAATTCTTTATAGCGGTCGTACAATCCGAGAAGCGTTGCCAGAACGCCGATGACGATGCACGTATTGCATGCCCAACAACCGCAATACAGCACTTTTATCATGCAGAAATAAGATAGTGCTGCAACCAATACCAACAGCACTTTGAGTGCCCATAAGAAGTGTTTCATACTGCCGAGTTTTTATCCTCGGCTATGAGAACAAATACCGTGCCAAGCGGTTATGTGAATTATCCGCTGTACTATTTCTTCGGGATGGTCAATGAGCAACTGGCCGTGGTTCATGCCCTGGAAGACCTCGATGTGGGCTTGCGGGCAGAGGGAGAGAAGGTGCTTCACTTGCGGTTTGGCGACAAAGGCTTCTTTGGTGCCGTACCAGAAATGGATGTCCGCGCCGTGGATGGCGTTGAGGCGGTTGGTATAGACCGACTTGTAGCCGTCCACCACGGCTTGCGTTCCGCCGAAGGGCCAGACCTTCTTGCACTCATCCAGCAGCACATCGAAATAATGCGAACGGAAAACCGCTTTCCAGAACCCCGTCCAGTGGTAACACGTCCACACATTTGCCGCCTGATAGTAGCGTAGCGGATTGACGAGCCACCGCGGCAAAGGCAGCAGCGGCGCGGCATCGAGGATGGCATGGTCGATGGTCAACTCGTTACGCTCCAAGACACGCGAGAGGATTTTACCGCCCAGCGAGAGCCCATAGGCGCAATCCAAATGTCCGTCGAAATGCGCTTTTATATAGGCGATGACTTGTGCGGC
>Ga0247610_10007506_pt1 | contig 11190 bp, 5 predicted proteins | sample 174DNAGHGhighgp2_FD_193483 | JGI IMG/M metagenome (GOLD analysis project Ga0247610, IMG submission 193483) | Sheep rumen microbial communities from Palmerston North, Manawatu-Wanganui, New Zealand - 1742 DNA GHGhigh gp2 | ecosystem: Host-associated > Mammals > Digestive system > Stomach > Rumen ...
TCGAATCCATCATGGCTGGGAATACCTCGAAGTCTCCCAGAAACACCAGTTTCACCAGCGCTATCACAAACGCAATGATGAAAAATCCTACCCAAATCCAATTTAGTACCATACAGAGTGCAAAGGTACGAATAAGTGAGTGAATTTCCAAATTTATTTGGGAAATTCCGAACGGAAGTACCTTAAAAAAGGGGAGGCGCCTGCTCCCGCAGCCGCCCCCCGAATTAGTATTTAAGTATTCGATAAAGTATTTTCTACGTTAATTGTCCCCAGAGATTCTGGTGTCGTCTTTCCACCACTTACCTCTAAGTTTTCCATTCAAATAGAGTCTGAAGCGTGAGCCCTTGTTATTCCCGTAAGAATCAATATACCGGAACTTTGTGTCAATATGGTTGCGCTCATTACACCATCTGAAGTCAGTGTCTACACACAACTTGCTAGCAGTAATTGTAGATCCAAAATCCGAAGTAACAGGCTGAGCCTTCGGAATCACTATCCACTTTTTCTTGTTTGTATCAGAACTTAGATCCTCTCTGTACACACGAATGGGGATTGCATTGGCAATCTCGTAAATATTATTTGATGGGCTGACACCTTCAGGATAATCAATGTCGAACTCAACCGAATCTCTGGTTGCACCATTTGTCGTGGAGTTGGTGTTAACCATTGTGCCCGTAGAAACCTTAAACAGTCTGTGTACCTCGTATTTGAGCACTTCTTCCATGTCATTACCTTGCGAGTCTTTTTGCATCTCCATTGTGGGCCTCTGTAAATCTGTTGTTGGGTCGCCAACAGTCAGCGGCAGTGTACCTCCTGCAGCAAGCAGTTTGATGTGAACCTTACCGTTGTTGCCTTTGGTAACAGCGAATACAACATCATTGAAGTCGAAGTCGGCTAATTCCTTTCCATTAGAACCAATATAGGTCGACAAGTCTTCAGCAACTACCATTACCTCCGTAGCATCAGGATCTACGCCAGGTCCTGGAGGCGTAGTGCCTTTCTTGTAGCCAGGATTACATCCCTTTTCGTCTGCATCAATGGTGACAGAAAAATTATCACCCATAAAACTGAACTTCACATTGTCTTCATAGACCCAGTAAGGATGGTCTTTATCTCCCTGTGGGAAGTGGCTTCCTGTGTCAATAAAGAGGTTGCCGTAATATGACATACTGTAATCCGGGTTTATACTCTTCTTGATGTTTGCTGCCGTAATAACTGCATAGTCGCCACTTCTAGGACCACGGAATCCATGGCCTTTGTCTTGGTGATCTACAGTCAGGTCGTTAGCAACACTTACCAATGATTTGTGTCCCAACCAGAAGTCAGCATCATCGCCAAAAGTAAAAGTATTTTCACAAACAACTGATGCACCATAATCCTGACCGCCGTTCAGTACGAATTGACCTTCTGTATTTAAATGGAAATTGGTTTTGGCCGTCAGCCTACAGTTGTTCCAAACGCGTTTGGCATTTTTGACTTCGAATGTTCCTGTGGTGTACTGTCCGTCATTCTCCCACCAGGAGTTACTGTTTGTAATATACGATGCACCAGTAATAGTTGTCGTACCTACATTGTGCATCTTACCACCTGCACCCATATCAAGTGATGCACCGCTCAAGGTGCCGTTGTTGATAAATTCTGCATTGGAGTTATGGAATTTAATGGCTCCTGTTCCCGTTCCCGTAGCAGTTGCCGTAACAGTTCCGTTATTATAAATGAGACAATCGTTATTGATGAGATCAATTTTCCCTGCTGTAATTGTTTTATTTCCTGCATTATAGAGGTAACTTTTTGTGTTAGTTACAGTCAGTGTATTGGTAACAGTGATGCGACCTTCATTCCAAAGGGTGCTTTCTTGATCTAGCGTAAGATTATTTGCTGTAATAGTACCTCCTGCATTGAGTAGTTTTCCTCCATTAATGATTGTCAAAGTCTTGGAAGCGTTTACTTGACTATTTTCGCTCATATAGATTGCAGATGTCTCATTTTGGAAAGAAACATCATTGGGAAGGTTCAAAATTGCACTAGGTGCAAGATAAACGATTAGGCCTGGATCAAAACTGGTTAGGGTAAAAGTTGAACCTGTGGTCACAACGAAAGTTGTAGGATTATTTCCTGATTTGGTGTTACCTCCCCATGTCACTTTACCATCAACATAAATGGTTAAACCCTCGGTGTTCTGGGGATTATTCAATGAAGAGTATTCTCCATTAATGTAAATGACATCATTTTTTGTATAGTTCTGATATTCCTTTGCATATTTAGCACCAGCATCAGCAAGCGTGTTTTTATACTTAGTAGGCATTTTTATATCAGTGATGGGGGGAACGCCTTCTTCTCCATCTCGAAAAGTCGGCTCCTCAGGCATAGTTTTGTTTACATCAGTCAACTCACCTATGCTATTGGCTCTCGTTATTGCTCTTGTATTAGCAACTGTAGAATTGTTGGCAATGCCGAAACCCCAGTCAAGGCCTTCGACGGGGCGGCCGAAGGTGTTGAGGAAGGCCTCCTCATAAGTCTTCTGGACATCCTGGCTGCTTCGAGCTGTGCCTCCAGAAAGGTCTGTGTCTTTTGTACAGCTGGTCATCAATCCGCCTAATGAAAGGGCGGCAACTGCGGTCATCAAATACTTCTTCATACTCAAATACTATTTATTTTCAATAAGCTTATTTATTAATAGTTGTCTTTATTCGTGCAAAAATACGAAAATTTTCTATACCATCCAACGGAATTGCCGAATTTTTAACAGAAATTCACAGAAAGCTTTGCGTTAAGTGCAGCTTATTGCGAAATAAGCGTTGCTTGTTGCAAAATAAGCGTAGCTTGTCTCAAATTAAGCGGCGCTTATTCGTGCGCTTTTTGCGACTTTTTGCAAAAAAAACTCTCGTCCCTCCCATTTTCTTCGGAAAAGCCTTTGCAGACTGGGTGTTCAGGATGGGAGGGATGTTCTGAATCTCTCCCAAATCTCTCCCGTGATCCCTCCCTTCAAGGAATGGGGTCGTAGTATGGTATACTTTTCTGCATTAACTTTTGTAAGTGATTTTCAAAAATCGTATTACTACTCAGTTTTTGCTACTATATTATGAAAAACTTTTTTTCTAACTATCCTGCAATTTTTTCATAGTATAGTAGCAAAAACGGCCTCTTTTGACCGCTACCCAAATTGTACGAAGATTTCAAAAATGCCAGCTCGCCGATGTGAGAGAATATGTGAGGGATGACGGAGAGATATGGGAGAGATGACGGGAGAGATGAAGGGAGGGATGAAATTATAAGATCTCCTTTGTTTAAAGGCATTTCAGGAGATTCATGGGAGGGATGGGGCACTTTGAATAATTGCGCAATAGTTACAAAGAAAATGTTCCCACCGTGGGAACAATCGACGAGCCGTAATGTTGTGGCTTTCGACCTTACTGCTCCTCATCGATCAGGTCGGCTACGAAGACCCGCTTAGTCGGCTACGACTAGCGATCGTAGCCGACCTGATGGTCAGTCGTTGGGAAGCTCGCAAAAGAAAAGAGGTGTCTGCATCGCGCAGACACCCTCTCTCCTTAATTTAGTTTATTTTAAGTATTTGATGTATTATTAATACCACTTCTGGAACAAACTTCCATCCTTTGCGGGTACATACCAAATTTTAGTTGCATCGCCAACATAATCCATAAATGTGGGATAGCCGTTTTTGATATGGATTCTTTCCTTCAACCACTTAACATGATTTGCATAAGGAGCAGCAATTTTTTGGGTTGCCTCACCAACCTTTGCTGTCAGCGTAATAGTCTGACCATTCTTAGCAGTTACAACTACAGGAATATCAGTTGCGTTTGCTGAGGTAACTTGAGTGCCTGAAAGACGAATTTGGAAAGGTGCACATTCAGCACCACTGCCAGTGTTAACCATCGTTTCCTGAGAGACACCAAACATCTGATGAACTTCCTTGCCTGCAATAGTTAGAGGCAGTGTACCACCAGCAGCACGAACAGTAATAATTGCTAAAGCATTGTTTTTGTCATACTCATTATACTGAATATATGCATCGAATACGAGGTCATTGAAGTCCCAGTCGCTAGGATCAATTTTGCTCAAATCACCTTCCGTAATCAAGTCTTCTACGAAGATACGCTGCTGTCCATTAAACTCTGCTGGACTGATACGTACGATCCAATCGGTGAATACCCAGTCACGGTCAACGCATCCGTCTTTCTGCTGAAGTACGCCAGAATCTTCTTGAACATAGCCTTTATATGCAGAGAAATCGAAACCGACATAATAATAACCTGCTAAAGAAGGATCAATTTCTGCACCAGGGATAATGATATACTCGTTGTGGTACTTAGAATCGATTGAATTATGGTATGCGAAATCAAGAGTGCCACTATTCTCCATAAATGTATGGCCTTTAATGGAACCATATTCAGAGCTGTGATTTCCATTGTTAAAGTCATTAGCATGTTCCCAAGCTCCAACAAGGTTTCCGTTAGCATCAATACTTCCTTCTCCTTTAAGAACCTGTAAATGGTTCATTTTATCAGAGCCAAGCACATTTTTAGTTGCATTATCCTTCAAATCGCCTTTTTGTGGTTCCTGACCTTTTGCTTCAGTCCAATTGTACTGATTATAATCGTAATAAGAGTCTTCACCTTTCCATACTTCAGTAATAAAGTAATCCGTCCAATTAACATTATTCTCATTAACTGCACCTTCGCGCTTCTTGTTGAAATAGTTGTAAACTAAAGTACGTTCATTGGAATTAACAGAAGGATCATTAACATTCTTGGGAACAGCAACATGCCCACCTACTCCATTACCTGTACCCCATTCATTGCGGTTAACATTAGCGTAACGAGTACCTGCGGCCTTGTTGTTCTGGTCTGTGAATCCCCAATTTTGATTGGGATCAATTTTGCCAAATTCGTTTTCAAAAGCGTCGCTGTAAGACTGAATCTTCTGCTGCTCTTGCTGGGCAGCTTGGTCTTTCTCCTTGCGGCCTTCCTCGTAGAGGTCGGTGGACTTCGAGCAGCTTGTGAATGCAGCTATGAATGCGATGGCTGCAATTCCTGACATCAAATACTTTTTCATACTTGTGAAATTTTTAATTGTTTATACTATGGTTAATAAATACCTTTTTTAAGCATCTTACCGATGTATTGAGTGCAAAGATACAAAAAAATATAATAAGGTATTGAAAAATGCTGGTTAATAAAAGTTAACGGCCTCGCAAACTTTCGAAAAATCAATTCCATGATAGACGGAAATGCACAAAACATACACCTTTGTGCTGAAATCCGTTCGTCCCTCCCATTTTCTTCTGAAACACCTTTGTTGGCAGGGGTTTGGGGATGTGAGGGATGAAAATTAACCCTCCCATATCCCTCACTTATCCCTCCCATCCTGTTGCTCAATCAGAGTTGCTTTTTATATATATAATAAGGTGTAGGCATGGGAGGGTTATGGGAGGGATAAGTGAGGGATCAGAAGCATCCCTCCCATGCTGAATGTCCTTTGCAGAAAGGGCTTTCGGAAGAAAATGGGAGGGATGAGCGATTTTTCGCGAAGAACTATTCTCGCAGCCTTTGGGAAGTAAGTTCGTCGTCGTTGGGAAGTAAGCACGTTGCCTTTGGGAAGTAAGCTGGGTTTTGTCCTATAGGGGGATCATTTTTGCGGCCTAACTAGGGCGCAAATTTTTCATAGTTAGGTAGATAATGAAAGAAGGGCATCTGCTCGCGCGGACGCCCTTCGGATAGTTACAATTTTATTTTGAGGTATTTGAAATTGCTTTTGATTAGAATTCAAGTGTAAGTCCAACAACTTGTGCATCTGCCCCTTGAACATGGAATAGTCCTCCAGGGAACCAACTCGGGTTTGACAGTAGCTTTTGGTACAGTGTATTTACATCAATTGTCCAAGTAACAGTAAATTTTTGATTGGCTTTATATTGACTATAGTCTGTACCTTCTTGTCCTTTAGGCCCATGGACAGAAAAAATCTTACCTTGCTGACCGCCATAACTGAATGTGAGGTAATTCCAATTATCTATCGTAGGTGAAATAGTAACAGTGATCTTAGAACGTCCTTGAGACATCTTGCTATAATAATCTTCTACAGTGGCTCTATCAGTTACTATATTTCCATTACTTACTGGATTTGAAGCTGTTACAAGAACAATGCTGTTAGCACCGCCACCGATGCTTGGTGGTGTGATGGGGCCTATTTGGGGACTCTCTTCATCCTTGTCATATACTTCCCAGCCTTCAGGCCAATCACCATCTTCAGTAACGCGGATTATCAAATCTGTATTCGGTGTTTTCTCTGTTGTTGTTTTATCACTATCAATAGCCTTGCATTCTATGGATTCTGCACCTGTTGTTGCGACGCCGAATGGAAGAACATTCTGCGTAGCTCCAGGGTAGTCGCTATAGAGGAAATTTGCTTGTGGTCCTTCGCTGTAAGTAATTCCCTTATTCACTGCCCAGTCTGTGAAGTGAGGATATGCATCGCCTAAGAAGCAGCGCTCACTGGTCCAATTGTCCTGATTGGTAGACATGTATTTCTGTGGGACTGCACCCTCCTCTGCCTCAAGTTTACGAGCCTCTGTCGCACCACCTTGAATAAAGATGGGGATGTCTTTGATGGTAGGATCGTCGACAGTAATATACTTAAGGGGAATCTCCATCTCATCGAGCCTTACAGGTTCTGCCAGTTCATGATAGCCGAAACCTCCAGCGTCAACTGTGTGTTTGTCGAATGCGTTGATAACGCAGTCAACAGAATAGCCTCCGAAGGCTTCATGTACCTCTGTAACTGGGCTTCCATCACTCTTTGCACCTACCTTAATGGGCTTCGTAGCACCACAGGCCATCAAGAGAATGTCGGCATAGTATCTTCTGCCTCTACCTTCTGAGTCAAGATTGTTGATTTCATCTTGATTTGTAACTCTTTCCCATACAGGATCTCCATCAAGTTCTACCCTGGTCTCAGAATGATCGTATTCCAAAGCATTATAGGTTTCCATTACGGGAACATCATAAATGATATTCCCATTTTCGTCTTTCTTAGGCTGACCAGTGGCCTCGTCTACTTGCGCTTCGAATACAGGATCATTGTTTTCATCAACTACCTGCCTTTTTTGGTCAGGCAATTTTTTAAATGTTCTCACCTCATATACCTTTACCCTTGTTGTCTTCTTCCACCAATCGTTTCTATAGAGGTAAGCATCGAAGACGACGTCGTTATAGTCAAAGTCTTTTCGGTCAGAACCATAATTGGCTCCTAAGTCTTCGCAGAATACACGACCGTATTGGAGCAGGTGGCGTTTCTGGAAATACTCGGTTCTGGTATATTCATTCTGAAAGTCTAACGGCTCCTGTGTAATATCAGACTGATTGCCAGGATCGTTTCTAACAGCGTCCTCCTCCTCTTGGGAATCTTCAGCACGCGTGTTTGCGCTGCGCTTTGTGGTTGATCCGAATCCCCAGTCATGAGTTGGGTCGATGTTACTGGTGAATGCCTCCTTGAAGGCTTTGTCGAACTCTTCCGTCTTAACGGTGACGGGATTGCTGATATACTCATTCTCCATCTTATCATGGCAACTGGTAACCAGCAGACCTGCGATGAGCGTCAATGCTCCTGAAATCAAATACCTTTTCATTGCAACAAAATACTTAATAGACGTTACGTAACTTATTTAATTGAATCGATTCGACTGCAAATTTACGACAATTTTCGCCAAGTTGTATCAAAATGACCGTTAAATTCTGTAAAATCTTCAAATTATTATCTGAGTGTGCGATATTTTTCGTAACTTTGACGCCAAAATAACTCTGTTTATATATAATTGGTATGAAGAGATTTTTCTATTTCGCAATCATCATTCTTGGCATCTCTGCCTTGATAGGCACGGGAACATCATGCAAGAAGAAGGAAATGTTCGACCGCGATGTCTATGATACGCTGATCACGATACAGTCGCCTGTAGACTCTGTGGATCCAAACCATACGTGGACGCTGACTACGCAGAAGACTATCAACGTGACGGCTAATGCCGGCGTCCAAACGCGGCAGATCCAGATATTGACGGACGACCCGTTGGCTTCGGATGCTGCCTCTGTGATTTCGCAGCTTGATATGGTTGAAGGCGGGGCAGCTGAAATCAGCATCTCTTACCCCAGCAGTCTGAAAGCACTCTATGCTGCTGCTGTCGACTCTGCAGGCGCCTATACGGTAACGCAGTTTAATCCCTCGAATCAGAATGTCGACTTTTCCAAGCCGATGTATAAGCAGCGCCAGCTCAGTTATCAGCCAGTCCCTCAGTATTATGCCTTCTGCTATGAGCAGGAGTATCCGCAGCCTGGCGATTACGACTATAACGACGTGGTGATGCACATCGCTCTGGAGCGTGCCAATCCTCGCGAGATGTATATCCACGTAAGGCTGGCTGCCGTTGGTGCCGACATACAGCTGGCAGGCTGCCTGCGTCTGCCGGAGATTGACTATAATGATATCGATACGGTGTATACTGTTGGAGATAAGTCGTTCAATAAGGAAATCACAGATCAGTATATGATGGTGCAGAAGAGTCACGACCTACTGCTGAAAGGGCGGAGTGGGGAGCCTATCTTGAACCTCTTTGCCGATGCCCATTGGGCTACGGGCGATATCCTGAATGCTGACTTCGGTATTTTCCAGCGTAAGAAGTATAATGTGACAAAGAGTTCAGGCAAAGATGATCAGCTGATGGTGCCCAGGGAGGTGACCTTCGTCCTGAGGTTTAAGACTGATACGCGAGCTAATGCGATGACGCTCGATAATATCGATCCCTTCGTCATGAGGCTGTATAACGGTGCTGGCATGGAGGTACATACCTATAATTACAGAACGGTTAATGCGCTCTACGAGTATGCTTATATCGACGTGGAGCATCTGCCTTGGGCATTGGCGGTGCCTATCGGCTCGTTCTGTCATCCGTTACACGGTGTGAACATGGGCTTCCGTATGAGGGACGCTACTGGCCTTGGCATCATGTTCGGTGCCTACGACTGGACAGGCCACGCTTTCGGAGAATGGGCTATGGATAAGAACAGATCTACCGACTGGTATTTCTATCCTAACAAGGCGAATGTGTTTATCTGGTAGACGCTGACGAAAGGCTGCCTACCAGTTGGGTATAGTATGAGTGTTATTGGCATTGGCATTGGTATACCAGTCAGTAGCACTCTTTTGGTCTGAGGCCCAGATGCCGAACATGAGGTAGGCCAGGCCAATGTTTGAGCCCTCCTTACACCAGCGCCATTTGCCCTGAGCGTCGGCACTGACGGCAACGAAGAGCGGGGCTTGTTTCGATGAGGTGGGTTGGGATATAGACTCAGCATTGCTACCGTCCTTATCTGAAAAGCGCAGAGAGAAAGGAAGACGGGTGATGTCGGCATCGCCGCTGAACTTGATTTCTCCGATGTAGCGAGGCATCGTGACAACGCTGGTGACATTGATGGTCTTATCCTTCTCGATGTTCATCAGGTCGTGTACTTCCTGCCCCATCTGCTCACCATTATAATAGAGCAGGATAGGCCGCTCAGAGCCAATGGCAGCTACGCTAATGAAGCTGGTGAAGGTGCCGTCGCCATTGTCGTAGGGAGCGCTGACAAGAAGCACAAGGTCGTTGTAGTCGAAATCCTTGACGTCGTATTCGCTTGGTATCTCAAAAGCGTAGAACATGCCGTTGTATGAGGGTGAGGCGTTGCCATGAAAACTGAAATAACAGGTCTGGCGGCTGGCGTCAATTCCTTCTCCGCTACCATTTATCCAGACGGAGATGAGGTCGAATCCCAGAAAGGTTGACGGCAGTTGCAGCTGCACATGATCGAGCATGAAGGTATTGGCATTGCCAGGAGTGGTCAGGCAGCGGTTGCAGGCTTCTGCCTTGAAGAGTGCATTACTCTTATAGTTGCTGCCCGAGGGCCCCCATACGCCGTAGTTATTGATACTGATAGCGCCATTGCTGTTCAGATAGGCACTATTACCCATCTGGAGTACAGAATTGGATGTGCCGTCTCCTTGTAATGCGATTGAACCACACTCAATGCTGCTGCCGTCGTCCATGCGTGAAGCGCTACTGAGCTTCAGGGTTCCTGCCACCTTTATGGTGCCTGCATTGAGGACTCCCAGAGCGGAGCCGCTGGTCTCAGACAGTGATGCAGAAGCGAAGTTGATGAACTGGCCTGAATGGCCTGCAGTGTTTGCGTCGCCAATAATGGCTGTAGAACCTGTGCCCACAGTGCCTGCATTATAGAGCGTGCCTCCCACGAGACGAATACTCTTGGCAGAGACTGTGCCTCCATTATAGAAGTTGCTGGCATCAGCTGTGCCCTCGACAATACCATCGCCTGTAATCTCTCCGCCAGGCAAGACGATGATTGTGCCGTTGGGTGATGTGCCGTCTGTTCCACCGTTTGATAGTTTGAAGTTGTCAGGAATCACAACCTTTCCACCATTGCCGACCACCAATACGTTGCCATTCATAAAAGACTGGTCGAAGGTTAAGCTCCATGTGCCAGTCACATAGACGGAGAGGTTGGTGTGACTATTCAGAGCAGGGAGAATACCTTTATATTCTTTGTCGATGAGAATATGCAGTTCCTTATCGCTTGGCATATCGGGATCGATATTGCCTGGTGTCACCATGTCGCCAGTTGTATACTTAGCGGTACTTGGCATGCTGACAGCTGGTACGCTCCAGGTGTTGCCGGTAGTAGGAGAGGGCGTGCCTGGAGTGCTTGTAATCGTTCCGCTGAAATTCACCTCACTGCCGCTGATGGGGTTACAAATGGCCAGACCATTTTCATCGTAGCAGGCTGCGAAGAGTTTGGCGGTGCCTGTAGGGGCATTCACAAAGACAGTTTTCGACTCTCCCGACATCAGGGTGGTCATTCCTGCATAGCAGGCATTGGTATTCGTAGAAGGGTTGTCGAGGAAGAAGAATACCTTATATGATTTATTAGGCTCTAAAGAAACGCTGACCTTTACGGGTATCGTCGAAGCTGTCGTCCACGTCTGATTAGGATCGATTTCCTTACCCCCCATGACTAATGCCATAAAGTTGTCTGTTAATTCTTCTTGGGCGGATGATTCTTTCTTTGTGCAGCTGGTTGCGATGAAACAAACAAAAAAGGCAACCATGATTCCAATGAAGCACTT
>Ga0247610_10007507_pt1 | contig 11189 bp, 9 predicted proteins | sample 174DNAGHGhighgp2_FD_193483 | JGI IMG/M metagenome (GOLD analysis project Ga0247610, IMG submission 193483) | Sheep rumen microbial communities from Palmerston North, Manawatu-Wanganui, New Zealand - 1742 DNA GHGhigh gp2 | ecosystem: Host-associated > Mammals > Digestive system > Stomach > Rumen ...
TATTATCGTCACTCAACGTGGTATTTGAAGTCATTTATTGAACCGGGTAATACTTTACCTATATTACAAGGAGATGTCAATAGGGGAATTATTCATATTGGTGAAGAGCGGGATTATCAGCTGGAATATGTACTAACCGACTATTTTGGCAATACGTTGCATCACAAATTCACAATCAAAGGACAACAAAGTGAAATTCCTTTACCTCCCAAAACATCGGGGACATGGTTACGATGGGATCAAACAAATGTGGTGTCACTGCCTGGTATGCAGTTGGTTGTTCCAAAAGGATTCCTGGCTACTGACGTTGCCATACAACCCTCAGTACCTGAGAGCCAACAGTCGCAGACCTACCAGTTTACAAAACAATCGTGTCCACTGTTATATGACGCAGAACTGAGCATCGCTGTACGTGGTTTAGTAAACGACTCGTCAAAGTGGTATATTGTTTGTCACTATGGTAAGGATTTGTTTCTGGAAGGAACATTTCACAATGGATGGGTGACATCACGAGTACGTGACTTGGGAGGAACCTACGAACTGATGTACGATGACACACCGCCAGAGGTGATTGCCCGTCATACGACAGGAAATGACAATGGTACCATTCGCTTGGAACTGAAAGACCTGCAGAGTGGGGTAAAAAGCTATAAAGGATATGTTGATGGTCAGTTTGTACTATTCCAGCCTCAGCCCAAAAGCTCGCTGATAACCTGTCGGCTAAGTGATACTCCATTACGCCGCAATGGTCAGCAGCGTCGTTTGCGTGTCGTGGTAGATGACAACTGTAATAACCGTCAGACCTATGAAACAACAATAAACTATTAAGATATGAAGAAACAGTTATTATTTGCCGTCCTGTTGGCGGCAGCAAGTTATGCAACAGCTTGCACCAACTTTATCGTTGGAAAGAAAGCCAGTGCCGATGGTTCTGTCTTTTGTACTTATAATGCTGACAGTTATGGTGCATTTATGCCATTATACCACTTCCCTGCAGGAAAGCACGCACCAGGTGAGCTACGCCAAATATACGACTGGGATACGAACAGATATCTGGGAGCTATTCCTGAAGCACCAGAGACCTATAATGTTATTGGTAACACCAACGAGTGGCAGTTAACCATAGGCGAAACCACCTTTGGAGGTCGTGAGGAGATGGTTGATACTACTGGTATCATCGATTATGGTTCTCTTATATATATTACCCTGCAGCGCTCGAAGACGGCTCGTGAGGCTATTGCTGTAATGACAGCACTTGTCGAGCAGTACGGTTATTGCAGTGAAGGTGAGACCTTCTCTATTTGTGACCCTGAGGAGGCATGGATACTGGAAATGATGGGTTGTGGCAGTGACCGTAAGCTCTCGAAGGAGCGTACCGTTTGGGTTGCATTACGCATACCAGACGATATGATTTGTGCTCACGCCAACCAAAGCCGTATCCGTACCTTTAATATGAAAGACAAGCAGAACGTGCTGTTCTCAAAGAATGTGGTGAAGTATGCAAAGAAGATGGGATGGTTCAATGGAAAAGACGCTGAGTTCAGCTATTGCGATGCCTATGCTCCTGCTGACTTTGGTGGTCGTCGCTGGTGTGATGCAAGAGTGTGGAGCTTCTTCAATCGTTTCTCTGACGATTTCTCAGACTATCTGCCATGGGCCCTTGGCGAAGATCCCAATGCAAAACCAATGCCTCTTTGGATTAAACCAAACAAATTGTTGACTCTTCAGGATATTCAAGCTGCCATGCGCGACCATTATGAAGGTACGCCTTTGGCATTAGACCAGGATCTGGGAGGAGGCATTTGGGAAATGCCATATCGCGTGTCACCTCTTAGCTACAAGGTAGATGGTCAAGAATATTTCAATGAACGTCCGATTTCCACTCAGCAATCAGCATTCTCATTTATTTCACAGATGCGTTCATGGCTCCCACGTCAGGTTGGTGGTTGTTTCTGGTTTGGTAACGATGATGGCAATATGGTGTCCTATGTCCCCATCTACTGCGCCAATACACGTCAGCCAGTCTGCTTTAATACGCCAGGTGCTGACGACATTCATTTCTCTATGGACAATGCCTTCTGGCTGTGTAACTGGGTCAGCAACATGGTATATCCCCGTTATTCGCTTATGTTCCCCACATTACAAGAAGTACGTGATTCGCTCGACGCTTCTTTCGCACGTTTGCAACCAACTATTGAGGCAGAGGCAGTGGCACGTTATGGCAATGACGAGCAGGCACTTGTAGCTCACATGACTGATTACTCCTGTCTGAAAGCACAGCAGATGATGGACAGTTGGCGTGAACTGGCCTTCTTCCTTATAGTAAAATATAATGATATGGTAGAGCGTCCAGACCGTAATGGACAGTTCTATTATAATGAAAATGGTTTGGGTGCAACCGTTAAGCGTCCTGGCATGCCTGCTCGTTTTGCCCGCGAAATGAACCGTCATAACGGAGACAGGATGAGAAAAAAGAAGTAACAAGATTCATAAGTGGATGTATGAACACGAAAGAGATACATATTAGTGAGTATAACTACGCATTGCCAGAGGAACGTATTGCAAAATTCCCCATGACTGAGCGTGACCACTCCAAATTGCTTATATATAATAAAGGTATAGTGAGTGAGGACATGTTCTATAATCTGCCGCAGCACTTGCCAACGGGTGCGCTGATGGTGATGAACAATACAAAGGTGATACAGGCGCGCATCCACTTCAGAAAGGAGACAGGTGCACTTATTGAGGTCTTTCTCTTAGAACCATCTAATCCCAGTGACTATGAGTTGATGTTCCAGTCTCGTGAGCGTTGTACATGGTATTGTCTGGTGGGAAACCTGAAAAAATGGAAAGAAGGAACGCTGACATTGACTCATGGTCAGCTGACACTTACTGCCAGACATCTGGGTGAGCATGGCACAAGCCAGGTGATAGAGTTGGAGTGGAATAGTGGACAGTCGTTCGCAGAGGTTATCGATGCAGTTGGCGAGTTGCCCATACCACCATATCTGAACCGAAAGACAGAAGAAAGCGACAAGACGACGTACCAGACGGTCTATTCGAAGATAAAGGGAAGCGTGGCAGCACCTACGGCAGGTCTGCATTTCACAGAACGTGTCCTTCAAGACATTGACCGTCGTGGCATAGAGCGTGAAGAAGTGACGCTTCATGTAGGTGCTGGTACGTTTAAGCCTGTTAAGAGTGAGCAGATTGGCGATCATGCGATGCATACTGAGTTTATCAGTGTTAGACGTTCCACTTTAGAGCGTCTGATAGCTCATGATGGTCATGCCATAGCTATAGGAACCACAAGTGTGCGTACGCTGGAGAGTCTGTACTATATGGGTTTGAAAGTGTTGCGTAACCCTGATTTACAGGAAGACCAGTTACATGTTTCGCAGTGGGAGCCTTATGATGGAGCAGATGCCAATGAAGAAAAAGTTGGAGCGATGATCGCTCTGCAGGCATTGCTGGATTGGATGGATGGTCAAGGACTATCAACTCTTCATTCATCTACTCAAATTATCATTGCTCCTGGCTATGATTATAAAATTGTCAAGATGTTGGTCACAAACTTCCATCAACCCCAGAGTACGCTTCTGTTGTTGGTAAGTGCCTTTGTAAAAGGTGACTGGCGAAAAATATATGACTATGCGTTGAGTCACGATTTCCGTTTCTTGAGTTATGGTGACTCCTCGTTATTAATTCCCTAAAGAACGAAATAATGAAGATAGGAGACAAGGTACGTTTTGTAAACGAGGTTGGAGGCGGAAGGGTTTCCGGTTTCCAAGGAAAGAATATTGTATTGGTAGAGGATTCTGATGGTTTTGATATTCCAATGCAGATATCTGATGTCGTCGTGATTGAAGACGAAGACTACAGTACTACGCGTATTGTCCAAGGCAAGCAACAGGCAAAGAGCTCAGATAAAGTTGTCGAGGAGGTAGAGCCTGCCGACCTTCCCATTACGTTTAAGTCTCCTGTTGAGGAACGTAAGGGTGGTGACCGTCTGAGTGCATATCTTGCTTTCGTGCCTATTGACATTAAGGAGTTGTCCTCTACTCGTTTTGAGAGCTACCTGGTAAATGACAGCAACTACTACCTTCGTTATGTACTGTCGTCAGCAGAGGGAAATGCCTGGCGCCTGCGAGCCACTGGCGAGGTGGAACCCAATACCAAACTGTTTATCGAAGAGTTTGGTCGTGATATGTTGGGTGAGTTGGAGCGTCTTAATGTGCAAATTCTTTCTTACAAGCGTGAGAAGATGTATTTGCAGAAACCTTTAGTCAATGTTCAACTTCGTATCGACGGCGTGAAGTTCTACAAGCTTCATACCTTTACTGAAAATGATTTTTTCGAGCAACATGCTCTTATCTATCCCATAATAGAACAAGACGTGCCCGTCCGTAGTCTTACATCGGATGTGAATAGTTTGAAGGACGAGTGGTATAATAAGAAATAAGCTATGAAGTACGGTTTTATTAATGTAGCTGCAGCGGTTCCTGCAGTAAAAGTTGCTGATACACGTTATAATGTGGAAGAGACGCTTCGCATGGTGGTTGAGGCTGATGCCCAGGGCGTAGAGATTATATGTTTTCCAGAACTGGGTTTGACAGGCTACTCCTGTCAGGATTTGTTTACCCAACAGTTGTTGGTAGAAGAAGCCGAGCAATCACTGATAACATTGCTCAACGATACTCGTAAGCTTGATATTATAAGTATTGTTGGTTTACCAGTACAGGTAGGAGGCTTGTTGTTGAATTGTGCAGCTGTTATTCAGCATGGTATAGTATTGGGACTTATTCCAAAAACTTATCTTCCCAACTATGGTGAGTTTTATGAGAAGCGTTGGTTTGCTTCAGCCCAGGATCTGAACGATACTGATATCTATCTTGCTGGTAGTCCTTTGAGGGTTTCGAATACTCCGAAGGTCTTTCAGACGGCGGATGGCGTAAAGTTCGGTGTTGAGATTTGTGAGGACGTATGGTCGCCTATTCCCCCCAGTAATAATCTGTCGTTATCAGGTGCTGACATTATTTTTAATCTGTCAGCGAGCGACGAGCTGATAGGTAAACATTCCTACCTGTTATCCCTCTTGTCACAACAGAGTGCGCGTACTATTAGCGGATATATTTATTCCAGTTGTGGCTTCGGTGAGAGTACTCAAGACGTGGTTTATGGTGGTAATGCTTTGATATTCGAGAATGGTACTCTATTGTCTGAGAGTGAGCGTTTCTCTTTCCAACCCCAGCTGAGGATTGCTCAAATAGATGTCGAGCGTCTTCGTTCTGAGCGTCGTCAGAATACAACGTTCATTAATGCTCAGCGACAAGCCGTTGCAGATGTTGTGTCGTGCAAACCGGTAAATTCTCAGCCTTTTGTCTTGAGGCGTACTGTCGATGCCCATCCCTTTATTCCAAAGAGTGGTGACATGGAAAGCTCATGTGAGGAGATTCTGAATATTCAGGTAGCTGGTTTGGCCAAACGCTTGACCCATACGAATAGTCAGCGCGTTGTCATAGGTATCAGTGGTGGCTTGGATTCCACATTAGCTTTGTTGGTGTGTGTAAAAACATTCGATAAGTTAGGATTAGACCGTAAGGGTATCGTCGGCGTTACGATGCCAGGTTTTGGTACAACTGATCGTACTTACGACAATGCTGTTCATCTAATGCAGTCATTGGGCATTACGATGAAGGAGATAAATATTGCTAAGGCAGTGACTCAACACTTCGAAGACATAGGTCATGATTCTTCTGTCCATGATGTGACCTATGAGAATTCACAGGCTCGTGAACGAACGCAGTTGTTGATGGATCTGAGCAATGAGTTGGGTGGTCTCGTTGTTGGTACGGGAGACTTGAGTGAGTTGGCTTTAGGGTGGGCAACCTATAATGGTGACCATATGTCAATGTACGGTGTTAATGCCGGCGTTCCCAAAACTCTTATAAAATATTTAGTGACTTATGTCGCTATGAGCGACGTAGATGCTACTTCAAAGTCAACGTTGCTTGACATCGTTGATACACCAATATCTCCTGAGCTTATTCCTGCTGATGTCAACGGAAACATTAAACAGAAGACAGAAGATCTGGTCGGCCCGTATGAGTTGCATGATTTCTTCCTGTATTATTTCCTTCGTTATGGTTTCCGTCCTTCGAAGATATATATGTTGGCACATTATGCGTTTGGTGGAACTTACGATGACGAGACTCTGAGGAAGTGGTTAACAACTTTCTTCCGTCGTTTCTTCTCTCAGCAGTTTAAACGTTCTTGTTTACCGGACGGTCCGAAGGTGGGCAGTATCTCTTTGTCACCTCGTGGTGATTGGCGTATGTCCAGTGACTCGAGCAGTGCAATATGGTTGAAAGAATGTGAGGATTTGACGTCATTATCCTTTTGATGAAGATACTTTTGGCTTTATAGATAGTCATTGTTTCAGTCCTCCGGACATGTTCAGCGCTTGACGAAGAAGCGTACCAGAAGGAAGTTCACTGGTACGCAGACCATATACATGGGCAGAGGAGCCAGTTCCTTTGATACACCCAACCATATGAAGAACGTCAGGCTGACAACCTGTAGCCCCCAGTTGACCAGATGGCTCAGTGCAAAGCCTCCGGCATTACGCATATTGGCTTTGACATGGAAGGTAAAACGGGTGGTCATGACATAGTTGCAGAGAAAACTGACGACATAGCCAATGGTTAGTGCTATGCGCTCATCCAGATAAGGTAACAGCAAGTAATAGACAACGTACTGAATGATGGTGGCAATGATACCTACAATAACAAATCGCAGTAGTTCCTTCCACTTCTCATTTATCTTTCTATGAGCTGCTTCCATTGCTTGATAATGTTTGACACGTCGAAATCCTTAGAACGGAGTAGCGCCTTTGCTGAAGCATCTGACCAGTCAATGCAGGTTGCTTCCCTCATGCGTTGTGCTAACTGTTCCGTATTTCCGTTCTCAAAGTAAATGCCTACATCGCCCATAATCTCCTTACTTGTCGGCAGGTCGGAGGAGATGACGGGCAGGCCGTGAGCCATGGCTTCTACCAGTACCAGTCCGAAACCCTCCCAACGGGAACTGAGAATATAGACTTGTGCATTGGAGTAGAAACGTTGAATGTCTTGGGTAAAGGGGTGTAATGTGATACGTTTCTCCAGTCCGTAGGAGGCTATTTTCTCTCGATAAAGCGCCTCTTCGGGGCCTTCACCCACGATGTCCAGCGTCCACTCGCTGTTAGTCTGTGCAAAACGGTAGAAGGCATCAATGAGCAAGTCAAAACCCTTATGACGATAAGAAAAACGTCCAACAGCAAGAAAACGCTTTGAGTTACCTGTAGAGGGCTTTCCGGCAGCAAGTGTCAGCGGATTGTAAATAACTCGGGTGGGGAAGTGGTAGCGTTGCTGGTCGAAGTGACTGAGCACGATGGTATCATCCAGTTTCTCCAGCTGATACTCATAATGCTTACGTAATTCTGGTCCGATGTAGAGTGAGTTATTTCCAAAGAGCGCCTCATAAGAGTTGTGAATCCATCCGATGAGCCTGACACTCTTAAGTTGTGGTTTGCATGTGGCCAGACGTACAGCCAATGGTGCATGGTCACCTATAATGACATCGTAATGTCCTTCGGCAAGCTCTTTTGCCAGTGCGTTGCGCAGTTCTGAGGGAAACGAGCTGCGGGCATAGAGATCTGACGTCAGCCTCGTCTGTGGCAATAGTTTCCTGTAAAACATGCTATATGCCTTGCAGCAGTGTTCCTTCAACTTGTGTCTGGTGGGATAGTGGAAGAAACGGTAGTGGATGTTCGCTTCTTTAAGACCGTATAGACTATCGTCCTTCAGCGATGGGGAGTCCAGTGTAACAATGGTGACGTCATAATCCTTGGCAAGTTCCTTAGCGAGAACTGCCGTTACACGTTGCACCCCTCCAATAGTGAATATGGAGTCTGTAAGAAAGCAAATCCGTTTCATTTGCATGCAAAAATACACAAATAATTTGGAATAATCAAAAATTATAGTTATTTTTGCAAATCAGAGTACAAGTATTGGTATAAATAAACAATCATAGTAATGGGAAACTGGTACGATAAATACTTGACTATCTACGGAAAGCCTTTCAGTGACGTTCCTCAAGACGTTATTGCCAATACCCGTGAGCGTCTGGCACGACTGCAAAGTGCGGAACCACTGGCCAGTATTGTCGTCATTGCTTACAACGAGGAGACACATCTGCAGGCTTGTCTGTGGGCTATCAGTGAAATCAAGTGTAAGTATCCTGTCGAGATTATCGGTGTGGATAACGACTCAAAGGATCGTACGGCCGAAATCTTCGCACAGTCAGGCATTCCCTATTATACAGAATATCAGCATTCATGTGGCTATGCCCGTCGTTGCGGGTTGGAACATGCCAAGGGACGTTACTATTTTGATGTGGATAGTGATACGCTATATCCGCCACAGTATTATGAGTTGATGCTCGAACAGTTAATGAAAGATGGCGTATCCTGTGTGTCTGCCACATGGACATATTTTCCTGATGCAAGACATTCGAGGCTCAAATTAAGGCTTTATGAAATGGCTCGTGACCTGTTCTTATGGGTACAACATTTTAATCGACCGGAACTGTCGGTACGTGGCTTGGTGTTTGCCTATAATGCTGATTATGGCCGCAAGGAACCCTATCGGGTCGATATCATTCGTGGAGAAGACGGCTCGATGGCTTTAGCCTTGAAGAAATATGGTCGTATAGTCTTTGTGCGTGACCGTCGTTGTAAGGCTGTTACTGGCTACGGAACAATAGGCAATCAGTCGTTATGGAAGAGTTTTTGGAATCATGTGAGGATTCAGCTTCGCGGCATCGGTCGTTTGTTCTCACGAACAGACCATTATGAGGACAGTGCTGACAACATGATTTCGACTAAAGATAAATGATTGCAACGAAACTTGCTCCCCATCCTAAAATGCATATCTGAATGAATCTGTCGTGCAAGACAGCCTTTGTCGGGCTTCCTGAACGTTGAAAAACAAGCATGTTCTGCATGTGACGCAGAATACCTGCTACTACCCAGAAACTGGATAGGTAAAGATATTGGGACCCCATTCGTTCTATGACACTGTCGCTCATGGTGTAAATGATATAGCATACGATGGTGATAGTTCCTGTAAGTGCCACCGACAAGTCAATGAATTGTGCGTTATACCCTTTGATGCTTTGTCTTTGTATCTGACCTGTTTCTTCGTAAATATAGTAGTCATCCTTACGTTTCGCAAATGCAAGGAAGAGTGTAAGTAGGAATGTCATGAGTACGAGCCATCCCGATACCTGAATGTCTGTAACTGCTCCACCGACAAGAACTCTTATGACATAGCCGAAAGAGATGATGAAAACATCAATGATGGCGTGTCGCTTGAGTCGCAGACAATAAAGAATGTTGATGATACAATAGATGAGTATTCCGACGACACAAAACACATTTGTTATTGCTGCGAAGCCAAGAGCAGCAACAAGACAGAAAGCCATGATCAGGTAGGCCTTGTTGACACTGATTTTTCCTGAAGCTATTGGTCTGTGTTTCTTCTTGGGGTGCAGGCTGTCGGTCTTTCTGTCAAATATATCATTAAGACAATAGATGCTGCTTGCAGCCAAACAAAAGGCTACAAAGGCAATAACAGCTTGTAAGAGCAGGTCTTGTTTAAGTATGTTGTTACTGAAGAAAAGTGGTGCCAGTACAAATAGATTCTTTATCCATTGCGCCGGTCTAAGTAAAGTAATAATATCTTTCATTGTCATAGTAAAAATGATTAATCGACCGTATGAAGGTCTAAAAATGCATAAACATTGTCCTTATAACTGTCAGAAATAGGAATGTACTGGTCATGGAAGACGATTCTCGCCCTTTCTACCGTTTCTATGTTTGTCATGTGAACGATATATGACTTATGTACTCTGAGAAACTCGGGATGTGGAAGGCATTCATCAATACGCTTCATGTTAATAAGGCTCATTATTCGTTCTCCGTTTTTTAGGTAGAATCTGACATAGTCTTTGAGCCCCTCTATAAACAAAATATTGTCGAAAGGTATTCTGATGAGTTTATAGTCACTTTTAACAAAGAGGAATCTGTCGTTAGTCAGCTTATGGAGTTGTTGCTGATTCTTAAAGTATTCGCATGCTTTTTCTGCTGCCTTCAGAAACTCGTTGTATGGAACAGGCTTCATAAGGTAGTCGAGTGCATTGACTTTATAGCCATCGATAGCATATTGTTGGAAAGCAGAAGTGAACACTATTTTAGTGCTGTTGGGTAAAACTTTTGCAAATTCTATTCCTGAGAGCTCTGGCATTTGTATGTCGAGGAAAAGCAGTTGTACTGGTTTGTTCCTTAGTTGTCTGATGGCTTCGATAGCACTGCCGTAAGTGCCGGTAAGCTGTAGGAAAGGTGTTTTGTTGACATATGACTCGAGTAGTGTTGCAGCCAATGGCTCGTCGTCTATGATAGCGGTAGTGATAATCATAAATGAAAATATTTTAAGTGTATATAATGATATGAGAGAAATATATTTTTCCTTCCTGCTTCAGTCCGTATTTAAAGGTGTAAGCATTAGGATAGTAGAGTTCCAGTCTTTTCTTGACCTGTTCGAGTCCGATTCCGTGTCCGCTATTATCCTTAGCGTCTTTAGGAAAATTAGAGTTAGAGATGCTGAAATCAATGTACTGTTGGTCAGCAATGAGTGAGATGTCTATAAACGAATTCTGAGTTGTACTGATGCCATGTTTGAATGCATTTTCAACAAGTGAAATAAAAATGAGAGGAGCAATTTGTTTATTCTGCTTGAGTGAATTGGTATCTGTGTGAAAAGATATCTTGACATTATCATACAATCTGATTTTCATCAGTTTGATGTAATTCTCAAGGAATTCTATTTCGTTGGTTAGTGATATATATGGTTGCTGGTTGTTGTAAAGCACGTGTCTGAGAAGTAGGCTGAGTTCGTGTATCGTTTCTTGTGCTTTGTTTGTGTCAATAGCAGTGAGAGCGTAGATGTTGTTAAGAGTGTTAAGCATGAAGTGAGGATTCATCTGCCATCTGAGGTTCTTGAGCTCAGCTTCTGTCTTTGCCGCTTCTGCGGCAATACGTGCAGACTCACTGTGTTGCCATCGTAATGATAGCTGAATAGTAGTTGCAA
>Ga0247610_10007508_pt1 | contig 11188 bp, 7 predicted proteins | sample 174DNAGHGhighgp2_FD_193483 | JGI IMG/M metagenome (GOLD analysis project Ga0247610, IMG submission 193483) | Sheep rumen microbial communities from Palmerston North, Manawatu-Wanganui, New Zealand - 1742 DNA GHGhigh gp2 | ecosystem: Host-associated > Mammals > Digestive system > Stomach > Rumen ...
ACCAATCTTCGAGCTGACCTTCGAACCACCCATGATGGCCACGAACGGGCGCTTGATATTCGAGAGTACGTTGTCCACAGCCTGCACCTCTTTCTCCATGAGCAGACCGAGCATCTTCGAGTCGGCATCGAAATAGTCGGCTATGACAGCGGTCGAGGCGTGCTTGCGGTGAGCTGTGCCGAAGGCGTCCATCACGTAGCAGTCGGCATAGCTGGCCAGTGTCTTTGCAAACTCTTTCTGGCTGGCTTTCATGGCCTTCTTTGCCTCGTCGTATTCGGGTGTGCCTTTCTCCACGCCTACTGGCTTGCCTTCCTCTTCGGGATAGTAGCGCAGGTTCTCGAGCAGCAGAGCCTCGCCCATCTTCAGTGCAGCGGCCTGCTCCTGAGCCTTGGCGCAGTCGGGTGCGAAGGCTACGGGGACTCCAAGAGCCTTCTCCACGGCCTCGCGAATCTGTCCGAGCGACAGCTTCGGGTTCACCTTGCCCTTTGGCTTGCCCATGTGGCTCATGATGATCACAGCACCACCATCGGCCAGAATCTTCTTCAGAGTGGGCAGAGCACCGCGGATGCGGGTGTCGTCGGTTATCTTACCATTCTCGTCAAGAGGCACGTTGAAGTCAACGCGCACGATTGCCTTCTTACCGGCAAAATTCATTTCGTTGATTGTCATAATTTGTTTATGTATAAATGGTTTAAAATATATGTATACATTATTAATAATACCGGCACACGGCCGCTATTGCGATGCAAAGTTAATATAAATAATTGTAACATGACACAATTGCATGTGAATTTATGTTTTTTTTGCGCAATAAGTGAGTAAATTAAGCAAATAAATGCTTAATTTTGCATGGTGAAAAAAATTTATACGACCATGATAAATAGAAAAACATTTCTCTTAATTCTTAGTGTCTTCTTCTGCTGTGCTGTCAGCGGCCAGCAGTCTGGCAAGAGCGAACTGGAGGAGCGTGCCGAAGCCGTCAACTCCGATGTGGACATAGCAAAGGCCCGCTCGTTGTACATTCACGCCTTCAATGACTATATCAGCAAGAACCAGGTGCGTCAGGGCGTGGGCTGCGGTGTCAAGGCCACGGCGCTGTACTACAGGGAGAACTTCTACAAGGAAGCCTTCGACCTGTTGCGGCGCATCGACCAGGTGATAACAGCCTCTGACCAGAGCGCCGCGGCAAAGTCGGCCCAGCACTACCTGGCCACTAAAGAGCGCATGCAGATGTACATCAAGATGAAGCGAAGCCCAAGTGCACAGGAGCAGCTGAACATCATGGAGGGGCTGGCAAACGCCTCGGGCGACGAGAGTGTGAAGAACGACCTGCTCTACAACAAGGCCATCTTCTACTACACTTTCGGACAAAATGCACAGGGCAACGCCGTGTTCCGTGAGATGGCCGGCAAGCTGACAGCAGAGAAGGAGTATGACAAGGTGGACGAGGTCTACAAAACACTCATCGCCAACGGGCGCAGGAGCAACAGCGCCAACCTCGTGGCACAGTCGTACAGCAGCTACATGGCGTGGAAAGACTCGGTGACCGCCATAAAGCATGTTGCCGAGACCGACAGCCTGAAGCAGCTCATTGCCACACACGAGGCCACGATAGAGGAGAAGGACAGCTCGCTGTCCGGCAGCCATGCCATCATTGCCACGCTCGGCGTTCTCGCTGCGGCACTGGCAGCAGCACTGGTGGCACTCGCCTTTGTGCTGATGAAATACATAGTGCAGACGAAAAAGCAGAAGAAGACCATTCGCCTGGCCAACGAGAGCAATGCGCTGAAGGCAAAGTTCATAAGCAACATCTCGGCACAGCTGGAGCCCACGCTCAACAAACTGGACAAGCGCATACCAGAAGTTAAAGCCATGATGGACTTCACCAAGCACGTGCAGACACTGTCGGAGCTTGAGAACAATACCGACATGGAGATAACGCTGGAGGACACCCAGATACAGCCTTTCTGTGAAACCATCATCGACGGTTTCCGCAGCAAGGTGGGCAACGGCGTGACGCTGAAAGTAGTGGCACCGAAAATGGTGGCGAAGATAAACCGTGAGTATGTCACACACATACTGAACCATCTGCTGGGCAATGCCACCGAATACACCGGCGATGGCGACGTCATTACGCTGGAGTTCAAGAAGCGCAGCGCACACTCGTTCCAGTTCATAGTGTCTAACACCGGCACCACGATGGACGAATCACTGCGCGAGAATGTCTTCAAGCCCTTTGCGCAGATAAAGGATCTGACCACTGGCGACGGCCTGGGACTGCCCATCTGCAAACAGATGGCAGTGAAGATGGGTGGCGACCTCGACCTCAGCACCGAGTTTACCAAGGGTACCCGCTTCGTGTTGAGTCTCAAGGCGTAGGGCGGACAGCCCCCACGACGTACGGTGAACCAAGTGCTTGATGGCAGGCGTCTACCTACATATACCCTTTTGCAAGAGCCGCTGCATATATTGCGGGTTCTACTCCACGACGCGCTCCGAGCTGCAACAGCGCTATGTCGATGCGCTATGCCTGGAGATGGAGCTGCGCCGCGACTACCTCAGCGAGCCGGTGACCACGCTGTACATAGGCGGAGGCACTCCCTCGCTGTTGCTTCCACAGCAGCTGGAGCAGCTCTTCGCCGCCGTTGACACACACTTCCCCACAGCCGGTCTTGTCGAAGTGACCATGGAGTGCAACCCCGACGACGTGACAACATCGTTCGTACAGCAACTGCGCCATCTGCCCGTCAACCGGGTGTCGATGGGCGCCCAGAGCTTCAGTGACCAGCGCCTGCGCTTTCTGCACCGCAGGCACACCGCCAGGCAGACGGCGGCCGCCACAGACCTGCTGCGCAAGGCTGGCATAGAAAACATAAGCATTGACCTGATGTATGGCTTTCCCAGCGAGACTATAGCCGAGTGGCACAGCGACATAGATGCTGCTGTGGTACTCGGCGTTGAACATCTTTCGGCCTATTCGCTGATGTATGAAGAGGGGACCGTGCTCTACGACATGCTTGAACGTGGCAAGGTGGAAGAGCTGGAGGAAGAGGTGGAGCGCACCATGTACTACGACCTCATAGACCGTCTTGAAAGTGCAGGCTTCGAGCACTATGAGATAAGTAACTTTGCCAAGGTACTGACCGGCACAGAGGCCGACGTTCGCGGCAGACGGTCACTGCGTGCACTGCACAACAGCAGCTACTGGGACGGCACGCCCTATCTGGGACTTGGAGCAGCGGCACACTCTTTCGACCGCAACAGCCGGCAGTGGAACGTGTCCGACATCGTGGCATATATAGACGGTATGGAGTCGGTGAAGGCTATGGGCTTTTCAGCAACTGTCGGGCAGCGCTACCCTTGCTGTCTGCCCGTTGTCGAGGAGCGTGAAGAGCTCAACGCCGCGACACGGTATAATGACACTGTGCTCACTTCACTGCGCACCAGCGACGGCCTGCAGCTCGAACGTCTCACCGGCCAGGAGCGGCTTTACTGTCTTGACAACGCCAGAAAGTATCTTGCCGACGGTCTGCTTGTACTCGACCAGCAAGACGACAACGGCAGCGGCCGGCTGAGGCTGTCGCGCCAAGGGCTCATTGTCAGCGATATGATTATGGCCGACCTAGTGGTTATCTGATGCTCCTTTGGTTTAGCGCTGCGGCATAGCGGGCGGCATTGGCCTGATGCTCCCTGTAAGTGCGGGCGAAATTGTGGGTGCCCGAGAAATCTTCCTTTGCACACATGTACAGATAGTCGCAGTCGGCAGCGTGGAGAACAGCCTCGATGCCCTGCTTGCTTGCAATCTTGATAGGACCGGGAGGCAAACCGGTGTTTTTGTAGGTGTTGTAAGGGCTGTCGACCTCGAGATGGGCGTTGTATATGCGCTTCAGCGTGAAGTCCTTGAGGGCAAACTTCACCGTGGGGTCAGCCTGAAGCATCATGCCCTTGCGCAGACGGTTGAGGTACATGCCAGCAATCATGGGTTTCTCGCCGTTGTTGGCCGTCTCCTCATCGATGATGCTTGCCAGGGTGCAGACCTCGTTGGGGGTGAGTCCCTTTTCTGCCGCCAAACGGCGACGGTCGCTATTCCAGTATTTGTCGTGCTCGCTCTTCATGCGCTTCAAGAGCTTGTCGGCACTGATGTCCCAGTATACCTCGTATGTGTCTGGCAGAAAGATGCAGGCACAGGTGTCCGAGGTGAGCAGTGACGCTATCTCGGCACTGTCGGCCATGATTTTCTTTGACAGGCGTGCTGCCAGCTGTTCCATGGTGCGCACCTCTGGTATGGTGAGCATGACGGGTGTCTGGCTGCCTGTCTTCAGCAGCCGCAACACCTCTGCCGTGGTCATCGACGGCTCGATGGCGTAGCGCCCGGTGCGCATGTGGTCGGCGTAGCCTACGTGTCGCATCATGGTGCTAAGACCCGTCAGCGAGTGCTGCGAAGCCACAGGGCTCAGCTTGGTTAAGACCGAGTCGGTGTTGTCGTCTCTGTCGATGAAGACGTAGCGTGTCTCGCCAGCGGTGCTGAACTGTGTGAAGAAATAGTAGTAGCCGATGGCTATGATTGCAGCAAAGCAGATGATAGCTGGCAGTAGGTAGTATTTTATCTTTTTCATAACGGGTGGAGGCCGTGTTCAGCCTCGTCTTTTTCTCTTGTTGGTTTTGTTTTCAGGTTCCGCAGTCTCGTCTGCTGCCCATGGCGTGTTGTCCAGCAGGTCGGGTCTGAGCCGCTTTGTGCGCTGAAGCGCCTGCTCCAGTTCCCATTCGCGTATCTTCGCCTCGTTGCCGCTGAGCAGTATGTCGGGCACCTTCCACCCCTTGTAGTCTGCGGGGCGGGTGTAGATAGGTGCGGCCAAGAGGTCGTCCTGGAAACAGTCGGAGAGAGCGCTCTGCTCGTCGCCAATTACCCCGGGGATGACGCGCACCACAGCGTCGGCAATGATGGCGGCAGCCAGTTCGCCGCCAGTGAGCACATAGTCGCCAATGCTTATCTCACGCGTGATGAGATGGTCGCGCACACGCTGGTCTATGCCCTTATAGTGGCCGCAGAGCAGGATGATGTTGCCCTTCATCGAGAGGTCGTTGGCCATGTGCTGGTCGAAGCGCTCGCCGTCGGGTGAGGTGAATATCACCTCGTCGTAGTCGCGCTCTGCTTTCAGCGCACTGATACAACGGTCTATGGGCTCGCACTGCATGACCATGCCCGCCGACCCGCCGTAGGGGTAGTCGTCCACGCGGCGCCATTTGTCGAGTGTGTAGTCACGAAGGTTGTGCAGGCGTATCTCGGCCAGACCCTTCTTCTCAGCACGTGCCAGGATGGACTCGTGGATGAAACCCTCAATCATCTCGGGCAGCACGGTTATGATGTCTATTCTCATCATGTGTATTGAAACTTTTTTTACTGGTGTTGTGATATGGTTTGCAAAGTTACTGCATTTTTTTATAACGGAAGAATATTTTTGCAAACATTCTTGTTTGGTAGCATTTTTTCCGGCGATTTGCTTTGCTGTTTTCAGAAATATTCGTAATTTTGCAGCCAGCCGTAGGCAAGTAGAGTAGTAAGAAGTAGTAAAAGGTAGTTGGAAGTAGTAAAAGGTAGTTGGAAGTAGTAAAAGGTAGTTGGAAGTAGTAAAAGGTAGTTGGAAGTAGTAAAAAGTAGTTGGAAGTAGTAAAAAGTAGTTGGAAGTAGTAAAAAGTCGACTGACATATATGAGGCAACCATCATTCGGAGGTCCACGGGGCCAACACGGACAGGCTGGTTTCCAGCGGGTGAGCAAGGAGCAAAAGGGAGTCTTGCTGCGCATGGTGCGCTTTGTGCTGAAATACCACAAGTATGCCATTGCCACTGTGCTGCTGTGCATAGTGGTGAGCAGCATCACGTCGCTGGCTTCCACGCTTTTCACACGAACACTCATTGACGACTACATAGTGCCGCTGACCCTTACAGCCGACCCAGACTATTCGTCGCTATGGCAAACGCTGCTGAAGCTGGGGCTTATACTGCTTGTCGGCGTCATTGCCTCGTACACCTACAACAGGCTTATGATACTGGTGTCTCAAGGCACCATGCTGAGGCTGCGCAAGCAGATATTCGAGCGCATGGAAAAGTTGCCGCTGAGCTACTTCGACAGCCACTCGCACGGCGAGATAATGTCGGTCTACACCAACGATGTGGACTCACTGCGGCAGATGATAAGCACGGCCATGGCACAGGTCTTCTCGAGCATCATCACCATAGTGGCAGTGTTCACGTCGATGGTTGTGCTCTCGGTGCCGCTGACGCTGGTGAGCATACTCATAGCCGTAGTGATGATGGTGGTGACGACGCGGCTTGGCAAGTGGTCGCGCGGATATTTCCGCACTCAGCAGCAGAGCCTCGCCGCCGTGAACGGTTTCATAGAGGAGATGATGACGGGGCAGAAGGTGGTCAAGGTGTTCTGCCACGAGCAGCAGGCCCTGGAGCAGTTTGGACAGATAAACGAGCAGCTGCGCTCGTCGGCCTGCAACGCCAACAGGATAGCCAACATAGTGATGCCTGTGAACGGCAACCTGGGCAACCTGGGCTATGTGCTCATTGCCGTCGTGGGGGCCTACATAGCCATCAGCGCACCGCTCGGCTTCACACTCTCACTGGGAACCATTGTCGCCTTCCTGCAACTGAACAAGAGTTTCACGCAGCCCATTAGCCACGTGAGCCAGCAGATAAACTCGGTGCTCAACGCATCGGTGGGTGCTGAGCGTGTCTTTGCGCTTGGCGATGCCGAGCCGGAACTGGACGGGGGCACTATTGGCATGAAGGACGGTTGCTGGGTGAAGAGCGCGGACAGCGACGGCCTGCAGACGAAGGAGACGGCGGTTCACGCCGTGGAGGGCGATGTGGACTTCAGCCATGTAAACTTCGGCTACACTGCCGAGAGGGAGGTACTGCACGACATAACCATCAACACCTCTCCGAGACAGAAAATAGCGTTCGTGGGGGGAACGGGAGCTGGGAAGACAACCATCATAAACCTCATAAACCGTTTCTACGACATACAAAGCGGTTCGATACTCTACGACGGAATACCCATCACCGAGATAAAGAAGGACTCGCTGAGACACAGCATGACAATAGTGCTGCAGGAGACCCACCTCTTCACCGGCACCGTGCTCGACAATATAAGATACGGCTGTCTTGAAGCCACCGACGAGGACTGTGTGAAAGCAGCACAACTGGTTGGGGCGCACGACTTCATAAGGCGTTTGGCCGACGGCTACCAGACTATGCTTCAAGGCGACGGGGGCAACCTGAGCCAAGGAGAGCGGCAGCTGCTGGCCATTGCGAGAGCTGCTGTGGCAAACCCGCCGGTGCTGATACTCGACGAGGCTACCAGCTCGGTGGACACACGCACAGAGCAGATGGTGCAAAGAGGAATGGACACGCTGATGCAGGGCCGTACTACCTTTGTCATAGCCCACAGGCTGTCGACAGTACGCAACGCTGACCAGATAATAGTACTTGAGAAAGGCAAGATAGCCGAACATGGAACACATGAAGAGCTGCTTGCACTGAAGGGGAAGTACTATGACCTGGTCAACGCATAGACGGCAAAGGCTTTGCTTAGACCTTTGTTGTCGGGGGTGGGAGACACGACTTCTAAGAAGTGCCTACTGTTGGGCGTTACCCTCGTCAGGTATGTCGAATTTCGTGGGGTGTGCCACCAGCTCGTTGGTCAGCGCATAGGCCCAAACATCCTGAATGTTCTCTACATAGTGGAAGCTGACGCCCTTGAGGTAGATGTCGGGAATCTCAAGAATGTCCTTCTCGTTTTCCTGACAGAGCACTATGTCGGTGATGCCGGCACGCTTGGCAGCAAGAATCTTCTCCTTTATGCCTCCCACGGGCAGCACTTTTCCACGCAGGGTTATCTCGCCGGTCATGGCGGTGTTCTTGCGCACCTTGCGCTGTGTAAGTGCCGATGCGATGCTGGTGGCTATGGTGATGCCTGCTGAGGGACCGTCTTTCGGTGTGGCACCCTCTGGCACGTGGATGTGTATGTTCCAGTGGTCGAAGATGCGATAGTCTATGCCAAGCACATCGGCGTGGGCCCTGACATATTCCATGGCGAGCACGGCACTCTCTTTCATCACGTCGCCAAGATTTCCGGTGAGCGTTAGCTTCTGGCCCTTGCCTTTCGACAGCGATGTCTCGATGAAGAGTATCTCGCCGCCCACACTCGTCCATGCCAGTCCTGTCACCACGCCGGCATAGGCGTTGCCCTGGTATATGTCGCGGTAGAATGGTGGCTTGCCCAGGAGGTCTTCGATGGTTGCCACGGTGACGGGGGGGATGGCATCGCTGCCATCATCGGAGGAGATGCCCGTGGCTATGCGGTAAGCCAGCTTGCGCATGGCCTTGTTTATCTGTTTCTCCAGCTGGCGAACACCACTCTCCCGGGTGTACTGCTCTATTATCTTCTCTATCACGGCCTTGGGGAACTTGGGCTTGTCCTTCAGGGTCTTCAGGCCAGTGTTCTCCAGCTCACGGGGTATGAGGTGGCGCTTGGCTATCTCTATCTTCTCCTCGGTGATGTACCCGCTCAGCTCTATTATCTCCATGCGGTCGAGCAGTGGGCGGGGTATTGTTGAGAGATTGTTGGCAGTGGCAATGAAGAGCACTTTCGAGAGGTCGTAGTCCACGTCAAGATAGTTGTCGTGGAAGGCGTTGTTCTGCTCAGGGTCGAGTACCTCGAGTAGTGCCGATGCCGGGTCGCCACTGATGGTGGCCTGTGTCACCTTGTCTATCTCGTCGAGTATGAAGACGGGGTTTGAGCTTCCTGCTTTCTGCAGGCTCTTGATGATGCGTCCGGGCATAGCTCCCACGTAGGTTCGGCGGTGACCACGAATCTCGGCTTCGTCGTGCAGACCGCCAAGCGAGATCCTGACATATTTGCGCTTCATGGCCTCGGCAATGCTCTTTCCCAAGCTGGTCTTTCCCACGCCAGGAGGGCCGTAGAGACAGAGAATAGGACTCTTGAGGTCTCCACGCAGGGACAGCACTGCCATGTACTCGAGTATGCGCTCTTTCACCTTCTCCATGCCATAGTGCTCGTGGTCGAGTATGCGCTGTGCACGTTTCAAGTCGAGGTTGTCCTTGGTGTAGAATCCCCAAGGCAGCCCCACGAAGGTCTGGAGGTAGTTCAACTGGACGTTGAAGTCGGGACTCTGAGAATTGAGAGTGTCAAGCTTGTCTATCTCCTTCATGAATGTCTTCTCCACCTCTTCGGGCCAGTTTTTCTCGGCGGCCTTCTCAAGAAGTTCCTGTTTCTCGGAGGCGTTCTCGCTGCCCATCTCGGCCTGAAGGTTCTTTATCTGCTGCTGCAGGAAATAGTTCTTCTGTTGCTCGTCAAGGTCTTCCCGCGTCTTGTTGCGTATGTCGGTCTTCAGCTTCTGGAGGTTTATCTCGCGGTTCAGTGCTTTCATGGCACCGAAGAGACGCTCTTTTACCGACTCAACGACAAGCAGGCCTATCTTTTCCTTTGTGGAGAATGGCATGTTGGAACATACGAAATTCAGGGCCATGACATGGTTGCTGATGTTGTGTATGGCAAACATGGCCTCGTCGGGTATGTCGTCGCTGATGTTGATGTATTCGTCTGCCATGCGGCGCAGGTCGTCAATTGCGGTGCGCCACTCTTTGTCGTGCTTGTCCGGCAGCAGCTCGGGGGCAGACTCCACCTCGCCCGTGAGGTATGGAAACTCGCTCTTGATGCCCAGCAGGTGCAGGCGGCTCATGCCCTGGACAATGACGGTTACCATGCCGGTCGGCAATGTCAACTGCTTGAGCACTTTGGCGTAGACACCATAGTTGTGAAGATCGCCCTCGACGGGCATCTCTATGTCGGGGTCTTTCTGGCATACTATTCCTATCAGAGAGTTCTGCTTCTCAGCCTTGCGCACAAGCTTCATGCTCGACTCACGGGCAATGATGATAGGGCTCACCACACCTGGGAAAAGCACAAGGTTGCGCACAGGCAGGATGGGTACCTCGGTGGGCATTTCGCCCTCTATCAGTGAACTGAAATCTCCGTCTATGTCGGCTATCATCGAAAAAGCCGAACCATTTTGTTCGTCACTCATTTCTTTATCGTACAGTTACTTTTTTCTATGTTTCCTATTCTCGTTATCATTTTGTCTCGTCACTACGTTATCCCGTCGTCACGTTTTTAGTCTGCAAAGGTACGAATTTTAATTAATAATAATGTGTAAGAATGGCAAGAATTAAAAAATATTAGTATCTTTGCACTCAATTTATGGCAAACGACTATTTCAAGTTTAAACAGTTCTCTGTCTTTCAGCATCATTGCGCCATGAAAGTGGGGACAGACGGCACGTTGCTGGGAGCATGGGCAGAGGGTGGAAAGCGCATAGTTGACGTGGGCACCGGCACCGGGCTCATTGCCTTGATGATGGCACAGCGCTTCCCCGATGCCAGCGTGTTGGGCATCGACATTGACGAGATGGCAGTGCGACAGGCAATGGAAAATGTAGCGTCGTCGCCATTTGCCGCACGCATCGATATAGAGCTCTGCGACATGGCACTGCTGCAAGGGCGTTTCGACTCCATAGTGTGCAATCCGCCTTTCTTTGTCGACTCTCTGCTGTGCCCCGACGAACGGCGCACAAAGGCACGACACGCCGAGACACTGACCTACAGGCAGCTGATGTCGGCGGCATGGAGGCTGCTCGATGACGGAGGACAGTTGTCAGTGGTCATACCGTTCGACTGCAGACAACGGCTCGAAGCTGAAGCGTTTCTTGCTGGATTCGCCAAGGTGCGGCAGTGTGGAGTGAAAACCACACCGGCCAAACCCGCAAAGCGCTTCCTGCTGGCGTTCGCAAAACACTCTGCAGAGGTAGAGACAACAGAACTGGTTATCGGTTCGGAAGAGTACAACAAACTGACATGCGATTTTTATTTATGAGAGTAGCACTGGTTCAAATGGATATAGTCTGGAGCTCTCCGGCAGAAAACATCAAGACTGTGGAGAGACTGACACATGGTTGTGATGCAAACCTATATGTACTGCCTGAAATGTGGGCGACCGGTTATTCGCCGCACCCTGAAGATGTGGCTGAAAGAGAGTCTGAGTCGATGGCGTTAGCGTGGATGAAGGAGTTTGCCAGGAAACGGCAGTGTGCCGTATGT
>Ga0247610_10007510_pt1 | contig 11187 bp, 20 predicted proteins | sample 174DNAGHGhighgp2_FD_193483 | JGI IMG/M metagenome (GOLD analysis project Ga0247610, IMG submission 193483) | Sheep rumen microbial communities from Palmerston North, Manawatu-Wanganui, New Zealand - 1742 DNA GHGhigh gp2 | ecosystem: Host-associated > Mammals > Digestive system > Stomach > Rumen...
CCGCAAGGCCAAACTTAAAATTTTTAATTGTAAAAAATGTGGAGAGCCTATGATTCGTCTTACTAACACTAACACTATGGCATGTTCTAAATGCAATAATTGGTATCTATTTGACTCAGTAAAATAGAGTTATGGCTAGAGGGTATGCAGAAGCTATGGTTTTTATTTAACCTCCCTCTATAGGAGAATAAGCCCCTCCCAAGGTTAGATGATTCTATTGTAATCTAACTAAGTTTTTTACTTATTGTTGGTGCGCAGCAGTTTTGCTTATTAAAAGCTCGGTTGTCAATGATTAATAGAGTCATAAAAAGGAAAGCGCCTCAAATGACACCTTAAAAAAATAAGCCGCAAGGTTTGGTGGTTAATGTGTTCTAAGCGAGATAAAGACAAATTAACCTTTTATTAAAAATTTTATTTTTAGGAGAGATTTTTTCTAATGGCAAAAAATTTAATTGATTTTCTTGATGACGATGATTTTGAAATTGATGAAAACCCCGGTCAACGAAAATTTAAACTTCCAAGAGAAGAACAAGGTTTTCACAGGCAAAAGAAAAAGCAAATTACTCAAGAAAGAAAGAAGAAGCGAAAGCAAAAAGAAGATATTTTAACATTGAGAGATGAAAATGAAAACTAATGGCAGAATTTTTATTTGCGCAGACCTGCATGGAGATGCGTATGTAATTAAAAATATAATTGATCAAATAAAAAATCCATCAAAAGAAGATATTATTATCGTTGCTGGAGATGCTGGCTTCGAGTATGGTAATTACACAATGGGAGCAGCAAAAAAGATGGCTCAAAAGTTCCCCGGTCATTGGATTGTCATGAGAGGAAATCATGATAATTGTTATATGAACGATCATCAAAATGATAAAGGGTGGAGCTTTATTGAAGATGGAGTAAATACTTTTATTTATCAAAATAAATATCCTAACATTTGGTACATTAATGATAACGGTGGCATTTATAATATTAAAGATTTTACTTTTTTATTTTTGCCTGGTGCATATAGTGTAGATAAATATTATAGACTCCGCAATAATTATCCATACAATCCAAATGAACAGCTTGATACGACAACTATGAATGAACTTTGTGATATTGTTCGTTCTTGGAACGAAAAAGGTTTTCCAATTGATTATGTAGTTGGACATACTTTTCCTAAATGGCTTGAGCCATATTATTCAGATTTGTTTATTTCTGGCCTTGATCAGTCTAATATTGACAAAACAACTGAACAATGGCTAGGTGTAATATCTGAATATTTTGAAGATAATCCTAGTTTTAAAATGTACTATGGAGGTCATTTTCATTCTCAAAAGTACATGACAGATAAATATATGATGGTATATCAAAATCCAATCGAGATAGGGACGGAGTAAATGAAAGGTACAATTCTTAACACACGTATTGAAGGTAGAGACACATATGTTACAAAGCAAACAAAATATGGCACATTTCACGGCAAAGTTACCTGTGCGGATGAAGATCTGGATGTTCAAAACGAACTTGATGGATATGTTTTTGCAGAAGCTAAATGTGATACGCAGTCTCTTAAGCAAAGGGCGCACTATTTAGATCAACGGATGATTGGAATTCAACATGCGTATAATGTTCTAGAGAAATCTGGCATTAGTGCGGATGATCCTGTTATGCAAAAACTTTCTAGACAAATTAAAATTGCCCGCAGAGAAGCTGAAACTGCATATAAGGTCTATCAAGTATCAGAAGCCTATTTCAAAAATCTTGTTGAGTCATCTATTAAGACTCGCCGCAAAATTCAAAAAATGAATTCATAATAATTAGAATATACTAATATGAAATACCTAAAATCTTTTGATTTTAGGTATTTTTTTATTGACAAACTCTTCTATAATATGGTATAATAATATAAATTGAAAGGAGGAAGAAATATGCAAAAGTTTGTAATGATGATTGGTTTGCCTGGAAGTGGTAAAGACTATTATATAGCACATAACGATACCTTCAATAATTGGGGAATTGTTTCTACAGATCAGATTCGTATAGATAATGGATATAAGCAAGGAACCAAAGAAGATGTCTTTCAAATAGCCCGCAATAAGATTATAGATTCTCTTTCTCTTGGAAAGAATGTGGTATTTAATGCTACTAACCTTCAAAGAAAATTTCGTATGAATCTTCTTACTGAAATTCATGCTAAGTTTTCAAAAGTTGTTTGTGAAGCTCATGTAATTATAGTTCCTATTAAACTTTGTAAAGAACAAAATGCTAAACGAGATAAATTTGGATGTGTTCCTGAAGAAGTAATTGATCATATGGTAAGAAGCTTTCAAATACCTCTTGAAAAAGAAGGCTTTAATAAAATTACATATCTTTATCCAAATAGAGAAGCATATTGTACTATAAAGGGTAATTATTATTATGATATCATGGACAAATATAAGTCTGTAGATTTACAAATATTAAATTCTTTTGACCAAGATAATCCTTTTCATACTATGACTCTTGGGGAACATATGCAAGCCGCTTATAATTATGTTATAAGGCATATAATCCGTACTGATTCTTTTTCTGGAGAAGTTAATCCATTAATTGAAGCGGCTAAGTATCATGATATTGGTAAATTAATTACCAAGGGTTATCGTGATAGAAAAGGCAGGCCCACAGAGACAGCTCATTATTATGGACACGAAAATGCGGGTGCTTATTTAATTCTTTCAGAATTTCCTTTTCTTTTTGCGGGAGGACATAGTCATGAACATTATATAAAAATGGCTACTTATGTTAATTTTCATATGCGAGTAAGTTTTACTTGGCGCCAATATCCTAATGGTAAGTGTGCTAAGCGTGAAAAGAAGTTGTTTAATGATTTTGATTTACAATGTTTAGAGTTGCTTGGAGAAGCTGATCGTCAAGCACATTAAAGGAGTTTTTATGCCTATTAATTTTAATTCAAAAATTATTGCTTATATTTTTGAACATCTTGGAGATAAGGTTTCCGTCCAAGAGGTTAAGGAATTAATGAATAGTATAGATGTTAAATGTAAGACTAAGGATAATCGAATTATTTTTAATTATACTATCGGTGCTGATTTTTCTAATCCTGTTGTGCAAGAAGCTCGTGGCATAATTATGGATATGGGTGCGGAGGATGCATCTCAGGTTTCACAATGGCGTGTTGTATGCTGGCCTTTTAGAAAATTTGGAAACTATGGTGAATCTTATGCAGATGATATTGATTGGCAGACTGCACAGGTTCAGGCTAAAATAGATGGATCTATTGTAAAGCTATATCATTACCATGATGCTTGGCATTGGGCTACCAACGGCTGTATTGATGCCTATGATGCAAACACTCCAATGCTTGGCCGCACTTTTCAAGATGTAATTAAACTTGCAGATAATTTTAATGATATTAATTATGATATACTTGATAAGTATAATACTTATATCTTTGAATTAGTTTCGCCCGAGACTCGTATAGTAGTTAAATATGATAAAACTCATCTTTATCATCTGGGAACTCGTTCTAATCTCACTGGTGTAGAATTTAATACTAGCATCGGAATTGAAAAGCCGCATATTTATGATATAACCGATCCTAATTTAGAAAAAGTTATTGAGAAGGCTAAGCATTTAAATAACGGTATTTGTGAACATGAAGGATTTGTAGTATGTGATTCTAATTATCATCGAATTAAAGTAAAAAATCCTGAATATTTAATTCTACATCATAATCTTACTAAGGATTCAGTTTCAAAAATTGACGTTGTAGAAGCTATTGTGTTAAATGATGAAGAAAAAATTTTGACTTTTCTAGCATATCCGCATTTTAAGGTTCAATTTAAATATTACGATTGGCAAGTTACTAAATTCTTGTATGAACTTGATTTATATATTGCGTATGTCCGCGATCTTTATTCTTCTCTTGGAAATCGAAAAGATTTCGCTTTAAAGATTAAGGAAGATAAATTTAAGTCATTTGGTTTTATGGCAATTGATAATCCTGGTATGACTGCGGAAAATATGGTAAAGAAGTTAGGAGCGAGTAAGATTGTAAAATTCATTAAAGATTAGAGGTATATTATGAAAGATATTATTGTTAAAGAATTAAAAGAATTTGAAAAACAAAATAATGCTAAAGTTCTTTTAGCTGTTGAAGCTGGAAGTAGAACATGAGGTTTTGATTCTAAGGATTCTGATTATGATGTTAGATTTATTTATGTAAAAAATAAAAATCATTATTTACAATTAAATGAGCAAAAAGATACTATTGAATTAATCCATACTGATGAATTAGATATTGTAGGATGGGATTTAAAAAAGTTTTTAAAATTGATGAAAAAGAGTAATCCTAGTGTATATGAATTTTTACAGGTATCTTCCATATATATAGAAGATAAATCGTTTTATAAAATTAGGGAAGTAGCTCCGCATTATTTTTTCTGGAAAGATTTGGCTTGGCATTATTATAGCATGTCTTACAAGCATGATAGAAGATATATTTTAAATACTACCCCAACTAAGAAGAGATATTTATATGCTTTTAGGGGTGTTTTTGCAGCATATTGGGTTATAAATTATAAGGATGTTCCACCTACAGATTTTGAAGTAATTAAAAATAAATTTTGTCCTTTAGATTTAATTCCAACAGTAGATGGATTAGTAGTTGATAAAAAATGTGGACTTGCCAGTGAAGAGTGTGATAGGATAGAGTCTTTAGATAAGTTTCTAGAACAGTCATATAAAAATCTTAATGATATTTTAAGTTATAACAATGAACGTAAACCTAGTTATTCATGGGAAGAATTAAATAATATTTTTCTTGAATTTTTATAGAAAGGATGCATATGCGGTATTTAAGTCTTGACAATGCTTTAGCCATAAGTGGTTGAGCAATTTTTGAAGATAAACAATTAGTTAAGCATGGAGTATTTAGAACTTCTGCTACTGACTCTCTTGGAAAAAGATTATCAGATATTTACTGAGAAATTTCTAATTTAATAGACATAGAACATATAGATTTTGTTTTCTTTGAAGATTGCCAACAACAATTAAATAGAAATGTTCAAACATTTCATAAGCTTTCTATGGTTAAAGGTATTATAGAGTTTACTTGTTTCCAAGAGAATAAAGAAAGTTCATGTCTTAGTCCTTCTAGATGAAGAAGTATTCTTAAAAATAAATTTAATTTTAAATTTGGTAGAACTAGAATTGAACAAAAAAGAAAAGCTAAGGAATTTGTTAAAAAACATTTTGAAGTAGAAGCTACTGAAGATGAATGCGATGCTATTTGTTTAGGGTATGCGGGGATCCTTGACAAAGAATCCGCAAAGACTGCTTGATAGTATTTTTTGAGGTTGTTAAGATTTTCTTGACAGCCTCTTTTTTTTATAGTATACTATATATAGTTAAAGAAGAGAAAGAAAAGGATAGAAGGGGTTAAATATGAGCTTCTATATTGCTGATAAGGTTTTTAAAGATGCGGTAGCAATTGGTTTTGCAACTGAAAAGGCTGCGGAAGATTATCTTATGCGGCATCATTATATGGGACAGTATTGGTGGCATTATGAAGTAAAAGAGTGGACGAAAGATATTGCTTATGGTGTAACTTGTTCTCGTGATTCTCTTGAAAATGGCGGAACTACTTTTTGGCTTTTTGAAACTTGGGATGAAGCTGTTGCTTTTGCTTGTGAAAAAATGGAAGCTGTTGTTTGCGTGCTTGTAGATGATTTTGATTTTGAAGATGATATTTATCAAATTGATATGACTAAGGAGATGTAAGATGGGATTTGAATTTGGTATTGCTAAGACTGCCTACACTGAAAATATAAATTGGTCTGAAGATTGTGTTTATTTTTATTGGTGCGGATGGGATAACGTTGAACTTTTCAAAGCTTTTGCAAATCTATCTGATGAAAAATACCCATCTAATTATGAAGGCGAATATAAAGTAGCATTAGAAAAATTAGATTTTATTGAGCGAGTATATAATCAGCTTTATCATGATGAAAACTATGCTATTCTGGATACTTTAATGGAATTTGATGATGATTTTATATATGAGTATTTTGAGAAGATGCCGATAAAGGAAAAGGCAGAGCTTCGTATCAATTTTTTACCTTACGGAATTACAGACAATAATATTCGTATGATTTGTACAATGTTATATCATAAGTTTGAGTGTGGGTATAATATGATTAAGTCGTTATATGATGCTTACATGCAGATGCGAAAAGATAAAGTGGAGTATGTCTGGGTATATGGTGGTTAAATGAAGAATATTTATTATACTTTTACCATAAACTGCGGCAGACGAATCGAGGTGAATAATGACTATTGATGAGGTTATAGAACATGCTGAGGAAAGAGTTCGTGGTAACAGTCAATATGTTAAAAATTATGCGCAATTGGCTGATTGGCTACGTGAACTTAGGCGAGCAAGGATGGAAATCGACCTGCTGAAGACGTTGAGAGACGGATTTAAGGCAGACGCACAGAAGTATAAGGCCGAGAACGCCAAGTTGCGGGAGCTGGTGCGCATCATGCATGGCGAGCTGGTTTCATGCGAAGACAATGGATATATATGCGGTGGTCACAAATTTGACAAGCGTGTGCGTGAGCTGGGATTGGAGGAATCATGAGTGATGTAACTGACAGGCTGAGGGCGTTCCTCACGATTTCACCGAGCGTGGTGTTCCCTGACGAGGTGTTTGAGCTTTTTGAGCCAGTTGAGACAGAGGTAACTAGGCTCACCGACGAGAACGCCAAGCTACGAGAGCTGGTCGCACATTATGAACGTGCTGTAACGGTGCATGATGTCAAACCAGTGGAGGTTTTGGAATGGAGCGTTAGGTGCGATGCGCTCCGCAAGGAACTCGGAATGGAGTAAGAAAAAAATGAGCTATGTAAGTGACGCTTTGATTGATGCGCTTGAGCAAAAGAACAATCACCTTGAAAAAGAAAACATGAAGTTGCGTAAGTTGGTGAAATATCTTATGTTTGTTAAACCGTATTACGTAAAGATGATTCATTGCGAAGGTAAACTAATCTGCTTTGATGACTTGCTTGCCGAGGTAGGAATGCGATGGGAAGATCTTCTAGCTGAGTAGAAATACAGCAGGAAATCGAGGTCGAATCATAAGCAGTTTCTACTTATGCAACTATTGCCGCATATGTTTAAAAATGCTTAGCTATTGGAGGATAAAATGAGGAAAGAAAAAATATATACTTATTATACTAGTGAAGATTTAGGACTTAAACCCTGTCCTTTTTGTGGAAAAGAAGCTAAAGCTATTCGTTATCATGAGATAGCTGGTCACGGAGAAGCTGTTGAATGTTTAAATCTTGGTTGCGAAAAATGTGGAGTTTCATTTTCTACTAGTAAATATTCATTATCTGATAAAGATATCCAAGTAATAGTAGATAAATGGAATCATAGAGTATAATTTTAAGTGGTTGTTTAAAATTTTTCTTGGGAGAATAAAATTGTATTTAATTGGAATTATTGTATTTGAAGTTATTGCATTTCTTATATATCTTGGTTTATACTATTATAATAAGCAAGATTTACGTTTTAAGTGGGGTTTTCTAGAAGCGAATGGTATTCTGACTCTTATTGTTCTTATTATTCTGTTTGGGTATCAAATTGGTTTACTACTCCATCTACCGCAATAATTTTTGAGGTTGTCAAGATTTTTCTTGACGACCTCTTTTTTTTATAGTATAATATATATAGTTAAGAAAGAGAAAGAAAATATTGGAGAAAGATATGAAGAAGAACTACAGGCTTTTTCCCGAAAACCTTATGGATTTCAGGTATGATGAAGATATCGAATGGCTTGTTGTATCTAGTAGTGATTGGGATCTTAACATAATTGTTGGTCCCGCTTTTTCTACTTTTTCTGTAGCAGCCGCATATTGTGCTGAAAATCCTTCCACTAATTTTGTTATTACAGGAGCTTAGAAAGGAATATTAATATGCCTCTTGACGGTATTGTTGTAAGTATTGCAGATAGTTATAATTACTATAAAGGTACTGATCCATATCATCTTTATATTCATATGCGGGCGTTGGATGGCACATGTAATGATCCATATCTTCGTGAAGCAGTTGATATCTTTAAGTCTTTTAATTTTGATTATGAATTTGCGGATACTTATATGTTTGATTTTAATTTGAACAATGATTGGTTTACCTTTGATTGTCCTAATTGTATTCGCGATTACGGTTTTTCAATTCCAATAGTTGATGATATTGAAAAGATAGCTCATTTTGTGGAACTTGTTTATAGCGGAAAAATTATTGTTTTTATTGAAGAAGTTTCTTAAAATTGTTGTTGACAGTCTCTATTATTTATGGTATAATATATATAAATAAAAGGGAGAAAGTTAATTAATAACACTGACTTTCTTTTGAGTGTTGTACAAATTGGTTAGAGGTAGACAGCCAATCGCAGGTAAACCGAAAGGTGATTAGCGCAGAGGAATTGCAAAAGTCCGCGGCCACTGAAAAAAGCGTGAGCTCCCGCCCTCGGGGATGCAACACAAACCTTTTTTTATCAATAATGTTCTTTAAGAAAAGGATTAAAACATGACTCGTGAAGATGTAATTGCTAAGATTCAGGCACTTTTTAATATTACAGAAGCTAATGGTTCTTCTAAGCAAGAAGCCATTTCTGCAGCTCTTATGGCACAACGTTTTATTTCTAAATATGATATCCAAGAGAGTGAACTATTTACAGTAGAGGATTATGAGGTTGTAGAAGTAGCGTCTGACCCTGTATTTCGTAAGTTTAAATACACTCTGGCTAAGATTATTGCGGATAATTATCGTTGTCGTTACTACATTAGTTCAGTAGGCCGCAAGCATAAAATGGTATTTGTGGGTAGAACCGTTGATGCGACCGCAGCATCACTTATTTTTAATAAGTTATATGAAGCTGTTAATGATTATGCTAATAGTGAATCTAGGATGTATTATGGACAAGGTGGAAATCTTTATGGTTTATATTTCAATAGTGCTGCTATTTCATATATGGACGGAATTAAGGCTGAACTAGAGAAGCAGTCTAAGGAATTGATGCTTGTACGTCCCAAGGAAGTAGACGATTCCTATGAAGAGATTACTGCTGGTTTTCGTCGAGTCCGCAATACTGGTATGACTTCCTTTGGGCATGTAAATTATGATAAGGGTTTCCAAGCTGGGCGAGATGCTATTCGAGCTAGCAGGCTTAGTGGACAGAAAGGAATTGAAGCTTAATGAATATTGTAGCTGTTTTTTGTATTGCGTGGTGTGCAGTTGTTACTTTAGAAGAGGTAACGTCTTCAAGTGAAGAAGTATTTGAAAGAAATGTTTATGATAAAGTTGTAATTATAATTGACTTTATAGCTGCTATTGGAGCATTAACATATATTTTACAACAACTTTAATTTTTTCTTGACGGCCTTTAATTAATGTGTTATAATATAATTAAGTTAAGGGAAAAAAGAGATTTGGAGTTCACTATGAACGACGTTTATATGGTAATTGGTATACGGTGGACTAAGAAGAATGATCGTTGGAAGCTTCATAAGCAAATTCATTGTGTAAGTGAAGATCGAATGACTGCCTTAGAGATAGCTAAGTATCTTAATAATACTCAGACTCGATACGAGTATACCGTAGATCCCATCTCAAATTACGAATCTCTCTCTGAATATATGTACTTTGAGGTATAAAATGATAGTAAATATAAAATTATTTGTAATATTTTTTAATTTCTTGGTAGCTTACCTGAATTGGAAGGTATATACAAAAACTAACGATAACAGAGATTTTTGGGCTAGTATTGCGTGGGTTTTTGCAGGGCTTGCTTGGTGTGCAGGTTTAATTGGAGGTTAGATATGTCTAATTCTTATTATCTTGGAGATGTATTTATTGTCATTGAAGTTGCCGGTGCAGATGATTCTATTACTAATTATAATGTTGTTAAGGTTTTTTCTAACCAGTATGCCGCAGATCAATGTGCTTGGGATTTCAATCAAAGGGCTAAGAAAGCAAATATTCGTCAACGTTATGCAGTTATTTATAGGGATCTTTATGAGTGAGTGATCTTGAAAAATAAAAGAATTGAAAGGCTTGAGATAAATAGACAAAAGGAGAAAAATATGTTTGATTTTAATGATATGTTTAATGGAATGTTTAAGCAGGTAAAACCAGGGTATTGTAAAATTAGTATGAATGGTCAGCCCGCAATTAAGACAGCCAATGGATATAAGGTATATGACTTTAAAAAGAATAGGCTTGTAAACTGTGCAAATTTTGCATTTGATATGGATGGTATGTTTTGGATTGTTCCTACTTTTAAAGTAGAAGTAGGAGATATTATTCTTGTTAATAATAAGCCACGATGCGTAATTGAAGTTCATCCTAATTCTATCAAGACTTTCTCCTATGATGAATCTACTATTGATGAAGTAGTTCCTGAACATCATGTTTTCATGGGTAGAACTTATTGTTATGGAAAACTTTTTAGTCCTTTTATGAACATGACTAAGAGTGATGGCGGTATGCAGAATATGATGACCATGATGATGATGAGTCAAATGTTTAATAATGATAATCATGGATATAATAATACAAATGGAATTAATCCTATGATGTTTATGATGATGGGAAATAACAATATGTTCGATGGAATGTTTGATGGAGCTTTTAATTTCGGAAATGAAATTACAACTCCAGTAGATAATGATAAAGATGAAGAGGTGTAACTAATGGGTAGCGGAGTTTGGAATACTAAGGCTGTAACTGATTATGCCACTACTACGTATGGGGTATCGTCTTTACGAGATTTTACCGACAGTAATTTTACAACTCAAGACATTTTTACTCAGAGACGGTTAGTAAAAGAACTCGATCCTTATGAAGTGATGCGGGAATGTTGTGATTCTGAAGAGCATCCTAATACAATCCCGGTTATTCTAGGACTTGATGTGACTGGAAGTATGGGAGAAGCCGCGGTAAAAACCGCTCAAGCTCTTAATGAAATTATGACAACTCTTTATGATGAAGTTAATGATGTAGAGTTTTGTACAATTGGTATTGGAGATTTAGCTTATGATAGAGCTCCAATTCAAATTTCTCAATTTGAATCTGATGTTAGGATTATAGAGCAATTAGATAAAGTTTACTTTGAAGGTGGTGGTGGAGGAAATACTTAT
>Ga0247610_10007512_pt1 | contig 11186 bp, 13 predicted proteins | sample 174DNAGHGhighgp2_FD_193483 | JGI IMG/M metagenome (GOLD analysis project Ga0247610, IMG submission 193483) | Sheep rumen microbial communities from Palmerston North, Manawatu-Wanganui, New Zealand - 1742 DNA GHGhigh gp2 | ecosystem: Host-associated > Mammals > Digestive system > Stomach > Rumen...
AAATCGAAGAGATATTCTTTCGAACTCTCCGGTTCGGGAGCTCCGGTTACGGGAATCTGACCTATCTTATCATAGTACAGGTCAAGAACGTTTCGGAAATGTGAATGTCCGAGAAGTATGCCGATGTCGGAACCGCCAAGTCCGGTTGTGCGGATTGACTCCCAGATATTCTTCCTGAATTTATTTGCCGCCTGCTTGTTCCAGTCGATAGTCGACAAAGAACCGTCGGGATTATCGATGGTATTTACATCGAGTTCATCCTGTGTGTACAGGTGGCCGTCAGGGGCTGTAAGAGCCCCGACGTCGCAAACTACATCCGGCAGATTTCTCTGTCGGCCTATCTTAAAAGTGTGAGCCATTAAGCGGCACCTCCAACGAAATTATCACCGAACAGTGACATCTGATTTGCGTCCGGCTTAACCTTTGTCCATTCGCAGGACTTGGTATCGTAAGTCGGATAATCGATTGTCAGTGCGTGTCCGATGGTGTTTGCCATCATCCACTTATCGGTTTCAGTCTTGAAGTTTACTCTTTCGAGTATCTTCGTGAGACTGAGATAAATGAACTTGGCTGTCGTTCTGCTTCCCTCACCGAACATCTTGCCGATTTCCTCGCCTATATCCATAGCTACAAGCTTGGGAAGACCGAGTCTCTTTGCAATGTTGAGGAAGCAACTCTGCGGATGGTTTATGGCAACATATGTCAGTCTGATAAAATTCTCAACCGACTTGTTAACCATATCCATAGAAAGCGAAAGGTTCTCGCGAACCTTCTTGATTCCGTCTCCGCCCTTATGGATTGTTTTAAGGGCGTTGCCCGCCATTATGGTGTAACGTGTACCGTCTTCTGTCTGACAAAGCAAACAGGGATATACGTTTGCGCCAGAATCGGACGTGTTACTGGTAACAACGCGGATTACCGGTGCTATAAGGCGAGGGCTTTTATCAAAGCTTTCCTTGAGGGCGTCTTCGTATGCTTTAACAATTTCCTTTTCGCCTGCAAGAGAATACTCACAGCTGGCGAATTCAGGTGTAATTATTCCGCCTACAAAACTACCCTTGGGGAATTTTGAACCAAGAATTGTCTTGGTTGATTCAAAAATATCCCTTACGGAAATGGGCTGATACTGCTGCGAGTGAGCTGCGTAAATCTCACCCTCAAGCTCGTTGAGTATCATATTGCCGCTTCTGTACGGAAGACAGGTGTTCATAACCTTTACCCAGTCGTTCTGGTTGAGGTCGCCAATCGTCTGTCCGCCTATACCGGCTCTCTGAGGAAGCGAATACTTGCCGTTTTCGTTAAGCACGTAGTCTCCGCCTACCGACTTAACACGATAGGTGTTTGTTTCCTCATCGAACCTGACTCTTGCTGAAGAAATGGGCTCTTCGTGCCAGCTGGTAAGCTCGTCGAAGCGCTGAGTTGCCTCAATAAACGCCTCTTCGTTTGAAAAGGAGCGTTCTCTGTTAAACTCTTTCATAATAATTCCTCCTTCAATTAAGCTGAAGCTGCGTTACCGTCGTTTTCGGTATCGTCAGTCATTAAGGCGGCGAGTTTCGGATACATAGCCATAATGGCTTTCTTGCCCTTTTCAAGACGCGTTCTGACCTGCTTAACAGTCAGACCGGTTTTAAGAGCAACCTCAGCTATGGTCTTTTTCTCGTCAGCCGGCGTTCTGATGCCGTAATACTCGACCAGAACTTCGCCTACTCTGTTCGGCCAGGAAAGAAGACGGTTTACGAAATCGTTATCTTCTTCCGCCTGCTCAAAGTCGGCATACTGGTCTTCTCTGTCCGGTAAGTCAAACGAATCGTCATCATCACCGTTTGCAAAGCCGTCAATGTAAATATACGAAATATTACATCTCTGGCCTTTATCGTTGAGGAAGTATTCCTCGCCGGTATCGGCATCCTTCTGCTTCTTTCCCTTCGGGAACTTAATAGGCGCCGAATTCTTTGCGGTGTTCTTTACCTGAGCGTCAACCCAGTATTTGAGATAACCCGCAAAGTTTGAAAATTCGTCCTTCGCACCCTCATCAAAGCCTTTAATGGCGCTCATTGTTGCCATAAGAATAACTTGTACAATGTCATCCTTGTCAACAACGCTTTCGAACGCATTGGAACGGCTGAGCATCTTGTGAGGAGCCCAGTTCTTCAACGCGTAAGCCATTATATCAAGCTCCGCATCTTTATTTCCCGCCTGTGCAAGAATAACAAGGTTATCAAGACGGTGGTAATAGAGATGTTTCTTTGAGTTCGTGATGTCGTCGAAGAGCTCAGCATATCTTTCCTTAAAGAAAGCAGTTACATCGAACGAACCAACCGCCAGGTTGCTGCCGAAGTCTGCACTTTCCTTCTCGGTAAGAGAAGCCGTTAAATTCTGCTCGAACTCGTCGAGTGAAATACCCGAAATATATTCATTAAGGCTATATTCCGGCTTGTTTTTCTTTGCCATAAGTTTTACCTCCTTGGCATTTAGTGTATATACAAATAAAAAAAGAGCCATACAAACTCTAACTCTCCCGAGTAGACGTGTATAGCTCTGTATTTTTTTCACATTAAAAAAGCCACCCTCGCGGATGACAGATTTAATAGATATCTTTTATTGTATATTTGAGTATATAATACCACAAATATCCTTTATTGTCAAGAATTATGTCGTATTGAGATGTCATACAAACCCATTAAAATATATGTTGAAAAGTCATACGATTCAGTAATGCCTCAAAATTGCATTACAATTGCATTACTCGATACATTCAGCCTTCCAAAAACCTTGATTTACCGCCGTTTTTTCCCATCGAAAAAAGTTCGAATCCACCCGCTCCCACCATTGAAAGCAACAAGAGTTGTGCATCTCAAACAACACAAGAGTGCTTGAGAGTGCGTGTAATTGTGCAAATCACACGAAAAAACTTGTTACTTTCACCATCATTAACCGTTGTGTTTTTCGTAATTGCAGTACAATTGCATTACAATTCTCAACGGTTAATATTTTTTGAGCGGATAAATGTGAACAAATTGTAAACTTTTTATGCGTTACTCATCCTGCGAGAACTTAAGACCTCACCCATCGGTGCAAAACTGAAGTTCTGTGCAATATAGTCGTTATACGCCTTCATTTTCTTATCCTGAAGCTCCTCAAAAACATCACAATAGGTATCGATTGTAGTCTTAATGCTTTTATGTCCGAGTATCTTCTTGAGGACAGCATAATCAACTCCGCCTTCAATACACCTCGTAGCGAACGTGTGTCTCAACATATGCTGGTTGGGATTATCAATGATGTCGTACTTTTCGCATATTCTCCGAAACCTTGAGTTTACCTGTTGAGTAGATATAAGTCCGTCCTTGCTCTGATTGGGAAACAACAGCTTTGGATTTTTGCTGTATTTTTTTAATGCAGGATACTCGTGCTGTAAGTAGTAAGTTAAAGCATCCTTCAGTTCCGGCGGCATATATACAGTTCTGATACCGGCCTGTGTTTTCGGAGTTTTTCCGAGAATAAGCTCACCGTTTGACAGCTGCGTAACGCTTTTAGTTACACGTATAGTTCCGCTTTTGAAATCCAAATCGCTTGTAAGAAGTGCGTTGATTTCCCCCATTCTGAGTCCCGCATACAATTCTATAAGCATCTGGAAGATAAAGTCATTACCTTTCTTACGGTAGTAACAGCTGTCCATTTCCGCACCTAAAGCACGAATAAACTTATTTTGTTCTTCCTTGGTAAAGGCGCGAACCTTTTTATCAACCTTATCGCTGAAAGGTCTGAAAACATTGCTTTCGTCGCAGAAAAAATCCTCCGAGATTATTTTCCTGTACCTCGCAATATTAAAACCTTTCTTTAACAGCTGATAAATCTTATCGATTACAGACTGTGAATACGGCGTCAGTGAGGAAAAGAACTCAATAATATCCTTCTCAGCCACGGTTGTTAAATCCATATCAGCAAGCGGTCGTTCCAGAATAGTCTTCAGGGTTTCTTTCTTTCTGATATATGTAGCGCCGTTAATCTTGTTTTGCTGAAACTGCACCTCTACATATTCTTCAAGAATGCCTCTTAAAGTATGTCCTTCCCGCATAGAGTTTCCCAGCAGGATTTCACGTCTTGCAGCACGAAGCTTGTTACGAACAATCTTTTCGGTCTTTCCGTAATATGACTGACGTCTCGGCCTGCCGTTTTTGTCGAGGACATTGGGATTGGTAACCTGTCCAACCCACATATTTTTCTTTTCATTATAATAAATAGTACCTTCGCCGTTATCTTTTCTTTTTACACTCATTGAGTGTACTCTCCTTTCGTTATGTATTACGGCGATAAATCAAGGTATTAAGCATAATACCACCTTTTCGCCGCAAAAGTCAACCGTGTGTAATTCGAAATGGTTAAGCTATCTTTCTTCTCGGAACGCTGAAGTATTTAATTACAGCGTGTATTTCCGCCTTCTTTTCTTTTCCAAAATCGCAACAGGGAAAATCAGGTTCATCAAACAACTTATTTACTGTATTTCTCCCCCACCCTGTTAATTTCATTACGTCTTCTACCGATAAAAAAGCTATCGCTGATACGTTTTCTTTCACCTGAGCTTGTAATTCAAGTAGCTCTTTAATTTTCATAATCTGCTCATCAAGCTGATTAAGTTCATCGGTATTGTTTATTTGAATATTCACAAAAATCCTCCTTAAACAACAAAAAAGCCATAAATCCCGTTGCCGAGACTTATGGCTATTTTGGAGTTGTTTTTTATTTTTTATTATATGTTTATTTTAGCACACGGAAATTAGCGTGTCAATAATTTTTTATTATCCCGCTTTGTTTCCCCATTTCTTGAGAAGTTCAAGGCTTTTATGGCTTGCCTCCGCATCGGGAGCTTCTGAAGCGTCGTCTTCGTCCGGTTCACACTCTTCAAAATCTCCGGCAAAGCTTATTTCCTCGCTGGTAACGATAAGTCTCGCTATCAGGTCGCCGGTCTTCACATCCTTCTTCCAGAAAACCGAGGGGTTAAAAACGGGAACGATAAGCTCGTTAACGTTTCCGTGCTTAATCTCGAGAAGGCACTTGCTTATATCCAGCTTGCCGTCAGGCGTAACCGAATATACTCTTGCGACATAGCCCTTCGGAATACCAACCGATATTCCGGTCTTTACCTTGTAAACGTGTCCGTCCGGAATGGAAACATCTTCGCCTGCGAAAATGTTAAACACTCCGCCCGCATCAACACATTCAAGAGGTCTCGCCTCTTCCTCGAGCTTTTTTGACGTAATGATTACCTTTGTTGCCATAACAAAATACCTCCTAATTATTTATTTATTAAAATGTAATGGCTTACGATTCAATTACATATCCGGAAGAGCAATTTACTTCGACACAGAAAACGTCTCCCGTTTCTTTTATGGTACTTATTGCAAGCGAACAGTCGTTTGAGAACGCTGTCTCAAAAGTCGTGTAAAAATGTCTTTCTGTGAAAGTGTCGTTATTGTAATTTCGTGTTTCATCAAAGATATTTGGAATTTCATCTTTATCACACAGACTCGGCGCAATTTTATCGACATCTATGTTATCAGCCGGCGATATACCGATTATCTTTATATCAGGACACGCCGCACGCTCCTCGTCCTTCATTTTGTTTGAAAAATTGTCGTAGCGCTCAAGTTTGATTCCGACAACATCGCAGTCCCAGTGTGACGCCGGTTTATCCGCAACATTTACTAAAATCGCAGTGATGCTGTAGTAAGAATCACTTTTCGTGAACTTACAATATTCCACCTGCTTTGAATCAACAGGTTCTGTCGGTTGCAGGCAATCATAGCCTTCGCCCAGAGCGTTTGAGATGTCTCTAAGCTCACACGGAAGCGAAATCTGCTGTCCGTTGATTTGAAATGTCGTAGACATAGCTTTATTCATATTGACCTCCTGAGGACCTGCTTCGGTTGTCTCAATATTCTGCGAAGGCACAGCACTTTCGGGCTCGTTGCCAGACTTTGTCGGTCCGCAGGCGGACAAAACAAGTACGGATAAAAGCACGACAGCTATAACGGCAATAAAAACTTTCTTCAAAATAACCACTCCTTTATATCAAAGAATTTTTATTCAGCGGCTTATCAACTTTAGGTAGCAACGTTTCGATTTTCACCTTATTTTTTACAGCTACCTCGAGGGCAAGAATGTATTCTTCCCGCGTGCAGGAGAAATTACCCATAACCGGAATCTCGCCAAAAATTTGGAAGTATCGGGGATTTAACCTGCGTTTATGCTCTGCGAACGTTTTGTTATCCATAGCGATTCACCACCTTGTTACGTTTATATATGAGTATCCAGTGTGCAAAAATGGACCGTTTTTCGAAAAAATATAAAAAAATAAAGGCTGCCGTTATAAAACAGCAGCCAATTTTTCGTAATTAGATTTTGCAAAACGTACCCACAAAATCCGTGGGTACAAAATTAAGCAACAGACATAACGTTCACCGCTTAATTTTATTTATAATCCCACTATCTTCAAGGAATGTGAGAGCTGCGCGCTCTTGTTCTTCTCTTTTTCTTTGCTCTTCTTTTCGCCTCGAAATCGGCAAAATTTCAAGGAAGACAGGACGCTTGGAAAACGGATATCTTATCTGTCCGCTATCCGGAATTTTTTTAATCCATTCAGCAGCTCGCCTTTTTCTTTCTTTTTCTGTTTTTGCATCTATATCTTCAGCTATTAGAACAATCAGTTCTTTGGTAGAAAAAACTTCGCTCATTAAAACATCTTCTTTTGACTCGTCGGTATATATTGTTTCGATATACTTTGGAGTGTTTTCGTCTTCATAAGCATCAACTGCCTGTTTTAATGTATCACGAACGAATTGAGAAAGATTTTTACCCTGTTTTACTGCTACGTTCGTAATATCAGCGAGCTCGTCTTCCGAAATTCTGATTTTTATGAAAGATGTTTTATTTTTCATATAACCCTCCGTTAACCGTTAAATTTAATACAGTCTCGTTCAATTCTTGCTTTTTCAAGCTTATCATCAAATTGTGACCACGGTATCACCTCGTATTTTCCCGTAACATCACCGGTAATATCATACAGCCTTTTGTTAATTCGGGCTACAAAGTGATTTTCAACAGCGTCATAGCAAAGCTCTGCGCCGTCTTCTGCAAAACGTTCACAAAGTATTCTGGCAAACCAGTAGCAGGCGCCGCAGGAAAAGGTTTCAACAATATTTTTTGACGAGCTTATTAAACAGATTTGAGATATGAACCTCTGTACTTCATTTTTAGGCATACATTGTAACCTCCGCATCGCGAATTGTCGTCAGGCAAGAGTGATAACTGAAACTGAGCTGATTTTCGAGTCTTTACCTATGTAAACAGCAAATGCAGAATTTACAGCGCGTTCGTATTTAGAATCGTCAACATACCACTCCAGCACGGTTCGTCTTGAACCGTTTCTTTGGCTGCTCGGTTTTCCGTAAATTCTGATAAGCTCATCAACCGTTACGTCTTGATTAGCGGAAATACCGCAAATACTGTCTAATGGCGAAAAACTTTCAAACAATATTACATAACACTCATTGAACGGCTGAGTTTCGTTTTCTCTGTTAGCTACTATTATCGACGCCGTTATATCTCCGTCATCTTTATTGCGAAGCGACGCGGGAAACCAGTTGTATTTAATGTCTATATCGTCACTTTCCGGCTTAACCGGCGTGTTCTCGCTAAGATTACCCAATCCGACACTACGGTCAATTACATATCCGGTTTTTTCGGAAAACTCTTTAAATTTCATCGGGAGCTGAACAGATACTCCGTTTACCAAAACAGTTCTGTACGTCGAAGCTACGTCCACAGGTTGCATTTCGCTTAGCGGAACGATACTCTGAACAGGACTACTTGTAACATTGGAGTCTTGTTTCTGAGTAGCACGCTCAGTTGTGTTTTCGTTCGAAACCGTCTCTTTATCGGCAATAGAACTTTCTTCTGCATTATAAGTCGATGGAACTGACACTTCGGACGAATCTTCATTTATTTTAACATTTTCGGAGCTTTTGTCTGACAATCCGCAAGCCGCAAATGTAAAGAATATTGAAAATACTAAAAGTATTGATACTATCTTTTTCATAAAATCACCTCACGAAAGGCGAGTTGAAGCATCAGCCCGCCTTGTTTTTTATTTTTAATATAAAGCCACTACATCTATTTCCTTAACTGTTCCCTTGTAGATAACAACATCAACACTATTGGAATTTGAACTTCCCGAATTTGATTCAATCTTCCAAGACAATCTGGCTGAGCTGTGGTCCGAACCATCACCGTATGGACTATTGATGTCAGGTTCTCCAAACTTATTGATAAGCTCATCAATTGACATTTTCTGACCGACACTTAAACCAAGAAGCTGAACATCTGGAACTTTTTCGTCTTCTGAAAGATTAGAACCGACGTCCACACCGGCTACGACGCACTCAGAAACCTTCTTACTTTCTGTGCCATCATTAAGTATTTGTATAAAGAAATCCCAAGAAATATCATCTGGGTCATTCGAGTCGGTTAAAAGAATAATTGTATAACTGTCCGGGGGAAGAATATCATCTGCATCATCAATATCAGTCGGCCAATAATCTTTCATAATTGCGAAAAACTCTGAATATTTTACAGGAAGTGTCATAACAGTTCCGTTTACACATATTGTCTTATAATCCTTAATACTGTTTATTTGCGGAACAGAATGAGAGGATAAGTTTTCTTCTTCTTTGTTTTTAGAACAAGCCACAAAAGCAAAAAGTATTGAAAATACTAAAAGTATTGATACTATCTTTTTCATAAAATCACCTCACAATTAGCGGTTAAAAAACTCTCGTCTTCTTTGTATTAAAAAACCTCATCAAAAAACATCACACTACCTACATTTAGACCGGTATGTAAGGTTATCTGTTCAATTTTACCACTATGAGCAAATATTCTAAATTCTAATGTACTACACTTGTTTTCAGCGTCATCATCCTGTTCAAGGAAAAGAACATAAATCGAGTCGCTTATTTCTTTAACGGACCTTGGTTCGCCATAAACAGCTTTAAGTTCATTTATGGTTACCACATCACCAGTTTCAAACGAACCAAAATCAAATTGAATAAGGTCGCCATCATAGCCATCATCCAATGCTATACACTGTACGTCATCGACAATTAAATTATGAAAGCCACGTTCGGATAAACCTAAAGAACCTCTGATGCGCACGCTTTCATCTTCAGAGATTAGACCGGTATACGCAATACCGAATGTATCAAACATATTTAACAAAGACTCAATGTCTTTTTCGGGACGAATGTCGTCGAAATAAAACTCTGACAAATCTGTCGGAAAAGTAATATTCTTTCCATTAAGCGTTACATCTTTAATGCTCTGCTTTTTTGAATCGGTGTTTTCAAAAGAATGGTTTTTATAACTTACGACAATTTCGGCTACAGTTTCTTCAACCGGGTCAATCATTATTTCCACCCTGTTTTGAAGATAATATTTATCGTAATCCTCGAAATATAACATAGTTTTTCTTATGAAATTGTCTTCATAATTACTATAGTCCTCAATATGATGAGGTTCTCCGAACTGCTCGCTGATTTTCTCAATGGTCGCACTGTCTCTTAAACGATATCCGGCAACGGCTATATCAGGAGCTGTATGTTTTCTCTGCGAAGCTGAGCCCATACTTATCATTACGCCGAAAATATTGCATTCGTTAACAGGCAAATCGTTTGGTGTTTCGTTTATAACAAACACCATCATTCCAACACGATTCTGGTCCGTTGCATCAACGCAGGTGAACGAAACATCTTCTCCGCTTTTAAGGATTTTACTTTCATCCTCTTCGTGAAGCGCTTTGTATTCGCATATCTCGAGAAAATCTTTATACGGAGTCGGCAATGGAATATCATTTCCGTTGACGGTAATATGGTTAAACATATTATATTTGGATTCGCCCTTCTCTTCTTTAGTGTTGTTTTCAGTGATTTCGGCAGACAAACCTGTATTATCATCGGTCTTAACACGCTCTGAACGGCGGGTATCGGATTTTGGGGACTTGGGCTCAGAATTCCCGCAAGCCGCAAAAGCAAAAAGTATTGAAAACACTAAAAATATGGATACTATTTTTTTCATAAAATCACCTCACAAAAAGCAAGTTAAAATTTCATCTAACCTTGTATTCAAAAATCTTATCATTAAAAGCCATAACGGTTAATGCCTCGATTGTTCCATTGTTGTTATTGATATCAACCTCAACCTTATTGGAATTTGAATCCCCCGAAGTTGATTCAATTTCCCAGATATAAGTGCCTATAGTGCCCATACCTGAAAGCGAATCGTTTTCTCGGTTGTATGAGTAAGTCTCGTTAGGCTCTCCAAACTTATTGATAAACTCATCAACTGACGTTTTTTGACCGACCCTTAAACCGAGAAGCTGAATATCCGGAGCCTTGTTGTCTTCTAAGAGAGGCAAACGGACGCTCACACCGGCTACGACGCATTCAGAAAATTTTTTACTTTCTGTACTGTCGTTAAGTATATACACATCAAAAAGCCCAAAAATATCATTTTGAGGTACTACAATAATACCTGTATACTGGCCCGGCTCAAGAATTCTATTTTCTTCACTTATACTATAACACGGCTTAAAGTCCTTCATAATTGCGAAGAACTCTGAAAATTCTATAGGAAGTGTCACAACAGTTCCGTTCGCACATATTGTTTTACAATCCTTAAGATTGCTTATTTGAGAGGCTGAACGAGCGGACATACTCTCTTCTTCTTTTTTGGTCGTATTTTCAACGTTGTTTTTTGTGGATTCCGAACCGGTTGAATTAATAGAAGCGCTTTCATCCATCGGTCCTTTATTTTTAGAACAGGCTGCAAATGCAAAAAGTATTGAAAATACTAAAAATATGGATATTATTTTTTTCATAAATCTACCCCCAATTAGTTTACATTCAAAACCAGGACGTTGATACTGTTAATCGTTTCGGTATTGTTATCCAGCGTAAAGTCAATCTCATACTCCCACGCATCGTTTATCGGAACGTCCCACGTTAATTGAGTGTAATTTAGTGTACCGGACAGTAAAGATTGACTGTTCTCGCATTCAGGTTCACCAAACTTCTTTTTAAGCTCTTCAGCGGTAATCTTGTCGTCAACGGAAAAACCGAGAACTTGTATGA
>Ga0247610_10007514_pt1 | contig 11185 bp, 9 predicted proteins | sample 174DNAGHGhighgp2_FD_193483 | JGI IMG/M metagenome (GOLD analysis project Ga0247610, IMG submission 193483) | Sheep rumen microbial communities from Palmerston North, Manawatu-Wanganui, New Zealand - 1742 DNA GHGhigh gp2 | ecosystem: Host-associated > Mammals > Digestive system > Stomach > Rumen ...
AATCCGAAAAGTTTAGGAGTATAATACACACCAAAGTTTAATTTATATTCTTGCTTAAATTCTGCACAACGATCTTTGAAAAGTTGTTCTATTCGTTTAGCAAGTTCCATACCTTTTTCTGTAGTATGGTCGCAACCAATAAGAATCTGTAAGCATTCTGCCAGGCCGAGTTGTCCAATCACGACCGTGCCATGAACGAGGGCAGACCTGATTCCTTTTTCTGGGTGATAGCCAATCATTGTGCCATTTTCATACATAAACTTGGCGGAGGCAGGATCTTGTGAACAGATCCAGTTAAAACGCTCGATAAGCATATCTTTTGCTTGATGAATTTTTTGATCGAGCAATTCCATAAAGACTTCAATAATATTGCCATCATGCTCAGTGGCAAAATTTTCTTTAGCCATCATCGCTAAAGTTGGAAGAATTATTGTTACAGGACAGATATTTCCACGGCCATCCTTTGTCTGTGGGTTAACGCCTGGTTCTGCATTGATATCGGTACCATTTGACGTGCGACACCCCATGGTGCTGAAGTAGGTAGAGGGATCATTGACATCGTAACCAGCATTTCCTGACCAGTCTATATTCGCGTAATTTGGATATAAACGCTTTGCCGTAGACTTTGTCGCGAGCTGGAATAAGTCATAGTTAGGATCGCCAGGTTTTCTATTTACTCCAGTCATACATTGGAATATTCCGCAAGGGAATATTGATGTTTTATGAAGTTTTCCAAGGCCTTTTATAGAAACGTTTAGCAAGGCTTCTGTCACCATTCTACCTTCCTACAATGTACAAGTGCCGTAATTGATTGAAGTAAAGGGCAATTGGTTCCCTGACCGTGACTATAGCGTGTTAAGGTTGTGATAAAGCCCTTCTGCGCCCTGGTCAACTTCTTTCTTTGTCATGGCTAAAGCATAATCATATACTTCTCCATCGTATGCTTTCCATTCTGGATCTTCTATACTATAGTCATGACTATTAATGAGCATTCCTTCTATCTCATAATCTATATCTTCATATTTCCTATGTCTAATAAAGAGTAAACCATCTTTATAATGTTTTGCAAAACTTTTACGAACATAAGGAACCATCGTCCAGTCAATATGTGAAGCAGAAACTCCACCAAACTGTTGTAGGCTCTGAAGCTGGAATATAACAGCTATTAATTGAAATGCAGTATTCACTGATTGGGCGGGGCGGACATCGGTTTGACGTGTGTTAAACCCATTCGCCAACAGTTTATCAAATGGAATTGTTAAACAGTTGTGATCGCCAATACAATAATGATCTAAGTCATGAATATATATCATATTACCAAGATGATTTTCTCTCGCCATATCAGATACGAAATAATCAAGAGCGAGTTTTTTCATCATGGCGCTAGAGGCTTCGCCAACCCTTCCACCGAAGGAATGTTCATCAACGTTGGCATTTTGATTTTGAACATTTTCAGCCAATAGCTTTTTCTTTATTTCATCAAGAAATTCTGCTGAAAAATTTCTTGACGCTTCCTTTTTATATCTATATCTGATATAGGCTCGCGCCACATCAGGTCTTTCTGAATGCATCAGATATTTTTCTACATAATCTTGAATGCTTTCTACTGTTGGTTCAACATTTGGATGATCTTTATAAAATTGCTCAATTTCTTTTGCAGCATCACGAGAAGTTTCATTTTCATAAAGATCGCCATCAACTTCAACAAATGCTTTATTTATTGCATTAATAATTCTTTGCTTGTCGAATTCAACATATTTACCATTTCTTTTTTGAACAAGCATATTAATTAACCTCCAAAATACTAAATATAGTAAGAAAAATTTTCTTCACTACTATATTTGCTTTTTAAGATAATGAGTTTTTCCATTTTTGAGCGATTGCCACGATGGTTTTAATGTTATTTGTAGTTTGATAATACCAAGATGGAGACTCTTCTATCGGCATATCATTATCGATAACTATAATTTTATCTTCCATATCCAGAAGCAAATCGGAAAAAGCTTCTTCATCAGCTGTATATCTTCTTATAACCTCTTGAGCATCTTCTTCGCTAGAAATTCGCTCTAAAGATCTAATTAATCTATATTTAGAAGAACAATCTATATAAATAATCTGTACATTTTGTTCTCCATAATACTCAATTAATTGCTCTACTCCAAAAGGATCAAAAATGCCAATATTTATTGTATCATCAATAATTTGACCTTTTGGTGTACCATAAAACCATTCTCTAAAGGTTCCTACTTCTACAAGCTCAGAGAAAAATAATTTTGTATATTCTTCTTTATCAATAAAGAAATATGAATCCTCTGGTTCATTATCTCTTCTTGGTCGAGTTGTTACTCGTCTTATATAATTAAACTCTGGATAATTCCGGCGCAAGCAATCAAAATAAAAATTTTTACCAGCACCGCTTTTACCTATTATTGCAATTATTTTTTTCATATTGTACTATCCATTTCTGCCGATGGCTCAGTTATAAAGAAGGAAAAAGAAAAATCACCTTTTTCTTCTTTTCCATCATAATACATTAACCCAGTACGTTCTTTAATATATTTGGTTTTTTCAAGATATTCTGCCATAGTATTACATCTTTCACAGACTACATCTGAACAGCCATTTTTAACCCATTCCGCCAATGGAGTATTTACAGGTTCTTTGGAATCTCTATCAACTACTTCATAATTATTTGCAAAACCATTATATTTAATAAAAGTCCAGTCCGCTTGATTAACATAAGCAATAATTTTTATAATTATTGATATAATAAAATTTATTGATAACATACGAACCATCGAATCATCATTAAAACAATATAATATTTTAATCTTCGGCGTCATCTTCTATTCCTCCAGAATACCTTTCGCTCCTTAAAATAATTTCGTTACCATTAATTTGATCTATTTTATATAATTGATGTCCTTGAGTATTATTATATTTCTTTGGAATAAATGAATCTTCAGACCTAAAACCTGTCACAACAATCATTGATCCCCTATTAAACCAAGACTTCTCCATAATAGTTTTTGTTCCATCTGGATTCTTTTGAGAAATTTGTTTATCAAATAAAGCAAAATAATCTTTTCTAAATTTTACATTAACAACCCCAGTAGGAGTCAATAATGAAACAATACTTTTTACTTTATCTTTTGCTATACAAGTTCCACAAATTCGACTTAATTTAAATCTTTTCCAAACTTGCCCACGAACATTTTTTCCAGATGATTCAACAACTGGCGTCGATGGCAATGATGAAAAATCTTTAATTCCATATTTATTAAAATCAATATCTTTTAATTCATGGTCGTGGAAATAGAAACATAAAACTTCCATTTCCCATGCCGATAAACTATTTTTTGTTGCATATTTATTCCATTCATCTGTGAATAATTTTTGATTCAAAGAATCTAATAATTGTTTTGCATTTTCTTTTATATAATCTCTAAATATTCCTGCATAACTTTGATAAATTTTATCCCATTCTGTTTGTTTAATTACTGTGTTTTCATTTAATGTTGTTAAAAGTTGCTCTTTATTTAATTCTATTAAGAAATTATAAGAACGTGGCTCATTTATTAAATAATATATACTATTTAATTTACATTTTGCTTTTAAATATCTATTAAATTCAAAAACACGATAAGCCATTTTCATTTTATCATTATTAAGTGGGATTAAATTATTTTTTAATAACATCGGCAAATTCGCCAAAGTTAATCTACTCTTTTTATCACAAGTTGACCAAAGATATAATCCCAATGTTTTCGCTCTTGGATAAAAACTATCAAATGCGCCACCTTTAATTAAAGAAATCATACTCGTTTTATTTATTTTTACTTTCTTTTCAAAATCTCTAAAAGAAGTATAAGGTCTATTTTCAATTATTTCTTTAATTAAATTATCATTTATATTAAGAACTCCTTTTAATCCAAAAAGAATTCTATTATTTTCTACATCTGGAATAAATCCCATCTGAGATTTATTTATGTCTATTAAACTTACTTCTATACCTGCGGCCTTGATATCGCCTATGGCGCGGGCCATTTTTTCATAATTTGTTCCAGACTCTTTTTCTGTATCTTCAAGAGATCCACTATTTACTACAAGGCAAGCCGCATCCCAATATATTTCTGGATAATAAGTTGCAAGATATAAGGTTTGCACCCCGACAAAGCTATAAGCCAAGGAATGAATTAAACTGAAGCTATATCCCATCTGTGGTCCGACCCCAGCATGCCATACATATGATCCAAGCGCTTTACTTTTTGCCTGATTTAATACTTGTTCTTTTAAAGCTGGAATTTTTGACATTTGCTTTTTGCCTACGATCTTGCGCGCGAGGTTTGCATCCGCCAACGAGAAGTTGCAGATATTTGGATCCATCAACATCCACATCAACTGTTCCTGAGAAGGCGGAACGCCATAAGATGATAAAAAGTATGGCTCTAAAGTTTTTTGTTCTTCTTTGGTTAACCCTGCATTATCCATTTCCTCATACCACAGACTTATATCATTTTTATATCTATAATATTTATCTAGTGGTCTTTCTTTTCCTTCTTCTCCCATCAATCGAATCAAACCATTGGCGTCGCTCATTTCCTGAACTGTTTCTGGCTTAAGTCGCTTCGCCACTTGAGATCCAACCTGTGAATCAAACTGAAATACATTAATAACAGACATATCACTTAATGCTTTCCATATTTTCGAATCTTTTCCTATTGGGAGAACATTCGGATGAAGATATTTATTATATACCTCTCTTAAAGATAAATCTTTTTCAATTTCTCCATACTCTTGAAGAAATTTTACTGTTTGAACTATTTTATCTTGAACTTCAGTTACGAGAAAGTCATATTTAACATTTCCCATATATTCTATATCATGCAAACTCCATTGAGTTATTATAACTCCTTTTGGCGTTTTCATAAAAGCACATTTTTCAAACGGATCGCCATCATACAAAACAACTCCAGATGCGTGAGAAGATCTTTTATTCTCAACTCCTTCTATCGTTTTTATTATATCCAGTAGGCCAGGATAATTATTTACTTCTTCAATAAACATTTTAACTGGCTGGCGGCCCTTGTCTGGATTACCTTCTACAACATCATTAATCGTCCATAAAAAACCTCTTTCTTGAGGAATTAATGATGCCATATACTGTGCTTCATCTATATCTATTCCTGTTGGATAATCTGGCGATCTGTATCCACGACAAGCCGCCAAGATTGCAGATTTGGTTGCCTCTGTACCAAACGTCGCTACTCGAACACAACCAAGATTTTCTTTTGCCCATTCTGGAACGTCTTCATTGAACATTGATTTGCGTTCTTCTCTAATCTTGGTCAAGATCTGGTCACACTTCGATGGGCACACATCTATATCTATATCGCCAAGTTCTATACGTTCATCATTCAAATATCTAAAAAATGGCAAATTCCATTCAATAGGATCTAACTGAGTTATTCCTAATAAATAATGATTTAATGCTGCACAACTCGATCCACGACCTGCGCCAACTGTCGAACCGCAATCCCAAATCATATCTATATAATGCTGTAATGTATTAGGATAACGAAACATATTCGTTTCAAGTTTTTCACTAATAATACTTTTAACTCTAGCTTCTTCTTCTAATTCTTTTAAATATCTATCATCGCCATTTTCTTTATATTGTTTCCAACCATGTCCTATTTCATTTAATTTATTCCAACATTCATTTACCCAATATCTATTTTGAACATCTTCCGAAGTAAATAACTTTTTAAGATTTGGATAACTTTCCATATCATCTGCATCTGGATTGTTATTTTCCCACCAAGAAGACTTTGGATAATTTTTAACTTCTACTTTTGGAATATCCTGATGATGAGCCAATGTATATGATTCTATCTTTGATTCAATCTTTCTTGTGTTATCTATAATTGAATCAATAAAATCTATATCATCACCAAAACTAAATTTTAACAATTGCTCAAGTTCATCATAATTCATTAAATATGTATATTCATAAAAACTATCTACTTCTCTATCGCCTTCTTTAGAGTTAAGATATGCTTTATGAACTGGGCGCTCTGCCTTTGTCAGGTAATGAGCATCCGTCGCCACTATCATCGGTATGTTATAATATTTTGCAACATTATGACTTACTTGGTTGACTAAAATTTGTTCTTCTGATGTGCCAGGCGCACATTCTATATAAAAATCTTCGCCAAATAAATCTAAACAAAATTTGATAAATGATTCGATTTTTTGATAATATTCAACCGCTTCTTTCATCATATTTACTTTTTTAGCGGCAGTATATTTTAATATCCAAGTCGGCAACTCACCGCCAATACAAGCTGTGGTTGCTATTAAATGACCTCTAAATTTTTTAACAATTTCTGATAATTCAGATTTTAAAGTTGGAACTCTTTCCATTCCTCGATCTGAATAACTATAAAACCAAGATTGAGAACTTAATTCTCTTAATGCGCGATGCCCTATTGCATCTTTTGCAATTAAAATAAAGTGAAAATATTTTTGACCTGTTCTACGATCATCTGTAAGATATATTTCATTTCCTAATGCTAATTTAAAATTAGGATGTGTTTCTTTTATTTTATCATAATGTTGTAATGCTGTGATATGTGCAGAAAGACTTTCATGGTCTGTTATTGCAATACCAGAAAGTCCTAATTCTATTGCTTTGTCTATGAGATCCTCTACTTTGTTGATAGAATCCAGTAGTCGAATATTAGAACCTATCGTTGTGTGATTATGACTTCCAAAATATGTTCTCATCAAAAATCTCTTTTCTATATTATTCTCTTTATTATATTATAACATATTTTTTATTTTTTGTCAAATTCCTCTACTGGCGCAATGGGTCGATTAATTATACTGTAGGCGCCCGCGAGGAAGAACCTATTCTTTCCATGTATGTATTATAATATTCATCATTAAATAAATGATATGGAGGTATTTGAGTATCTATATAGATAGGGAAACCTGCGCAAGCCGCTCTAAGACAGAAATTTCGATCTTCTGAAATTGGATTTGCCCACTGGTATGGAACTTCGGAATAGTCAACGCCACTTTGCCATACTCGTTTTGAAATTAATATGCACGCGCCAGTCATGCCGACTCTGTATACACCTGGGACCTGATGATCAACTATTGCTTGAATATTATTAGGAACTGTAACCTTTTGATCCATGTTGAATAAATTATACAATGAAGCATTATACCATAATCCTATTTCAGATTTTGTCCAATAAGCTTCGCCTATTATATCTGTTTTATAAGCTAATAAAAGTTCGAGAGTATGCGGATTGAGCACAAGGTCTGAGTCTACAGAAAAGACATAATCATAATCACCTTGGCTAGCAACATTAAAACAATGGTTTCGCATATCTATCATATGCCTAATATGCTCTGATTTCCAAGCGTGAGGTGTTTGCTGAAGAGTTTGTTCCTCAAATGTTATTTCTTGGAATGACCCGGATGTTATATATGGAATAATTTCTGGACAATTATTTACTATATAAAATCTATCAAGAGTTACTCCATCTGGAATTATAAGATTATCTATACTTTTTTGAAATTCTGTAAATATATAGGGTTTTTGTTTTAAAGGGGTAGCTAATAAAACTTTAATCATTTTTAAAAAACCTCTTTTTCTTTTATTATAACATATTTTTTTATAAAAAACAAAAAACCCCTACTTTAAGTTTTTAACTTTTTGTAGGGGTTTTAAAATTAGAACATATGTAAAACGTCATCGTTATCAACATATGCGCCAGTGGATATATTCGTAATTGAACTTCCATCGCCAGCAAATTTTGTAGCAGATAATAATCCAGTACTTGGATTATATAATAATGAAGATGTTTTATTTACAGCTCCTGTAACTTGAGATGTTGCAGTACTATTAGCTAAGAGGACAGGATAATTGCCTGCAGTTGTGATTGCGGCATTCTGTTGAACCTTTGTATCAGGCACATTAGTTAATGCACTACCATCACCGGCAAAGCTTGTCGCAGTTACTTTCTTTGGGAAGGTAACATTTTGATCATAGTCCCATGAATAAACATGGTCAGTAGCTGCATAATTACTACCATTAGTCCAAACATTAGGGCCATATAATCTTAAATCTATAATAATTGGTGAAGAAGTTGGATAGGAAGTGCTAGCTTTAGTTACTTTAAAAGTAAATCTATACTTATAGTTATTTGATGTTTGAGTAGCACCGCCGCCAAATGCTCCATAAGAAAAAGCAATTTCATTCGGCCCTGACCAACCAGAGACTGGAACATCGGCTCTTATAGTAGTAAAAGTATCTGGGTTTCCAATAGTACTTCTTTCTATTGTACAACTTAAATTGTGTCCTGATGTACTTAACCAAACATAGAATGTATCTACTCCAGCATATCTATCTACTGGAGTAGCAGTAATTCTTGTCCAATAATTAGTTGTTACAGTACCGCTGCCAGGACCGACGGGACAATTATATCCGCGAGTTTCAGCAAATAAATTTCTTTTTTGAGCGTCACTAGCAGATGATGTAGTCCAAGTTGAACCACCGTTACTAGTATATTCAATTAATATTCCATTGGCGGGTAAAAAAGCAGTTCTATTAGCTCGTGTTGAGTTAATAAAAGCTCTATCAATAGTATTAACGGAACCCGAAGTATTCATACTATTAGTTCGGGTTACATTCGTATTATATACTGCCAAGTCGTAAACGTTAGAAGCGTCTGTTTTAATCTATCTAATAACAGCCATTCTCAGTTACCTCTCATCCTCTGGTTGCCCATTCAAAGGTCTATGTTTGAGGAACTTCTTTCCATTTCCCGCCTACACATACTTTCATGCTTTTGACATCTTTCCAGGCTCCATTTACATAAACCTTAGCTGATTGAATATCTTGCCATCTATCGGGTTTAACTTTTGATCCAGCGAAAGAAGAATGATATGAAGCAGTACAGTAAGTATTACTAGGAGCTAAAATATCTACATATCCATAATCTGTACCCTATGTATTATTTAGAAATGATTGTCTTGCCATATAAAAATATATGCCAGCATACCAATATCCTTGATCAAGAAGTGCATTAATATCAGAATAACTTGTTATAGTAGTAGCCAATGCCGGACCATAGCAATAACTCACATAGTCAGTACCATCATATCTATAATCAGGAAAGTTACCAGATGAGCCAGAAGCATATAATACTTCATATCCGTCAGGCCTAATTGTTGTTGCGTCTGTTGACCAATTTATTTCACCATCTATAACACCATTATATGAGTTGGTAAGATATACAGAATTATTTAATATACTTGTGATATCAGCACCAGAAGTTCCGCCTCGTGTCTTCGAAAGGAATATTCTTGCATTGGCTAATCCTATATATGGATGATTACTATCATGATACCAGCCCTAATCAAAAACATCTGTTATTATTGGCCAGTTCTCAGCCGCAGAGTCATCGCCTCCTAAATAACCATAGACGCTTCCATAAAGCATACTATCTGATAAATCAATCAAAATACCTCTATCAGCAGTTAAGGATGGCATTGAAGAGTCTGTTATATCTTTATCACTTAACCAAATTCCTTCTCCGGCTCTACTATATGAAGATAATACTGTAACACCATCACCGATTGTACGTTGACGTCCGTATGCATGCCATGCCATATTTTATCCCTCCCTTAATAAATTAAGCAAATATCGCCATCGTCTCCAGTAGGGAGAGAAGAATTTTGGCTAATTATAAAAATATTTCTTGCTTGTTTTGTGCTATAGTTTGTATTATTCTAACAAGTTAGAATACCTGTCATAGTCGTTGCGGCAATCTTAGGAGTTGTTAGTACTTGCGTATTCGGATTATATTTCAAGCTACTCGTTTTATTTACGCTTCCAGTTACCGCACTAGTTGCAGTACTATTCGCCAGAATAAGCGGATATTCTCCTGCCGTAGAAATAGCAGCGTTTTGAGTAACATTAACATCCGTTCCTCCTGGAAGATTGGTCAAAGCACTGCCATCGCCAGAGAATTTTGTTGCTGAAAGCACGCCCGTACTTGGGTTATATTTAAGTGTACTTGTTTTATTAACTGAGTTTGTAACAGCTGTGGTAGCTGTACTATATGCTAACAACACAGGATATTCTCCACTATTCGTAATAACAGCTGCTTGAGTAACTTTAGTATCTGTATTGGTATTATAACCAGCTTGCCAATCCCAGCCACCTTCTCCAGAATTTCTGCTTGAATTATATATTAAAAGATATCCTGTATTAATAGCCCACTAAGTAGTGAGTTTAGTATTACTATTTGACATCCACATTGTTTTAGCACCAAGACTATTTATATTAAGAGTAATTCCAGATGCTGTTGTTATTTTATTATTAAATAGATAAACTGTTAATCCATCAAAATATTCTGTAATACCTGATATCTGAGAAGTAAAAACAGTTGCTGTTGAAGTAGAATCTATTGTTCCAAAATAAATCTATCCTCTTATATCATAAGTGGTATCATTAATTTTTATCGCTTTAATTTTTGACATTTTTTAAACTCCTTTCTATCTTAGTATTACGAATTAATAATATAAGGCTATATCGCCATCGTCTCCACCTGTCGGAGTGCTTCCAGTAGCCATAATAAAAATATTTCTTGCCTACTTTGTATCATAATTTGTATTATTCTAACAAGTTAGAATACCTGTCATTGTATCTCCACTCTTGGAAACTTTATTTGTATCACTTGGGTGTCTATGATCTCCTCTGGCGAAGTCTGTTTCTGAGCCGACACTGGCTGTGCCATCCATTACAGGAGTTGTAGAAGAAGGACTAATGCTAGATCCACCTACTCCGCTGTAAAATACCCATCCGCCATTGCCAGAGTCTAATGACGTATCATAAATAAATAAGCCGCTAGATCCATTTTTCCATTCTGTTGATACTCGTTGACTAACATCATTTGATAAGAAAATCGGCTTATAACCAAGATTGTTAATCCTTAAAGTACAGTCATTTTGAGAATCAGCAATATTATTCCTAAGAAAGACAGCAACGCCATCAGTATATGCTACAATACCAGGAAATGATCCTGTAAACTAGTTATTAGATGCTGCTGCAGCTCCAGAAGGAATAAGGCCAGAAAGATTATGGAGCTGCAGCAGCATCTAATAA
>Ga0247610_10007516_pt1 | contig 11181 bp, 9 predicted proteins | sample 174DNAGHGhighgp2_FD_193483 | JGI IMG/M metagenome (GOLD analysis project Ga0247610, IMG submission 193483) | Sheep rumen microbial communities from Palmerston North, Manawatu-Wanganui, New Zealand - 1742 DNA GHGhigh gp2 | ecosystem: Host-associated > Mammals > Digestive system > Stomach > Rumen ...
TGCTACTGCTACTGGTGAAACTGGTACCGCACAAGACTGTGATTACAAGATCGCTGATTTGACAAAGCGCAAAGTTAACTTGAAACAAGACATTAAAGATATGGAAGCTGACAAGTTGAAGTATCAGAAGTTGTTCAATGTTAAGGGCGAAAGAGAATCTACAGAATCAAGAAACATGAAAATTCAGGCTCTTGGACTTGATCCTGCTACTGCTGTTGGTCTATCTGATGAAGAACTTTCTGACATGATGAAGAAAGCATTCAAGAAAGATGGTACAAGACGTAAACAACGTGCAGTTAAGACTGGTGACGTCAAAGACGCCAAGGAAGTTGAAAAGAAAGCAAAGAGCAAGTCGTTAAGAGATGAACTTAAGGCAGAACTCGCTGCTCTAAAATCTAAAAAGTAATCAAATCCTCAACTAAACTTGTAAGACAACCAGAAGTTTTCTGGTTGTCTTTTTCGTTATAAATACTAAAAGAATAATGCAATAACGGAGTTTATACATGCTAGTTAGTGGCGGACAAATTCTTGCAATTGATAAAGTAAATACTGGCAATACAATTTTGGGCGATGGTGTCCAAAAGCCACTAGATGTGAATACTGACTTAATTGCAACTACTTCAAGTGTTTCAAGTGTTAGTTCAACATTAGAACATCAAATTGATGTTGTTTCTGGTAAGTTTAACGATTACTATCCAAAAACTGAAACATCTGCTGCAGATGAAATTAGTGCTGCATTTGAGAAATTTAAAACAACACAGACAATTGTGAGTGCTGGTAAAAACGTCGGTGTTTATTCAGCATATAATGAAAATGGTGCAATTGTCTATACAGTAAGTGCAGATGATGTTGAACAAAGAGAAGTAAAGATTGTTGGTGATGACGGCATTGCTGTTTCATTTGATGATGTGACATCTGCTTGGAATATTGGCATAAGCGCTAATTATCAGTCTGCGGGTAACTACGTTTCAGCAGACGATTTCAACAAGTACAAGGATGACATTGCACAGGAGTTTGTTAACACTTCTGCATGGGCTAACGAAACATTCTTGAAAGAACATCAATCGTTAGATGATTATTACAAGAAATCTGAAACATCTGGTGCAGAAGAAATTAGCAATGCGCTATTGTTGAAACAAGATGTTTCTGCTATGTCAGCTTATGCAACATCTGCTTGGGTTGATGAAAATTATCAGAAGAAAGGTGATTACATTACTTCTGCTGGTGATGAATTAGCTGGTAAGCAGCTAGTTCTTAAAGACAATGAATGGCAAGAATTAGAAGAGTATGACTGGTCAGATAAAATTGCAGAAGCAAGTGCAGCAGCAGTAACTTCTGCCAAAAATTACACAGATGCAAAACTCGAAGATTATTACAAGCAGAACGAAACTTCTAGCAAAGATGAATTAGAAGAAGAATTCGCAAAGTATCAACTTAAAGGTGATTATCTTTCTGCTAATGCACTTGATGATTTAAGCGGTAAATGGGAATCTGTTTACGATACAACAGTTACTGCATCTGGTTCTTGGAATGAAGCATCTGCATTCGCAGCTAATTCAGCAAAGTTTGTAACATCTGCTGGTGTTAAATTTGATCCTGCTCTCGCATATTTCTTGAAGAAACAAGAAGAAAATGTTGTATGGTCTGGCGTAGATCTTTCTAATCTTGGAAAGATGTATAACATTAGCTCAATAACTCCAGATTTGATTTCTGCGGGTATTTCAGCTGATGCACAGAACAATCCAATCTATGTACTAAGCGCAGCAAAACCTGGTGAAGTATCAGTTCCTGGTATTTCTGGTGAAAATGGCGTTAGTGCACAATACGATTCGGAAGCAAATAAGTATGTTGTTGGACTAAGTGGTAGTCCAGCATACGCTAGCTTTACTGCTACAACTACTGCAGACGAGGGAGTTTATACTCCAGCAACATATTCAGAATCTTACAATGTTGGTAATGGTGTTACACTAGAAAATGATACAATTACTGTTGGTCCTGGCTTATGGCACGTTACAATTTACGCTAAAGTCACAAATACAGAAGTAAGTCCAAATTACTATGATACTGTGTTAACTTGCAACAGTATTAAGAACATTGTACAGTTTGATAATTCTTACATTCACACTGAATACATAAATCTTGATGCTGATGTTGTAAGTAATGATAGCTTAGCGATTAACATTGAATTAGATAATGTTCCTGCAAATTCTATTGTTGTAATTGAACAGTTACAACTTCACAGAATTGTTACTGGTAGTGTTGTCAACGAAGGTGGTAATACTTACACGCCAGGTAATGGTATTTCAATTGATAATTATCAGATTGACTTTAACGCTGGTAGTGGTTTAGCTGTCGACAATGTCACAAATAACGTCAATGTTCAACCTGGTAGTGGTATTTACATCGATCAGAATAACAAAGTAAGTGTAAAACTTGGTAAAGGCCTTGCATTTAGTGCTGATGGTGACATCGTTTCAATCGAAACAAACAGTGATGTTAATGAAGTAGTTAACATTGTCGAAAATTTGAAAAAAGAACTTGATGGTAAGTTGACAACAAACATGAACATTTCTGACGCTAAAACTGCAGGTTGTCCATGGGATGGTGATACAACAAATACTAATAACATAGCCGCGTCATTCTTTACTATTCCATTACAGCATAACTTAACAACTGCTTCAGAAATTTCGTTCTTCGCTACACAAGGCTTGGGACAAAATGATTCTGACCCGTTAATTATTGGTATTCTTGAATATAACTTTGACTATTTCGAAGCAGATGCTGAAGCACCAAATGGTGTAACAACTAGATCGCAAACACAGTGGATTGCTGACACAGGTCCTATTTGGTATGACACGCCAGATATCAATAATCACGCTCTTACTGCTGGCGCAGGACGTTATACATATAAGTTAAAGAACGTTACAGTTGGTTCTGCATCTGACATTACTGGAACAGATGGTACAGTGTATCATAACGAATTTGGTCCAGCGCTTCGTTCAGACAGAGCATACTACTTAGCATTGTATTCATATTCGCCAAATAGCTACAATAACTTCTTGTGCGATGATGGTTATGCTAATGGTATTAACAATACTGACCCTGCTATTTCATTCCGTAAAACAGGAACAACATTCGAAGATGCTAACGGTGACACACACGCTATCACTCGAGATTTTCTAGCATCTGTTAAAGCAAATGATTTACCGTTTAGCATAAGCGGTATGGAATATTGGGATAGAAATACTAATGACACAAACAAAATGAAACGTCCATACGTAATGATCAGAAATCCAAGACTTTAAGGGTATAAACTATGGCAACACCAATTAACAAGATATTAACAAATCAGATACAAAATCTTAGCATTGAAGAACTTGCTAATGTTTCTGCTAGTTTAAGTGCTATTCTTGGACAAGGCGGCGGTGGTGAACAATGTGCTTCTGCGTGGAGACCAACAGTAGATGATACTGGTATAATTTCGTGGACTTTAACTACTTCTACGACTACGCCTGCGCCCGTTAATATCATGGGTCCGCAAGGTCCTTCTGGCACAAGTGGTGCAAAAGGTGAAGATGGTACATCAATTATTCTTCAATCTGTAACTGATGTTGAAGGCGGTAAGCAGGTTACACTTGCTTGGGGTGAAACTCCTTCTACTTCTTCATTTGTTATTCCGAGTGGTACTCCTGGTACTAATGGTAAAGATGGTAAGGACGGAACTGATGGTACTAACGGTACATCAGTTCATCTTGATAGCGTATCTACTGTTGCGGGTGGAACACAGGTCACATTGGGTTGGGGTACTTCTGACACATCTGCATTTGTGATCCCAAGCGGTGCTGCTGGTGCCCCAGGTACTAACGGTAAAGACGGTACTGATGGTGAAGACGGAGTCTCACCCACTATCTCAGCAACCGAACTTGGCCCGTCTGAACAACACCCACAAGGTGGTTTTGCAGTTACAATTACAGATAAAACTGGTTCACAGACTATAAACATCTGGAATGGTAATAACGGTGCAGGTGCTACTGTTCGTCTGCTTGAAGGAACGGGAATTAAGATCGAAGCAGATGGATCTGATTATACTATTGGAGTAAGCGCAGATTATGCTTTGAAATCCGAGTTGCCTGATGTAACTGACATGGCTACAAAGACTTGGGTTAGCGGACAGGGCTATCTGACTTCTATTCCAGATTCTTACGCAACTAAGACTTACACTAATGACGCTAGTGCTTACGCTTTGAGCCAAGCAGAAACGTATGCTGACAGCACATCAGCTGAAGCACTTTCACAGGCAAAGACATGGGTTGAACAGCAGAACTATCTTCCGACTTCGGGTGGAACAGTATCTGGCAAACTCACTGTGAGTGGTTCAGATTTCGACCATAGTTTAGAAATTATAAGAGGCGGCGCAGCTACAAGTGCAAGTACAGGTCAAGTTGGCATAAATGGTGCTGGTGGATTGTCATTTAAAATCAATCGTGAAAATAACAATACACAATTAAATATAGCACCAAATGCTACTATGGATAAACGATTTAGTATAGGTGATAATCCATATTCACCAGCAGCATACTTTATTCCTGCCGTAACTTCTACTACTACCGCTGGACTGACAAATGACGGTATCTTGCACATTATATTAGAGAGTTAGTGAATGTTTGATAAGTTCTTATTTGGCAATAAGCAGATTCCTGAAATGTATTTCGGCAACATTCCAGTTGCTCAGATATACTTTGGAAATACACTCGTTTGGGAAAAGATTGTCAAGCGACTAATTGCTGGTAACCAAAATGTTGCTATTGAATATGTGCCTGAATTTGACATTGTTGTGACTGACATTTGCATTTTCACAAGTCAAAATAATTCTGGAGATCCACATATTAAGATTTTTCATGAAAGCGGACTTTGTGTAGCAGCAGTAGACGGTGATACTATAACTACTGGTCAAGAATTGTATGGATTAAGTGGTTCAAAACATGACACAACCATTTCATCTACAACATTATATGCTGGACAAAAGTATTATGTTGTGTATTCAAACGGATATGCACAGTATTATCCTGCATATTTTATGAACGAAAGTGGAAATTATAAAGAATATGAAAATGAGGAAGCCGCTTCGCAAACAACAATAATAGATGTAAGTCCAACCGCGTCTATTTTCAAAACAACGAAGTATAAAGGTTTGTTAACTTCTCTTGATGCAGCACTTGGATATTCTCAATATGATTGGTTTACGTGGGTTGGTTCATCTACTACATTGAATAGTGGACATGTTTATCAAAGAACTGCAACAGGAACTACTTATGCATACGGAGGCAGCGTAGGTGATGAATTGAATCATCACACTATAACTAATAATGACCTGATGACTATTATTAACATGGACATTGATAGTCAGTTTTGGTGGTACATTAATGATTATGGCGGCATGACTAAAGGCGATATTTATGCTAAAGTAACTGGTACATGGCAGTCATCTACATTAGTTGATATATCTCAATATACAGATGAATCGCAAAAAACTGCTGCAATTCTTGTGGCTTTACAGAATAATGCTAATTCTGCGATGGTTGGCGGTCAAACTACACTTTGGTATAATAATCGCATTGGATATATAATGAAACTTAAATCAGGATACACATCAAAAGTAACTGATGCAAGTTCACCTTTGACAAGTTTGCCATCAAATCCGTCTAGTGGTGAAATTTATTACTTATCGGGCAGCATTGGTCAAGCGGTTGGATATCAGACAGCTTGTTTTGCATACACGGGAAGTAGTTGGACACAAATTCATAATCAAAATTATACAAATTATTTTGATGAAACTCCGTTGTCAAATTTGTTAACACACGTATGTTCAAAATCGGATCTATTCTCAGATGTCAACAATGGTACTTATAATCTAGTTACAGCTACGGTAAAGGATAGGAAGTATTATCTAAGAATAAACGGAAAAGAGGTTTAGAATGACACAGTTTTATGCTATTGAAAAAGAAACTAACCTAATGAAATATGTTTCTTCTAGTTTGATGCTATTAAAAGATCGAATTAAAAAAGACAACCTTAATTTACAAGACTTCATTATAGCAGGAGATATTGATATGAAATACCTTTCTCGCATTGTTTATGTTGACGGTGAATGCGTCTACAACAATAAAGACTTCTGGACAAAGAAAGCACCGACAATCCTTGAAAAATTTGAAGAACATGAAGTAAATGACTTTATGGGCAAACCAGTTGACAAAATTCGTTTTGAGACGGAGTTCAATTCCAATGCATCAAGAATTTCTGCTATTGACGGCGTTGCTGGTGAAGTTGATTACAATATCACAGTTGGTAATGAGTTCATTTCATTGTTCCGTGAAGAATGTATCTTTACTGATTTCGAAACAGTAACTCCTCTTGAAATTGCGCAGAAGTTATTGACAGTTATTTCGCTAGTTCAGACGGGTTCGTTTAGAGAAGCAAAAATGGTTTTGAAGAATGTAGAACCTGACGCATTCTTGACAGAAGAACGAATTCAGAAGTATGAAGACATGCTTGATGCAGCAGATGCTATTACTTATGCGACACCCGAAGAGTTCTTCTACACAGCTGATGCTGACACATAAATACAAAAAGAGAACTTACAATGTTATTGTCTGAACACTTAATACTTGAAGCTTTGCACGAAGAAAAAGAGCCGATCTTTGATAGACCGGAACTGATTGACGTTGCTAAAAACATTTTTGTCAATGGCAAGGTAACATGTCATGCACTTGATTTAACTCGTCATGATATGGCATTTAGCAAAGCTGCGCATGAACTTGCAATCAGAAAACTATTCCAAAAAGAGTATAAAGTTTTTGCAGCAAAATATAACGAATATTGCAAGAATTTCATGTATGCTGAAAAGACTGGTGATCGTGAAACTTCTAGAGAAATTCGTAAAGCTTTACAAGAGTTCACGTCAAAGGGCTCGATTCCAACAGTTGAACCAAGAACAAAATCTGTTACAAGACTTTATCCATATTGTCTACAGACTAATGGCAATATCGCTTGCATTTATGTAACAAAAGATAAAGCTGACAGAATTTTCGTCATAATTGATCCAACAAACAACTCAATTGTTACAGCATATCAGTGTCGTCCAGCAGATCTTGATGCAAGAATCGTTAATTTTGCTTCTTTGGAATTGCTAAACTTAAAAGTTTACGGTACATTAGATGTTGAACCTGTTGACACTTATGCAGCTCTTAAAAATTATGAAGCAGCATTGTTAACTAACGTCATTAAAGACAAAATGATGAATAAATTCTTCATATCACAGGGCATTGCACCACAAGTTAAGCAGCAAGCAATTCGTAAATTCGAAGAAGAACTACGTAATAGACAGGTATAAATACAGTATGAATATGATGTTTGAGAACGCTGCAGCAAGAATACTTCAAAACATGGATCGTGAAGTAGAAGTAGATGAATCAGTTCAGTCTGGTCCGTATTTCTTCAATGAGAATTATGGCAAACATTCAATTAACGAAATGTATGAACCTGACACAATGATAAATGCTGATGATCTTGATGATGAGGGTGCTCTCATTTCTAAGCACGTTGAAGTAGCAGCTGCGCAAATTTTGAGCGCCTATGCTCAAACAAAAGATAAAATCAACCCTGAAAAGTTGATATATATTACAGATGAAGATTTGTTAAGCGCAATTTCTAGAAAGACTACGCAAATTCATGCTTTGCTGAAATCTTGCTACAATAAAGAAGTTGCGAAAGAACATATTGAACAAGCAATTAGACGTCAAATTAAATACATGGCGTACAACACATAATTTTTGTAAGGAGATTTAACAATGGACGAACAGGAACTTTTAGACAGAATTGAAGCACTTGAATCACGTATCGATGCTCTTGAAAAAGGTGACGATGCTGGTTGTGAAGGCGATGAATGTGATGATACTTGCCCAGAATGTGGCGAAAATCCTTGCATTTGTGATCAGATTCCAAAAGAAGACGAAAACGGTGTCATCGACAACGACGATGTAGAAGAAGTCGAAGAATTGGACTTTAGTATGCCAAATTTTGGTGAAATTGAAGGCGATGAAGGTGATTCTGCTGGCGGTCTCTACACTGCAGAAGATGAAGAGGAAGAAGACAGTCCGTATTACTACTAATTGTATTTCATAATACACTTCAAAACAAAAGCTACTGCAATTCACGAGCAGTAGCTTTTTTGTGTTAATGTATTGTTGTAGTTAAAACCAGTCTGGATATTTCGTTTTCAATGTTTCATAATTTTCAATAGCGCTACATTGTAAAAAACACTGATAATAACTAGATGTATCTGTAAATTTATCTTCTGCTTTTCTAATAAATTCTTCTACATCTGCTGAATGTGCAGTCAGATGATAGCATTGTAAAAACATGTTACTAATGTTCTGAATATTATGACATTTTTCAAACAAATCTAATGGTAAATTAGTTACATTCGATTGTAAAAACATAGCTCGTGCGTTTTCAAGCGAATCTAATCCTGCCCACGAATTAGGAATACTAGAAAAACGTGTATTTTGAAACATAGATTGCGCATCTTGTACAGCAGATAAGCCATTCCATGTATTAGGTATCGCTGTTATACCCGCTCCTATAAACATCGCTTCAGCAGCGCTTAAACTATTCCAGCCTAACCAACTATTTGGAATTTTTTGTAAGTTTGTTGTACCGCATGCACCATTCATTTCATGTATTAACGATACATCACCCCAGTTTTTAATAGCTGTAACAGTTTTGTCAGTATTAAAACCTGCATAACCTAGCAGCACATCATCATTATGCGCAACGTTACTATGAAATATGTATCTAGTATTATCTTTAGCTAACTGTACAGTAGCTGCGCCATTATATCTCGGTAAAATTGAGGCTGTAGCCGGTTCAATTTGTAACGCATTATTTAAATTTAATTTTGCACAAGTTAACCATTGTAATACAGAAATTGCATTAAAATTTTCCAATTTACGCGTATTAGCTACTGTAAAATCTTTGTCTTGATATGCAGAAGTTTCAACATTTTGTATAGTCGTGTGATATTTTAATTCTGAATCTAGAACAAATGTTGTACTAAATTTGAACGCAGATGTTAAAATTTTGTATGTATTATCACTAACTTCTACTGTGTCGTAAAACTGTGAAGAATTTAGTGCATCTGTCATGAATTGCAAATTATCACACAGCATGTCGTTAAACAAATATAAATTATTACCTAATGATTTAATATTTGCAGTAGAATATACTTTACCTACTGAATATGCTGGATATCCTCCGCGTCCTCCTTTTATACCTACATACAAAAATTTATCAGGTAATTGTGTTGCACTAAATATGATTGAACAACCCAGTGATAATGGTATAACATCATTGTCATGCTCAATTGAAGTGTGTTGTGTTCCGTCAATTACAACTTTTGCTGTTAGTTCATCAGTAACATTTACTATGTCTTTAATAATATTTCTATATATATCGTAAATATTAGATATCTGTATATAGTTATTTGTAGTAGTTTTATATCCACTTGGTATCGTGTATTGTCCAACTGGTTCTGCTGAAAAATAAGTACTATTAGTTAAAAATATATAATTACTAGGACGATAAGTTCCTTTATACGTATGTTCTACTGGATCGTACGCACTTAAATAATTATTATAATTATTATCAAGTGATTCACAAAAATTGTGATACATTTCGTGACTACGATACGCATATGCTGTGTTTGCATCAAACACTGTGTCATTTATACATGTATAATATGATGAAGTATTATCTGAATTTACGTACGGTGTTAGTTGTTGTACGACTACAGTATATAGTTTTTCTATAGCATCGTCAGATAAACACGCATTGTATTTGCCAGGTGCTTTAATTTCACCGTTTGACACGTATGTTTTTAAAACTGGTTGTAAACTAAATGTAGCATTGATACCGCGCGTATTATATGCGCTTTCCTGCATTATTAGTGAACAATTTAAATTGTTATTAGTGCTTATCATACTAAATTATATAAATTACATTTTGTTGTAAAGTTTCTGGCAAAGCATTAGCTGTTACCATCGTTAAATGCTGATTATTTCCAGCACTAACGTAATTTCCGTCAAACGCTAGTGATTCTTCTGAGTATTGCCAATTAGTACTATTGGCTGCTCTAAGCATGATAACTTTTGACGCACCTGTGTCATAATCTTTGTATATTGTGCTAAATTCAAGCGCAGACACTGGAGATGTTTGCTGGTTAGGTCGTGTGTATGTGTATGATGCCTGTAGTAAATGCGTTTGTGTTGAATTACCAAGCGGAAAAATTTTGTCGTAAGTTAATGCTATTGTTACATTTTCATTATTTTTTACTTTTTGAAGAATTTCATCAAAATACTCATTGGGCATAGCGCTTGTCGTTTGTCCACCTGCTGCGTTGAACGTTATGTTAGCTGAATATGTATTATTTGCACTTACATCAATTTCAAATGTTTTTGTATTAGACTGTGCGTCAAACGAAGATGCAACGCTAAGAGTTCTATTAGGTGAAGTAATTTCTACGTTTGGTGTCAAATCAATGTCTACAAATTCAGCTGATATGTTACCATTTTCATTCTGTGTTATTTTCTTAACAGTCTTAACAGCAGAACCAGAAAAACTTATAGCATCTTGCTTATCTTTCTTATTTTGTAGCGTACTGTTAATATCATCTATGGCATTATATGCTGAACCTACTGCAGAAGCAAGTATATCTTCGTTTTTTATAAGTGGGTCATATATATGAGCATATAATAAGTTACCATCTGCGATGGTTGCTCTATTCATGTGTTTTACGTCAAAAAGTTCAATTCCGCTAATTGTATGTGTAGATACTTGCATATTTTTAAACCTTTATTACATTATATTTATAAAGATATGTCAAGAAAAAATCAAATACTTTAGCGGAATGACTTGCTTCATAAACTGAATATTGAATACACTAAACTGTATTAAACATCAGCAAAGATTCCAACAATTCCTGGAGCAGCATCATTCGGGAAGTCTGTCAGTTTAATCGTAATCAGCGAGTATTCATCACTTAACTCTAAATACTGTACAGATTCATTGATTTTTTCTTGTCTTGCTTCAAGCAATTCTTTATTTTCTTCAGCAAGTTTCTTATCA
>Ga0247610_10007517_pt1 | contig 11180 bp, 5 predicted proteins | sample 174DNAGHGhighgp2_FD_193483 | JGI IMG/M metagenome (GOLD analysis project Ga0247610, IMG submission 193483) | Sheep rumen microbial communities from Palmerston North, Manawatu-Wanganui, New Zealand - 1742 DNA GHGhigh gp2 | ecosystem: Host-associated > Mammals > Digestive system > Stomach > Rumen ...
CGAGGCGCGACGCAATATGAACCCGAAAAGCGCAATGGAAGGTGTTTATTTTGTATGCCAAAACGGGAAGTGGGTGTCGGAAGAATACTTGGAGGATGATTCTGACACGACGGATGTCAAGGATACGGCGCAGGTAGCGGACACCTCGGTTGTAGATACCGCTGGCGTCGCGGACACTACGGCTGTCGATACCCTGAGCGATCTTGAGAAGGATACGCAGGGTCAGAGGTGCACTTACTTTGGACGGATTGTACATGGCGTTGTCGATACGAATAACGTGTACTTCTGCGATGGTGTCAAATGGAAACTTTTCGATGGTGATGAAAGTGCACGGTACTATAAGCTGATGGATAACCGTGATGGGCGAATCTACCGCTATGTGAGGATTGATATCCAGAACTGGATGGCGGAAAACCTGAATTATGGCGATACTGCATATAGTTGGAACGAGGCGAAGACCGCGTGTCCGGTCGGATGGCACCTTCCGAGCAAGGAAGAATGGGATTACTTGTTCAGGAGTATAGGTAGCACGTCACAATCTGAACTGGATAAACGCGGTTTTGCGGCAAGGCCTGCCGGACTGCTGGGCGTGAGTTATTGGACGAGCTCGTATGACAAGGATTCCCAAGGCAGATACCCGTATGACATCTTTTTTTCAAATACGGGAACAGGTTTGTCGAAGTTGCATGATTCGACTTCACGATTCCCGGTCCGTTGCGTGCAGGATTACGAAACGCTTTCTGCGTGCGATGAGGAAAATTTGCACGGGGTCGCGAGATATAATAACATGGTCTACTATGTCTGCGAAGAAGACGGCTGGCATATGATGAACTATGACGAATATAACGAGTTCAAGTGGACGGGCGCGGAGGAAGGCAAAACACTGTGGGATGGCTCTGACCCGCGTATATGCTATGTTTTCGATAATGGTGCTTGGTACGAACGTGATAGTTCCAACTGCAAATTAGGACTTGGTGGCTGTACTGCGGCGCGACAGGGGGAATTGTCGAAGTCGTCTAAATCCGTATGGTACACTTGCGATAATGGCACTTGGGTGGCGACAAGTGATTCCGTAGTGGACCAGGTAATGTTGGGCACTGATTACGACGAGGGTACAGTCGTGAAATGCCCGTCAAATGGCCGCTACTGTGTGTTCCAGGATGGCCATTGGCGCGAGGGAACCAAGATGGATAGCGTTCTCTATGCTTTGGGAGGCACCCCGTGCATGGTAGAGGGAGATACGTCCAAGGTGAAGTATGAAGGTGTATACTATGTGTGCCGCTACGTGTCATGGCGTGCGGTTCACATGCAATGGGAGACGGCTCCGCTGATATACAGCGATACCTACGAAGACCGGGATGAGTGTAGCGCAACAGGGCTGTATGGCGACGGATCTTTCCATAACAAGCATGATAATGCGACTGGACGCGTCTACGTATGCGAAAATGGTGGATTCCGGTTACCTACCGAAATAGAAATGTCCATGAATATGGGTTGTACAAGTTATATCTATGGCAAAAAAATCACGGTGAACAATACGCATTTCGTGTGCAGCGAAGAGGGCTGGAAAATAGATTCGACCGCGTGGGAATATGGCTCGTTCACGGATGCGCGCGACGGCAGGGTGTACAAGACAATTGACATCTGGGGCCAGACATGGATGGCCGAAAACCTGGACTACAGGGATTCTGTCGCAAATCCCGAACTGGAAGGAAACCGCTGGTGCTACGACAATGAGGCTGATCAGTGCGACACCTACGGCTCGTTCTATTCCTGCGAATTGTCCAGCCAGGTATGCCCTGCGGGTTGGCGTTTACCGTCGATATCGGATTGGATGAACCTGTACAATTTTATAGTGCTTATGGGTGGTGACCCGCAGAATGGTTTGCGGGCGAAGGAAGGCTGGTCCGATAATACGGGACATAGCAGGAACGGAACTGATGTGCTTGGTTTTACGGCACTCCCTGGCGGAATCATGTATGAAGTGGGTTCGTATGGAGATGCTACGCGACAAGCGTGGTTCTGGTATGCACAGGACTGCTCGCTGAACGAGTATGAAGCGTTCTATTTGTCCAGCGAGGAAGTAAACTTTGTTACGAGCTCCGTTTCGGGAGGCGTGGTATCGGATGCGTATAGCATCCGCTGCATAAAGGATTAATGCGCTTCTAGCCAGTTTTCGCCGAAGCCGACGCTTGCGACGAGCGGGACCTTCAGCTGCATGGCGCCTTCCATCTCGGATTTCACCATCTGGGCCATCGTTTCCACCTGGTCGCGGGGGCATTCGAACACGAGTTCGTCGTGCACCTGCAGCATCATGCGGAGCGGGAGGTTCTCGGCGTTGATTCGCTTCTGGATGCGGATCATCGCAATCTTGATGAGATCGGCGGCGGAGCCTTGGACGGGAGTATTCACGGCCATGCGTTCTGCCATCTGCGATTCCATGCGGTCGCTGCTGTCGATGCCCGCAATGTAGCGGCGGCGGCCCGATAGGGTTTCTACGTAGCCGTCGCGGTGGGCGGCCGCCTTGGTATCTTCGATAAACTGCTGGACGCCCTGGTACATGTCAAAATACCCGGTGATAAAGTCCCTTGCCTGCGACATCGGAATTTTCAGGTCACGGGCGAGGCGGAAGGCCGTCATCCCGTAAAGCACGCCGAAATTCACGACTTTTGCGTCGCGCCTCATGTCACTCGTGACGGCGTCGAGATCCACCCCGTAAATCGCGGCGGCGGTGCGGGCGTGGATGTCGATGCCTTCCTTGTAGCTTTCGATGAGTGCAGCGTCGCCACTCAGGTGCGCGAGCATTCTGAGTTCAATCTGCGAGTAGTCCACCGCAAGGATTACGTTATCCTTGTTTTGCGGGATAAATGCGGCGCGAATCTTTTTGCCGAGGTCGCTGCGTACGGGAATGTTCTGCAGGTTCGGATCGCGGCTCGAGAGGCGGCCTGTCGCGGTACCCCACTGGATAAAGCTTGTGTGGATGCGGCGCGTGTCCGGATTGATGAGCGTCGGGAGCACCGAGATGTAGGTGCTCTGCATCTTCTTGAGTTCGCGGTACTCGATGACGGAAAAAACAATCGGGTGCGGCGCCTTGAAGCTGAGTTCTTCGAGAACCACGGCGTCGGTACTGCGCTTCTTGATTTCGGGGAGCCCGAGCGTATCGAAAAGCACGTCGCCTAGCTGCTTTGGGGAACCGATATTGAATTCCACACCCGCCATGTCGCAGATTTCCTTTTCGAGCTTTTCGATGCGGTGCTGCAGTTCCTGCTCCAGCGTTTTGAGGGCCGGAACATCGATGGCGACGCCCACGGATTCCATCTGGTACAATACCTTCAGGAGGGGCATCTCCTGCGCGAAGAAATACTTCACGTAGTCGAGCTTTTCGAGTTCCTGCTTGAGCGGTTTCCAAAGGCGGAGCGTGTAGACTGCATCTTCGGCGCCGTATTCGGTGGCGTCCTTGATTGGCGCGCGGTTGAACGTAATCTGGTTCTTGCCGCGCCCGATGAGGTTCTCGATGGGAATCATCTCGTGCTGCAGACGCTGCATCACCTGGTTGTCGAGCCCGAGGCCAGATTGCCCCGGCGAAAGCATCCAGGCGGCAATGAGCGTGTCGATGATGTTTGCGTTGTCGATGCCGGCTTGCGGAATCTTGAACGCGCGTGCGAGAACGTGCAGGTCGAATTTCGCGTTATGGAATACGAACGCGCGCGGCGTCTCGAAACCTGCGGCGGGTGTGATGTCGGCGAAAAATTCCTTGAACCACTCCTTTGCCTTGTTGAAGTCGAAGTTGCCGCCCTTGCCCGCGGGGAGCGGGAACCCGATTTCGTCGGTGTGCGCAAGGGGAATGTAGTAGCCCTTCGTCACGTTGCCGTCGCTGTCGGCAGACGCAAGGCAGAGGCCTGCGATGTTGCACTGCATCGGGTCGAGGCCATCCGTTTCAGTGTCCACGCCAATGAGCGACGATGCGGCAAACTCTGCCTTCATCTGCTCGAAAATTACTTCGGTATCAACGCAAATGTACGGGGGCGGAACATCGACTGGGAATGCAGCCTGTATCGCGGCATCCCCGTTTAAGGTCCCTGAGCCTGCCGAAGGGCCTTCCGCACCTTCTCCATCATGTACAAAGCCCGTCTTGCTCGGGACCTTCTCGAGCAAACGCAGCAGGCTGTTGATTTCGTGATCCTTGAACATCTGCGCCAAGGTATCCACGTGCAGGCCGTTATATTCAAGTGCATCTAGGTTCCCGCTGAACGCGCGCTTGGTCTGGAGCGTCACGAGCTCGCGGCTAAGAAACGCTTGTTCCTTGTTGTTCGCAAGATTGTCGTGCAAGCCTTTCTTTTTGATGTTGTCGAGGTTTGCGTAAATGTTGTCGATGTCGCCGTATTCAGTCAACAGCTGAATTGCGGTTTTCGGCCCGACTTTCGGGACGCCCGGAACGTTGTCGCTAGAGTCGCCCATAAGTGCCAAGTAGTCGCGGATTTTTTCAGGCGGAATGCCGTATTTTTCAAGGACTTGTTGCGGTCCAAAATCAATGCCGTCGGCGCCTTTTTCCAAATGGAAAAGGTGGATTTTGTCGGTCACGATTTGCGACATATCCTTGTCTTTGCTGATAATCACGACGCTGTCGAAACCTGCTTCGACTGCGGCTACCGCGGTACTTGCCATCACATCGTCCGCTTCGTAACCCGGTTCCGAGAGGAGTGGGATTCCGCTCGCTTCAAGGCTTTCTCCCAGCAGCGGCATCTGCGCCGCCATCTCTTCGGGCATGGGCCCGCGATTGGCCTTGTAGTCGGGGTAAAGTTCGTGCCTGAAAGTCTTAGTGTGCGCGACATCGCGTGCAATCGCAAAATGCGTCGGCTTGTGCTTGGCCAAAATGCGGAGCACCGCACCCCAGTAACCGTGCATCATGGAAACGTCTTCGCCTTGGCTGTTCTTGAGCGGGTTTTGCGAGTAGGCGTAAAACATGCGGAACGCAAGCGCGTAGGAGTCGAGCAATAGTAAAGTCTTTTCAGGCATGCTTTGAATGTAGAAATTTGTTATATTCGTGTTTGTAAAACAAGAGGATAAATCATGAAGAACTTTAGCGAAAACATCAAGTACATCGGAGTCGATGATCGCGACTTGGATTTGTTTGAAGGCCAGTACGTGGTGCCCGAGGGCATGGCGTACAATTCGTACGTGATTGTGGACGAAAAGATTGCCGTGACGGACACGGTCGATGCCCACAAGGTGGGCGAGTGGCTTGCCAATCTGGAAACTGCTCTCGCTGGGCGCAAACCGGATTACCTGGTGATTCACCACCTGGAACCGGACCATGCCGGTGGCATTGCTGATTTTGTGGCGAAGTACCCGGAGGCGACGCTCGTGGCGTCTGCAAAGGCGTTTGCTCTGTTGCCGCAGTTTATGGCGCTCCCTGAATCGGTCAAGAAGCAGACCGTGAAGGAAGGCGATACGCTTTCTCTCGGTGCTCACACGCTCCAGTTTATCGGTGCTCCGATGGTGCACTGGCCCGAGGTTCTGTTCAGCTACGAGCAGAGCGAGAAGGTCTTGTTCTCGGCCGATGCGTTCGGCAAGTTCGGCGTGTACGATGCCGACCCGGATGACTGGGCATGCGAAGCCCGCCGTTACTACTTCAATATCGTAGGCAAGTACGGCAACCAGGTGCAGGCGGTGCTCAAGAAGGCGGCTGCACTCGATATCAAGACAATCTGCCCGCTGCATGGTCCGGTGCTCACCGAAAACCTCGGCTACTACATCGACAAGTACAACACCTGGAGCAGCTACGCTCCCGAAGACAAGGGTGTGCTCGTGGCGTATGCCTCGATTTACGGCGGAACCAAGAAGGCTGCGGAATTGCTCGGCGAAAAGCTCAAGGCCGCCGGTGTCGAGAAGGTGGTGGTTTCTGACCTTGCCCGCAGCGACATGGCCGAAGTCATCGAAGACGCCTTCCGCTACGATCGCATGGTGGTGGCAGCCCCCACGTACGACGCGGGCCTCTTCCCGGTGATGGAAGATTTCCTCAATCACCTGAAGGCGAAGAACTATTCTAACCGCAAGGTGGGTGTTGTCGAAAACGGCACCTGGGCCCCGATGGCCGCCAAGAAGATGACTGAAATTCTCGCTACGCTCAAGAACGTGACGCTTGCCGAAACGGTGGTGACGGTGAAGTCGACGCTCAGCGCCGAATCCGAAGCCGCGATGGACAAACTCGTTCAAGAACTTGTGTAGGCGCATGTTTTCTCGGATGCCCGACCTGTTGTAATTGTAAAATAAATTTTTGAGAACATTTTAAGAATGGCGAATTTCCTTTGATTTCGCCATTTTTGTTTGCTTTGTGGCTAATTACGGGCGAAAGAGCGGCAAAATGATAAAATTTCCTATTGACTTTTTCCTTTTTTGAATATAAATTTTGAGAAAAATTTTGAGAACAATGCGGGCGGGTTGTCCGCGACTCAAAAAAAGGATGGATGTTATGGGTTGTAATTCGTTGAAAATGTCGCTCTCGGCGCTGCTTGTGTGCGGGGCGACGGTTGTCGGTACGGCGACTTCCGCGTTCGCGGTCACCTCGCCGGATTTCCCGATGGCGGGATTTGCCACGCAGAATGGCGGCACCACGGGTGGCAAGGGCTATTCCGAGGTCACGGTGGACAACGTGAGTGACCTTAAGAGCTACGCCAAGGCGGGCAACAAGATTATTTACGTGAAGCCGGGGACGTACATGGGCCCCGTCGAGGTCGGCAGCAACGTGACGATTTACGGTTACCAGGGCGCCATCATCGCGCAGCCCACTTCGGGCAGCGCCATGAAACTGAGCGGCTCGAAGAACGTCATCATCCGCAACCTGAAATTCAAGGGCGTCGGCGCGCACGACGACGATGACGAGGATTGCCTCCAGGTGAATCACGAGTCGAAGAACGTGTGGATTGACCACGTGGATGTTTACGACGGTCACGACGGCAACCTGGACATTACCAATGCCTCGGACTATGTGACGATTTCGTGGACCAAGTTCAGCTATACCTCGGCATCGACCGGCCACCAGTTCAGCAACCTGATTGGCAACAGCAAGACAAAGACGAGCGATCGCGGGCACCTGAACGTGACGATTCACCATACGTGGTGGGCGGACGGCGTGGTGGAACGCATGCCGCGTGTGCGCTTTGGCAAGGTGCATGTGGCGAACAACCTTTTCGACAGCAAGGACGCGAGCTACTGCGTGCGTGCGGCCATTGAGGCGGACATCCGCATCGAAAGGAACGTGTTCATCGGCGTGCAGAAGGCTCTTGACCTCTACACGAGCGACGGAGCCATCACGGCGGCGCAGATGATCGAAAATTACGAAGAGAACGTGAAGAAACCGCAGACCGGTACGGGCACGGCGTTCAAGCCGAGCTATTCCATGAGCCTCACCGACGTGAGTACACAGGCGAAGGCCTATGCCCTGCGCGATTCCATTAAGTTGTATGCAGGTGCTACTCTCCCGGATCCGGGTGCATCGTCTGTGGTGACTCCGGCGAGTTCCAGCAGCGCAAAGTCGAGCTCCAGCGTGGCATCGAGTTCTTCCGTGAAGTCGAGCAGCAGTGTCGCAAAGTCCAGTTCGTCGCAGGGTACTGTCGCGGGCGAGGCGAGCCTCACCAAGCATGGCTCGGGCAGCACCACGCAGACTGTTGCTGCGGGCGAATCGATTATGGAATTCTACTACACGATTGCGGACGCGACGGGTGCCGCAGTGACGGGGCTTCCGGATGGCGTGTCGGGTACGCTCAAGGGTTCTGACTTCTACATTTCGGGAACGGTCTCTGCGACGGCTGCGCCGGGTGCATACAAGTTTACCGTAACGACAACGGGCGCTACGACGAATGCCTCGAAGAGCGGGACGATTACGGTCGTGGCTGGGAATGGCGAAGCTCCGGCGTCGAGTTCCTCTGCAAAGTCCAGCAGCAGTAATGTCGTCGAGCCTCCCGAGGAGTCGAGCGGTTCGAGCGCTGTCGAGGTGCAGGACGAATCCTCCAGCAGCGAGAAGTCTGATGCGATTGTGGCTGTGATGGCGAACCGCATGAACCTTGCTGTGTCGGGCCGTGAAGTCGCTATTTATGGCTTGGGTACGGCTGCGGGCTCCGTGCAGGTAGCCGTGTTCGACATGCAGGGCCGCCTGCTGTTCCGCCGGAATGTCACAGGCCAGAACAACGCCTTTGCGTTGCCGGGGGCGGGCTCGTACCTCGTGCGTGTCGGCACCGAGAACCACGTGGTGAAAATTCGCTAAAATTGTTTTCCTCCAAAACACCGGCGCCCGCGTAACAGCGGGCGCTTTTTTACATTGTGTATAAAATGGGAGGACCACTATGAGATGGAGAATTTTTGCCCTGGTTGCATTCCTGTGTCTGGCTGCTTGCGGTGACGACGATAGCGATTTTGCGACGCGCCCGGACGGGAAGGAATCTTCGTCGAGCGTCACGCCGAAATCGAGCGATGACGAGACAAGTGTGTCCAGCAGCAGTTCTGTCGCTTTGGCGACTTCGTGTAAAACCGATAGTACGGATACCTGTGAATATGGCGAGTTGGTGGATGAGCGCGATGGCCAAACTTACAAGACGGTAAAGATTGGTGAGCAAGTCTGGATGGCGGCGAATTTGAACTACGCTTACACGGGTGTTCCCTATAACTATGCCGGCGGTAATACCTCCGATTCTACTAGCTGGTGCTATGGCAATGACCCGGTCAACTGTTCCAAGTATGGGCGCCTTTACACAAGGGCGGCGGCGATGGACAGCGTGGGAACGTGGAGTGCAAATAGCAAGGGATGCGGTCAAGAAAAGAACTGTTCGCCGATTTATCCGGTACGTGGTGTTTGTCCCAAGGGCTGGCATTTGCCGGATACAACGGAATGGAAAACGCTGATTTTTGCAGTTGGCGGCTTTGCTGGCATGAAGCTCAAGTCCACAACCAACTGGCATAGTGGTGGCGGTACGGACGCCTACTTGTTCTCAGCGTTGCCTGCTGGCGAAAGGGGGGACGATGGGTATTACTACGGCGAGAACTACAGAGCAAACTTTTGGTGTTCTACAGAGTTCGATTACTATTATGCGTGCGGCATGCTCATGCGCTACGACATCAACGTCGTGAACTTGTACGGCATCTACAAGGGCGGCGGGTATTCAGTCCGTTGCGTCAAGGACTAGCTGTTGATTAGTTAAACGCCTGCGGTAGCGCGCCGATGACATCGCTCGGGAGCATGCTGAATGCTCCCATTTTTGTGCGGGCTATGCGGCCCGCTTTTTGATGCAGTAATGCTCCGAGGACGGCAGCTTCGCAGGTGGACAAGCCCTGTGCGAGCAGAGCCGTGATGATGCCGGTAAGCACGTCGCCCGAGCCGCCCTTGGCGAGGCCCGAGTTGTGTGCGGGCACGATGAACACGCGTCCGTCGGGGCTCGCGACGAAGGTCGGCGCGCCCTTCAGGAGAATGACCTTCTTCGTATTGCGGGCGATGTCACGAAGTAGTTTGGGTATGTCGATATCGTTTGTCGGGAGCGCTCCGAAAAGCCTTTCGAATTCCCGGCGGTGCGGCGTGAGGATTGCCGCAGTCTCGATGCAGTGAAGGTAAGATGCCGCACCCGAAGTGGGGCTTGCGGATGTCTTGTTGAGTGTGGCGATGGCGTTCAGCGCGTCGGCGTCGATGACCAGCGGGCAGTTGAGCTGCGGGAGTATTTCGATGACGGCGTCGCGCGTGCATTCGGCGCTCCCTAGTCCCGGCCCGATGGCGAGTGCCTGGTTGTGCTTCGCCTTCTCGAGAATTTGCGGGATGTGCGCGGGCGAGAGTGCTGTGGCGCGGTCGTCCGTGGAATCCGCGTCTTGCCCTGCGATATCTTGCAGGTTCACGAATACGGGTTCCGAGAGTTTTGCCTGCAGTACGGGCATCACGGCTTCGGGGCTTGCGAGCGTCACGAGGCCGGCACCGCTCCGGAGGGCGGCCTGCGTGCAGAGCGCGGCGGCTCCCGGCATATCGACCGAACCTGCTACAATCATCGCGCAGCCTTGTTTGCGCTTGTCGCCCCAGTCGTCGCGCTCGGGCAACATTTGCGGGATGAGCGATTCGGTGGCGAGGAACGTGTTCTCGCTGAACTGCGCTACGGTACTTGCGGGGTAGCCGAGCGGGGCGATGGAGGCTTCCCCGAAAGCGGGCCCGCCTTCGCGCGTGTATGCATCCAGCCGCGGGAACCCGAACAGGAGGGTTTCAAGTGCGTGTATGCAGGATTCGCGACGCACGTGTTCCTGTGAGTCGTATCCGGTGGGTGCGTCGGCCGCGACAACCGGGATGTTTGATGCGGCAATGTCGCGGACCGCGGCTGCGTACAGTTCCCGCAGTTCGCCGTGCGCTCCGTTCCCGAGCATGCAATCTATGGCCAGCGTGAAGCCCGCAAATCTCGGCGTCCGCCGCGCAGTTTCAGCCTGCGATAAACTTTCCGGTACCGGAGAATACATGACAAGCCTTCCGCCAGCCTGTGCAAAATCTTCCAGCGCCATCTTGGCTTCGTTCTGGAACTTGTCCGCGGCGGCAAGCGAATACGTGGTGCAGGGGATTCCCGCTTCGATAAGCAACTTCGCAAGTACGAGCCCGTCACCTCCGTTGTTACCCCCGCCGACAAATACCGCCACCGATCGCGGCGCAGTTCTAATCTGCGTCTCGGGCGCATTACCAGACCCGCGATAAATATCCCCGCAATAAACGTCCCCGCGATAAGCATCTAAAACCTCGACCGCCTTCTTGAACAGCGCGGTTCCCGCCAGTTTCATCAGTTCATAACCGGCCTCAATCGCCGCGCGCGTCTCACCTTCAATTGGAGCGTCTGTCTGGCGAACGTCCTTGGCGAGCGCTTCCTTGGCCGCCTTGTCAAGTGCACGCATCCCCTCGGTCGAGAGGACGGGCATGAGTTCCGTAAAACTGAACTGGTCGAGGAGTTTCATACTTTGAATATAAATTTATACAGCGGCCTTTGACAAGACCTCGATGGCGTATTCGCTGTACTTGACGCCGCCTTTTGCTGCATTGCGCTTGAGCCCTTCAATGACCCAAGTCGGCAAACGGAAAGATGCCATCTTCGTTGCTTCGCGGGCCTTGCGGGCCTTGATTTCCTTTACGGTTTCTTCCCAGGGGCCGTTGCTGACGATCGTTGTGCCATCTT
>Ga0247610_10007518_pt1 | contig 11180 bp, 32 predicted proteins | sample 174DNAGHGhighgp2_FD_193483 | JGI IMG/M metagenome (GOLD analysis project Ga0247610, IMG submission 193483) | Sheep rumen microbial communities from Palmerston North, Manawatu-Wanganui, New Zealand - 1742 DNA GHGhigh gp2 | ecosystem: Host-associated > Mammals > Digestive system > Stomach > Rumen...
ATATTGCTTCTATTGGTAGAGGCAATAACGGATTTTTAGGTGGTGGAGATGGCACTGGTATTATGGCTATCTTATTCTTGATTGTTTTGATGGCAGGCGGAGGCGGTTGGGGCTTCAATAATGCTATTGGTTATCAGAATTTAGCAACTCAAAATGATGTACAACGTGGTTTTGATGCGCTGAACTTAGGTAATCAGTCAAGAGATATTTTGACGGCCGTAAATAACGGTACAGCTCAATCTGTAGCGGCAACAAATCAGGTTTTTCACGACTTGGTAGGTTATGTTGGTGATAAATACTCTGAACTGGATAGAGATGTTTTAGGCGTTTCGGCCGGTATTCAACAGGTTATCGCAAATCAAAATCAATGTTGCTGCGATACCAAGATGTTAATTCAAGAAACAGCGGCACAAAATCGTTATGATGCTTTGAAAAACACAAACGAATTAGCGGCTGTTACTATCGGACAGACACAAAAAATCCTTGATGCTATGGCTCAAAACAAAATAGAGGCTCTGCAAAATAGAATTCAGCAACTTGAGCTTGCCCGTGCTACCGACACTACGGTGAAATATCCTACATCAATGGCTTATGATGCCGGTCGTTCGCCGTTCTGCAACTGCGGTGGCTGTGGTTGTGGCTTTAACGGTTAGGAAAATGGCGGAGTTTAACCGCTCCGCCTTATTTTATGGAGAAGAAAATGGCTTGTATATGTCCTTATGTTCATAGAACATCATCGTTAAGTGCGGCAGGTTTATTAACCGTAACTAACGCAACAAACGTAGGTAATTTTGATCCTTTTTGTTTGATTATGACTATTGATCCTGACGGAGTTATAACAGGTGCGCCTGTGCCGGTAACAATAACTATTAACGGTGCCGCTGTACCGGTAGTTGATATTTGGGGTTATCCTATAACAACAGATATTTTAGGTGTATGCCGAAATAAATATAAAGGCCGGTACATTGAAAACGATACGCCTCATATTACACTGACAAACGTATTAAGTAATGAAGCAAAGGGGGCTTAATATGAATGAATTTGAAGTAAAAGATATAATCCTTAAAAGAATAGCGGAAATAACAACGCACGCAAACAGTGCAGAACTTCCGTACTTGGCTAGTACTTTGTCAACGGTTGAAAGATTAGGCAAACCTGATCCTATGTTTTCAAGTATGACAGAGGCCTTAGTAAAACTAAGTGATATAAAAAAGGAGGATAAAAATGACGTTCAAAGAACTGATAACAAAGTACATCGGTAATCTTGATATAGATGGTATGGATAAACTTGTGGATAAAATCAACTGGTTTACAGAAGAAGTACGTAAGGAAGATTCCCGGCTTGCTGATAAATTCTTAATGAAAGTTGATTTACTGGTAAATCCTCATTTTACAAGAGAAACGGCTGAGTATGCTGTATCTCGTATGAAAAACAGAGACGGTTCATCAGGTGAAAAGTGGAGCTATGATGAAACGTCAAGAGTAATGAACTCTAAGGGTTATAAATTTGATCCGGCAGATTGGTATTATACGTTGAATATGACTTACTCAGATAAATATAAACAGGGAAAATCAAGCGAAGATTATATTGAAGATGCTTATATGTTCCTTGATGATATTGATGCTCCTCACAATAAAGCAAAAAGATATTTTTTAGCTATGTGTGATTAGGGTATTGACATATTTTAAATTGTAGCGTTATATTTAAGAAAAGAGGGCGTTAATTATGGGGAATAAGATGCTTTTAAAAATAGATGCTTGGCTTACTTCAGTTTTTGGAATAACCTTATCTTACTTGTTGACAACAATAGCAGACATTATGCCTCAAATTAACGCCTTTTTAATCAGTAGTATATCGCTTGCTTTCTTCTATTGGCGGTATCGTGAAGCTAAAGCAAGAGCTTTACAAGAGGAGGCTAAGTATGAAGAAACTAGAAAAGCACGAAAGAGTAGCAAAGCTGATAAGGTATAATCTTATTAGCTTGTTTTATTTTATATTAGTTGTTGCAACTTCTTTTATCATAGCTTATAATTGGGAAAAAATAATAGAGCTTATACCTCTATTACAGAGTATGCTAACCTTTGGAGTATAAAATGACTGAGGATGATATTTTAACACTTGCAAGGACATTGTGGGCTGAGGCTCGTGGCGAAGATGATGAGGGTATGAAAGCTGTTTGTTGTGTAGTTATCAACAGGCTCAACTCAGGTAAATGGTTTGCCGGCAAGACAATAGCTGAAACTTGTAAAAAGCCGTGGCAATTTTCTTGTTGGAATAAAAACGATCCTCAATGTGCAAGACTTCCTAAACTTACATATATTGAACTCAAGAGAGAGCTTGAAATAATCAAACAGGTAGCCGGTGGTGTATATAAAGATATAACAGGCGGCGCAACTCACTATTACGCTCCTAAGGCTTGCCCTATGCCAAAATGGGCTAAGGGCAAAGTGCCTTGTTATGTACACGGTAATCATTTATTTTTCAAGGATATTGATTGATGAAAACTACAATCTTATCAGCGTTGATATCGTTGATTGTTTTAGTGGGTGTTTTTGCGTATGGTTTTAAGGTAGGAAAAATAACCGCTGAGAATGAGCAAAAGGAAAAAGTGGTACAGACTACCATAAAAACAAAAGATGATACTGAGAAGCTAAAAAAAGAACTACAAGACACAAAACAAAAATTAAAGGAGGCTAAAAAATATGAGGAGTGTAGTTATATTCTTAATTATCCTGTGCGTAAGTGCTTGCAAAACTGACTATGTATATGTAAATACCTGTGTGCCGGATATATGTGACGATCCTGAAACGGTTGAAGATTATATCTTAGCGTACGAATGTAAAAGTAAAATTGTTGAAAGTTGTAATAAAAAGCCCTCAGAAAACTGAGGGCTGTTCTTGTTAAATGAAAGGAGGTCTTAACGAAGAACAATCTCATTATGAACTCCTTAATGTTATTTGTCAAGGCTTATAATTAAGTATCTTGTTTCTTCTTCTCTCGTATAGAGTGGCGTGTTCTTGAATTAATTTAAGATACATCTCAGCCTTTTCAGGGGAGCCGGCTAGAATAGTGACCGGCTTACGCTTGCCTAAGGCTTCAATAATCCTTGTAGCCTGATAGTCACCGAACTTACTCTTTTTCATTCTCAAGACCTTTCAAAATAAGTTTAGTGATGATCCAAGACAAAGGTCTTTCTTGTTCTTTAGCGATTTTTTTTAATTTTTCAGCAAGCTCAATCGGTAAAGAAACACTTTGATTAACAGTTTTATTCATAATTCCTCCTAACGTAATGAAAGTTGTGGTTTTTGATAAATATTAACACCTGCTATATTACGCTCACCGTTACGAATAGCGTTACGGATTGCGACTTCATCCACTTTCAGATATTCTAACGGCAACTTAGATTTATCAGTAACTTCAAAATCCCATACCATAGAAACAGAAGCAGAGTTAGTGGATAGATTAACTTTTTCTTGAGAAACGGTAGCCTCAATAGCTTTGTTTTGCTTATTCTCAACAGTACGCAGAATAGCCTTTTGAGTAACTTCATCATACTCACCGGCTTGAGATTTAATATCCTCAAGGTTGTCAATCTCTTTAAGGGCTTCTTCTTCAGCCTTTTTGCGCTCAAGAGCTAAACGTTCTTCTTCTCTCTTGCGGACTTCAGACAGATAAGCGTTAAGTTTTTCTCTTAACGTGGAATCGGTATCCTCAAGAAGTTTAATAGGTTCTTTTAATTTATCATCAATAGCTTTAATGCTATCTTTCATCGGTTTAATATATTTTTCTCGCTGAGCCTTAAAATCCTTTAATTTGGTATTAACCTCTTTTAAGAACAAAACAGCGCTATCGTAAGAAACAGCATCAGTAACAGAAACTAACTTAGCTCTCTCATCAATACGATAGCTCTCAATTTGCATAGGTTCTAAAGTCAACATTAAATTTTTATCAGTATCCATTTTTGCCTCCATATAAATATTGAATACAACACATTTATAACATAATAAAATAATTAGTCAATACTTTTTTTCATAAAAATATTAAAAAAGTTCTTGACATTAAAAAAATAGAGGTATATAAAGGATTTGAAGGGGAGGTCAAAATGACAAGAGAAGAAAAAATCATTTATGAAACTGAATTAAAAGTACAAGCTCTAAAAGAGGCTTTAGAAGTTGTTAAACAATATTCTACAAAAGACTTTATTATAGCGGCTCTCGAGGGTATAATTGAGGGTGATGAAAATTTTGTAAATGCTTTGAAAAAGGTTATGAAAGATGGAGAACGGAATATACTTTAATATGCCTGAGGATGAGTACCACGCTCAAGAGGGTTTATCATCAACAGGAATCAAGGAATTATTGCAATCACCGGTAAATTTTTGGTTTAACTCTGTGTATAATCCTTTATATGTACCGAAAAAAACAAACTTCTTAGATGATGGTAAAATGTTTCACTGTCTATATTTAGAGGGTGAAAAGGTATTTAATGATAGATATATAGTTATACCTGAATACTGTGAGAACTTAGGTAAAAGCTCAAAGGCTTATAGAAACTGGGTAGAGTTTGAGGCTAAAGGCAAATTGCCTATATCTTTTGATAAGTATAATAAGTTAATAACTCACGCCGGATATGTTAATAAATGGTTAGCGCCTCACGTTTTTGAGGGTGGTTATCCTGAAGTATCTATATTTTGGGAAGAAGATGGAATCCCTTGTAAATGTAGAATAGACTACCTGCGGCTCAGCGGATTTATTGATTTGAAAACATTTGAAAAAAATAACTTCAAAAATATTGATGAGTATGTGCAGGATTATATATTCAGATATGCGGTATATATTCAGCTCCGGTGGTATGAAAAAGCTATCCGGTTTGCAATAGAGCATAAATTGCCGGTATTTGGTACGCCTGAACAGAAAAAATTTGTATCAGAGATACAAGGTTATAATCCGGGTATATTCTTTATTGACCGTAAAATACCGAATACAAGGCTCAGAATGTTTGGTGAATGTACTGAACTTTGGGGAATAGCAGATAAAAGAATACAAACGGCAAAAGATTTATTCTGTAAATATCGTGATATGTACGGTATGAAAAGTGCTTGGCTTGAGAATAGTCCGCCGGTAACATATAATGATTTAGACTTTCATCAACTTTATATTGAGAAGTGTAAAGATAATGATTTTGAAATTGAGGAGGATTTATACTGATGATTACTTACGAAAAAAACGATTTATTAACAAGAGATAAATTACCGGCCTACACGATTATCAAAGATGGTGAAAAGGTAGGTATCTTGCAGAAAATGAAAAGCGGTAAATGGGAATTTGATAGCGTTAAGTATAACATTGTCGGAGAAACTTTTGGCAGTGTAGGCTCAGCAAAAAGATGTATTGAGGGGGTAATGGGAAAATAATGCAAGAGTTTGAAAACAAAATCATCAATGCTGACTGTATGGATATTCTGAAGCAGTTGCCGGATAAGTCGGTTGATTTAGTGCTTACTGATCCGCCTTATGGTATAGGTATCAGTGGCCCGGTTGGCGGTGGTAGTGTAAGAGGCAAAGTAAAAGATTGTAAAAAAAGTGATTGGGATAATGCTATACCGTCAAAAGAATACTTTGAGCAAATATTCAGAGTAAGTAAAAATCAGATAATATGGGGTGGCAATTACTTCATAGAAAACCTGAAAAATAGCAGATGCTTTTTAGTATGGTATAAAAGAGATGGACTCCCGGTAAGAACTTTTGCAGATGCGGAGCTTGCTTGGACCTCTTTTGATAAAAACGCCAAAGTATATAATATCAGATGGGATGGCTTTATTAGAGATAGCAAAGAGCCTCAAGAGCTTCACCCTACACAAAAACCGCTCAAACTTTTTGAAATGTGTATAGCAGATTTTACAGAAGAAAATGATTTAGTGCTTGATTGCTTTTCAGGCTCAGGTACAACGGCTGTAGCTTGCCATAATCTAAAGAGGCGATTTATCTGTATTGAAAAAGATAAAGATTATTATGAGGCCTCAGTAAAGAGGCTTGAAGATGCTCAAAAACAATTAACATTATTTTAGGAGGTCAAAATGGCAGCAAGTAACATAGAACACGAATTAGATAAACTGGTGCAGGAGTGGGCCTCACGTCAACGCTCAATATACAGCGGTAAGCGTGGGTGTGTAGGACATCATATATATTCACGCAAGAATAAGCTGTTAAGGTGGGATTTGCGCAACATAGCGCCTCTGACGATGGAAGAACATCGCTTATTGCACGATGGCAAAATATACCTTGAGATAGACTACGATACTCAGCAATACCTTGAAAAGATGATGCGTATGCAGTTTAGAGATTATTTGCTGTATAATGAACAAACAGAAAAAGAGTTTTATCAAAATGAACGTATGAAGCTAAAAAAAGAGCTTATGGGTAACTTTTCGTATAAGTCTTGTGTAAGTTGTTAATATCCTGTGTGTAACTTGTGGATAAAAAAAAGAAGTTTAAAATAAAGAAAAAATATATTATTTAAACAATAATAACAAAAAAATGTAAAAAAATAATAAAAAAAGTATTGACTATTAAAAATAATAGTGTTATATGTATATATGTAATTAACAAAAGGGAGGTCAAAATGAGTAAATTACTAGAAGAAATGAGAGCATTACCGGCTTTTAATACTTTTGAAAAAGCAGTAAATGAAAAATTAACACCTGATAACTCTTATGTAGAGCATTTTATGCCTGAAGTTGGCGAGTATTGGGATGAAGCCGGTTATGATGAAAACGGTAAAAGAGAATGGAATCGAGGCTATATCTCAGAAGAACAATCAGAAAAAGATGGTATAGATGGCTTGCTTGAAGATAAAGACGGCTATTTTGACGAGTTTGTTTGTGAAGATTTAAGAGATGAAGTAGTTGAGTTGGTAAGAGCTTTAATCAAGGAAATGAGAGGTTAATATGAGATTATATGAGATACTGGGATATATAATGATTGTAGCATTATTTATAACAGGTTTTACCTTTGGGCTAGACAGAGAGCTAGCCCGGAGGGATTATGAGAAAGCTGTTCACAATGGAGATTATGAACAGCCTATAATTGGTTGCTTGTATGAAAGTAACTGTGTTTATTATACAAAAAAATTAGGAGAATAATATGTTTACTTGTAATGATTGTGGATCAAAATTTGATGTACTTGAAAACGATGCTTGTCCGAAGTGCGGTAGCGGTGATACTTTTGAAGAAGAAACCGGTGAGGTTGTATCTGAAGAAAAAACAGCAACAATGGAGCAGGTAGTGGCTGAAGCCGATGAGAAGAATAAAAAAGGCTTTGCTGTTGCTCTCAGAGAGTTTGGTGAGCAATATATCCGATATAAAAACTCGCTTGATATAGCAAAAGAATGTATCAAGGATACGATTGAGATGGCAAAAGAAAAGGGTATTACAAAAGATATGCTTTTAGCCTATGCAAGCGCTGTACAGTTAGAAGATTTTAACGCAAAAGTATTGTGTAGTGCCGTACAGCAAGAACTCGGTATTGAAGATGTAGAGGAAGAAAATAATGCAGACACAGAACAATCTGACAATCAAAGTGATGAGTGATAACAGCTCAGATATGATTGTTATTTTGGCCGATGATGGCTATAATCCTTTTCGCATACCTCTTACTCTTGAGGATGCAGAAGAACTAAACAAAGAACTTAATACTGTAATTGAAAGGAAAAAAGATGAAAGAAATAAAAGATTGTGAAAACAAGACTATCAGAGAAATTATACAGGAAAATATTTTACCGGAAATTGAAAAAAGTCATAATAGTGAAAAAGAAAAACGAATAAAAGAACGCACGCCGGAAAAATGGAGCGAATTGATAGAAATTCTTAAAAAAGAACACGAAGAAACGTTTAAGGATATTACCTTAGAAGCACAATTAGATAAGTTTGTTGACGAACAAGAGGAGTTTGAGCAAGCTGAAAATTGCCTTGAAGAAGCTCGTGAGTTGGCTGATATGATTATTGTGGCCGCCGGTATAGCTAGATTTGCGCCTAGATTTGTTGATGAAGTAATACACCCTTACATTCAAAGAAAAATCGGAGATGAAGAAAAAATCAATAGTGTTATTTGCTATATGGCTCTTGAGAAGTCTTTGATTAATAAAGAGCGTAAATGGGCTAAGAAAGACGGTAAATATCAACACAAGTGATTATGTTTCGGCTCTTTACGGAGAGCCGTTTCACAATCACTTATAAGGAGGTAAAAATGGTTGAAGAAAAAATAGCAAAGCAAGTAACCGTATGGGAGCTTCAAACTCAAATACAGGTATTAGTTCACAAATTAAAATGTATCAATAAACAGCGAGAAAGATTGAGGGCGCAAGCGCCTTTTATTAAGCAGGGGCTTATAGAGGCAGAAAAAGCCGGTACATTGAGAGGTATGCTTTTTGCAGAGCAATATAACAAAATAATTGATGATGTTTGTGAGGATTAAACAATGCTTGATTGGAAACTAATGATAGCCTTAACACTGGTCACCATAGTGCTTGCGGCAATAACAGAACTAGCGGAAAGTTTAATAAAGGGAGATAAGGAATGACACAAAGAGTATTTGACGTGGAAAACGAAAAAGATATGGCAGATTTGTGGGATATATTGCCGGATAGAGTTTTTAAAATCCACACAAGCGAAGAACATATTTATTATAGTGACGGTGATGAAACACAATATTTCGATGTTTCTGACTTAATTGCTATCAACTGGCACGATAAAACAGAAATCACAAGACCAATACAAGAAGCAACTGAAGCTGATATTGGTAAAATATGCGTTTTTTATGATAGGTTTGACGAAACAGACGATGAACCTGACATATATGCAGTATTGCATAAAATAGAGAATCAAGGCAATAACACTTGGTATTATACCGAAAGGGGCGATTATTACGCACATTGTCGTAGATTAACAAAACAAGAGATTGAGGAACTTATTTAAGACGGAGAATGAAGAATGAAAGTTTATATACTACTTTTAATAATAGGATTGTTAGCATATTTTTGTGCAATAATGCCCATACGAAATTATCTTTGCGAAGAATATAATATGACAGCTGTCTGGTATTTACAAGGTTGCGTGTTAAAGGAGGGTGGAAAATGATACATTTACAATATCAAAATGCTGCTAGAGATGATACAGGACTAATCTTTAATTGGAATACCTCATCCAACTTTGATGAAAAGGGAGAATGTTTAATTCACTTTGAACTTCCTTATTCTACAAGTAGTCAGTTTCCTGCGGTTAAAGTAGAACCACAAGATAAATGTTTAGTATTTGATATAACCCGTACAAGTTTTAGGATAAAACGAAAAAGCAAACAGTTAAAAGAAGTTAAATGGCTTGCTGTTGGGTATTAAAGGTAGGTGGAAAATGAGTGAACTGATTAAAAAAATTACCGAAACACTTATTGAAACAATAGTTTTATCACCAATATTATTAGTGGCAATATGTGTATTTTTGTTTGCTCTTATTGTTTATCCATTAAAAAAGATAAGAATTTGGTTAGCAATACAAGTAATAAGAATGATTGATATGTGGGCATATTATACAGAAAATAGAGATGTATATTTTGACAGGAGTTAAAACAAGATGACTGAATTTTTTCACATACTTTTGAGATGGATAGGAGCTTTATTTGCATTTTGTATTATTTATTGTTTACTTTCGTTCTCGGCATTCTTTGTTGAAGAACTTACGCCAATAAATGCACAGAAATTTGAGTATTACTTACTTGGAATGTTTACTTTGAGTTTGGTAGAAAGGATTGGTAAAGATGACTAACAACACACCGGATTATGAAGATAACCTTTATTTTGAGGAGAAGAAGATGACTGATATTAAATACACACCGGAAGATATTGATAGAATTTTTGAAGAAAGAGTTGATTATACAACAAGAAAAGCGGAATTAAAACGAGGTCTTATTATGGAATGGGTTTTTAAATACCCTAACGGGAAAAAATGTGCTTTTGTAGAAGCATCTTTTCCGGTGAACCCTACTAATTTTAGCGTAGCCATTGGTGAAAATGTTTGTATCCAAAAAATCAAAAACAAACTTTGGGAAATCTGCGGACAATACTCAATCATAACAGGGGAAAAGCTATGACTGATTTAACAGAACAATGGAAAAAAGGCGAACTGCCAGAGGGGCATTACTATATTAAAACTCGTAGTGAAACTAATATAGACGAGTATATCCAATGGTATAAAGACCACGGAATACCAAGCGAAAAGAGTTTTGCTTATTTTAACGTTCAACAAGTCCTCGCACCAGTGCCGAGTTATGAGGAATATCTTGAAAGCGAATCTCATTGTGTAGTTATGCGTGAACTTTACGATATAGAAAAAGAGAAAAACGAGAAACTTAAAGAACGCAACGACAGTCTTAACAATCGTGATATTAACTTGTGCCGAATAGCAAACGGAATCAGAGATGAAAATTTTGCACTCAAAGAACTGCTAAAAGAGGTTAAAGATTATTTACCTGAATTTGAAACGCCGATGGATATATTGGCTAAAATAGAGGAGGCTTTAAAATGAGAATTTTTTTAGAAAATCTTTGGGGGACATTACTCTTAATTTTAACAGCTTTAATGATATTAGCAGGAATAAAAGGTTGTGTTGATGAATGCATAAAAAAAGAACAGCAGATACACGATTGTTATATACAGGAACCAAAAACAAAAGAATGTGAATATATTCTATGGAGAGAGGAATTAAATGCATCAAAAAACAAAAATCAAGATGATGATTTTGTAACAGGTATGCTTTTAGGGCAAGCGATGAGTGGAGGATTAAAATGACAATAGAACCCTACAATTACAATGACGAGCCTAGCGGTAGAACAGATACACTGACACAGGCTTTAGACAGATGCGAACGCTTGGAAAAGCAATTAAAGATTGCAGTTGAAGCGTTGGATAGTTTAAGAGGCATATGCTATCCGCAAGTCGCAGAAAAAGCACTTAAACAGATTAAGGAGTTAGAAAAATAATGTTTGACATTGCAAATAAAAGATGATACAAAATAGATGAATATTTCATTGAAGTCCGAAAGAGTGGTGTAAAAACCGCTCTTTTTTTGTTGACACCTGTAAACTTTTTATATAATGTAATGCTGTGAGGTGCTTTATGAAGTCAAATAAAT